>Ga0335081_10019574_pt1 | contig 10947 bp, 11 predicted proteins | sample Lox_Sample_35_FD_206713 | JGI IMG/M metagenome (GOLD analysis project Ga0335081, IMG submission 206713) | Soil microbial communities from Loxahatchee National Wildlife Refuge, Florida, United States - Lox_Sample_3.5 | ecosystem: Environmental > Terrestrial > Soil > Wetlands | place: USA...
GGCGCGCTCCAGCTCATCACGTCGTCGACCATCTATGCCTGGCTGCCGAGCTATCTCAACCGGGCCTATGGCCTGCCGGTCGACCAAGCTGGCGGGATCGCGGCAATCGCCATCATCGCCGGCAGTGTCGGAGCCGTGCTCTGGGCCCATGTCGCCGATCGGCTGGGGCGCCGCCACGTGCGCAGCAGGCTCCTCATACCGGCCGCCTGCGGCGTTGCGACCGTCGTGCTGCTCAGCACCGCCTTCGGCGCACTACCCCCCGGCCCGCTGCAGTTCGCGCTCATCGTCGCGGGGGGCTTCACCATGACCTCGACGACGGGCACGATTCCGGCAGTGGCGATCGACGTTGTGCATCCGGGTCTGCGCGCGACGGCGGGCTCGATGGTGGCCGTCGTCCAGAACCTGTTCGGCCTCGCCGTCGGGCCGTTTATCACAGGCGCGCTCTCGGACCTCTATGGCCTGCAGGCCGCACTCGCCCTGGTGCCGTTCTCCTGCCTCCTCTCGGCCGTGGTTTTGCTGCTCGGCGCGCGCACCTACCGGGCGGACCTCGCCAGGGTACGGGCGTCCGAGCACCTAATCGCCCGCGGTGCAGTGCCCGCCGCTGCCTGAAACCGACGTCGCAGGAGGTACGCCGATGGCAAACGACCCCGCGAGGCCGACACCAACCATCGAGCAGATGCGCGCCGGTGGCAGCTGGAACCCGGCCTGGAACGACATGGCCGAGATGGATTCGATTTGGCTCGAGAAGTTCATGGACATGGCGATGACCCCCATTGCCAGGGGCGTGCTTGACGCGAAGACCTATGAGTTCCTCGCCATCGCCGTCGACGCGTCCTGCACGCACATGTACGGGCCGGGCGTCCGGCGCCATATCCGCAAGGCGCTCGAACTCGGCGCTACGAAGGAGGAGATCCTGGCTGTGCTGCAGTGCGTGAGCGTCCTCGGCATCCACTCCTGCGCGCTCGGCGTACCGATCCTCGCAGAGGAGCTCGCCGACCGGACGGGGCACGGTACGGCTACCCCCAAGACCTGACGAGATCCAACCCCCGCGTCCTGTTCACAAAGAGAGGTCCCCATGCATTTCCTTGACGGTTCCCTGTTCCCGGAAAACCAAGACAAGCTCGTGATCACCGCGGCTCCCTATGGGCCGGAATGGGTCCCTTCCGACTTCCCGGAAGACATCGCGGTCAGCATGGACGAGCAGGTCCAGAAGGCCGTCGATTGCTACAACGCCGGCGCGACCGTCCTTCACGTCCATGTTCGCGAGGCGAACGGCAAGGGCTCCAAGCGCCTCTCCAAATTCAACGAGCTGCTTGCCCGCCTTCGCGATGCCGTGCCGGACATGGTGCTGCAGGTCGGCGGCTCGATCTCCTTCGCGCCGGAAACCGAGGGCGCCGCGGCCAAGTGGTTGTCCGACGACACGCGCCACATGCTGGCCGAGCTGACGCCCAAGCCCGACCAGGTGACGGTCACGGTCAATACCGCGCAAATGAACATCTTCGAGCAGATGGAGCCGGCGGACTACGCCGGCACATCGCTCGCGGATCCAGTGGTCCACAACGCCTATCGCGAAATGATCGTGCCGGCCGGTCCCGGTTGGGCCGAGGAGCACATCAAGCGCTTGTCGGCGGCGGGCATCCAGAGCGCCTTCCAGTTCTACAACATCAACAGCTTCGAGACCGTAGAGCGCATGATCCGCCGGGGCGTCTATAAGGGGCCGCTGGTGATGAATTGGGTTGCGATCGGCGGCGGCATGGACGCACCCAACATCTATAACCTCGCAAACTTCGTCCGCGCCGTCCCGGACGGTGCAGTCCTCACGCTCGAAAGCTCGATGCGCAACGTGCTCCCCGTCAACATGATGGCGATCGCTTTAGGGCTGCACGTGCGATGCGGCATCGAGGACAATCTCTGGACGCAAGATCGCAAATCCAAGATGAGCACGGTAAGGCAGATCGAACAGCTTGTGCGCATTGCGCGCGAGGTCGGCCGTGAGATAGCGAACGGCAAGCAAGCGCGCAGAATCTGCAAGATCGACACGTTCTACGACAGCATTGAGGAGACCCTGGCGAAGAACGGCTTCGCGCCGAACCGCGATCCCGGACAACGCCGCGTCGCCACGCACAAGGCTGCTTGAGAGCGGTAGTGGGCGAGGCGAGACTATTCGCATCGCCCACCCTCATCACCGGGCTATGAGGGAAAAAAAGGGGTGCGGCTTGCGCCGCACCCCAAATTTCTGCCTCAATTGCGTGGTCCGGCCGGGAGGCTTGGAGCCGGGGGCACGCCGCGAAAAGTCAGCTACAGCCGCTCGTGCTGCCGCAGGTATCGCATTTGAGGCAGGTCCCGTTGCGAAGGAGGGTGAAGTTGCCGCATTCGCCGCAACTGTCGCCCTCGTAGCCCTTCATCCGCGCGGCGCGGATCTGCTCGACCCGGATGTCCGGCTGGACGAGCGCCGTGCTCGCCTCGAGCTGCGCCGCAAACGACACGCTTTCCGACATCGGCGCGCCCATGGTGATGGCGGTGTTGCCGTCGCTCGCCATCGGCCCGCGGGCACCGCCTTGCAGCACCGTGAGCCTGCTGCGGACGTAGCCGGTCGAGACGCGCTGCACCACCGCCGCCACGTCCTGCCGCGCGCCGCCGCCTTCGGGGAGGTTCGATTCCGCGACCCCTTTGCCGAGCGTGTCCGGCAATAGGTCGGCCGGCTGCACATGCGCCAGGTCGTTGCGGCCGAGATAGGAGATCGCGAGCTCGCGGAAGATGTAGTCGACGATCGAGGTCGCCATCTTGATGGCGTCGTTGCCCTCGACGATGCCGTCCGGCGCAAAGCGCGTGAAGGTGAAGGCCTCGACGAACTCCTCGAGCGGCACACCGTATTGGAGCCCGATCGAGATGGCGATAGCGAAGTTGTTCATGAGCGAGCGGAAGGCCGAGCCTTCCTTGTGCATGTCGATGAACACCTCGGCCAGCTTGCCGTCCTCGTATTCGCCGGTTCGGAGATAGACCTTGTGGCCGCCCACCATGGCCTTCTGCGTGTAGCCCTTGCGGCGCTGCGGCAGACGCCGGCGCTCGGTGCGCTGCACGATGCGCTCGGTCACTTTCTCGACGAGGCGCTCGACGATCACCGGGACGCGATCCGCCGGCGGCTTCTCGAGGAGATCGCCGATCGCGTCTGTCTCGTCGTCGAGGAGCGCCGATTGCAAGGGCTGCGAGAGCTTCGAGCCGTCGCGGTAGAGCGCGTTCGCCTTGAGGCCGAGCCGCCAAGAGAGGCGATAGGCCTCCTTGCAGCCCTCGACCGTGGCGGCGTTCGGCATGTTGATGGTCTTGGAGATGGCGCCCGAGATGAAGGGCTGGGACGCCGCCATCATGCGAATGTGGCTCTCGACCGAGAGATAGCGCCTGCCGGTGCGGCCGCAGGGATTGGCGCAGTCGAAGACCGGGAGATGCTCCTCGCGCAGGAAGGGCGCGCCTTCCAGCGTCATGGCGCCGCAGCAATAGGTGTTGGCGGCGTCGATCTCGGCCTTGGTGAAGCCCAGCGATCCCAGCATGTCGAAGCCAACATCGTCGAGATCGGCGGCGCTGAAGCCAAAGGCGGCCTTGCAGAGCTCCTCGCCCAGCGTCCATTTGTTGAAGGCGAACTTGATGTCGAAGGCGGAGGCGAGGGCATTCTCGACCGCGCCGAGCGCGCCGTCGGTGAAGCCCTTGGCCTTGAGCGCGGCGTGATTGACGCCGGGCGCATTGCGGAGCGTGCCGGTGCCGACGGCGTAGCGGGTGATCGCTTCGATCTCGTCGGCCTCGTAGCCCAGCACGGCGAGCGCTTCCGGCACCATGCGGTTGATGATCTTGAAGTAGCCGCCGCCGGCGAGCTTCTTGAACTTGACGAGCGCGAAATCGGGCTCGATGCCGGTGGTGTCGCAATCCATGACCAGGCCGATCGTGCCGGTGGGTGCGACCACCGTGGCCTGCGCATTGCGATAGCCGTGCAGCTCGCCCAAGGCCAGCGCCGCGTCCCAGGCGTGGCGCGCCGCCGTCACCAGCCCGCTCCAGGGGCAGTTCGGTGCGTCGAGCGGAACGGGAGGGATGCTCAAGCCCTCATAATCGTCGGTCACGCCGTGGGCGGCGCGGCGATGGTTGCGAATGACGCGCAGCATGGCGTCGCGATTGGCCCCGAATTCGGGGAAGGCGCCGAGCTCCGCCGCCATCTCCGCCGAGGTGGCGTAAGCGACGCCGGTCATGAGGGCGCTGACGGCGCCGCAGAGCGCGCGCCCGGCGGCGCTGTCATAGGAGAGGCCCGAGGCCATCAGCAGCCCGCCGATGTTGGCGTAGCCGAGGCCCAGCGTGCGGAAGGCATAGGAGAGCCTGGCGATCTCGCGCGACGGGAACTGCGCCATCAGCACCGAGATCTCGAGCGTCACGGTCCAGAGCCGCGTCGCATGCTCGAAGGCCGCCACATCGAAGCCGCCATCGGGCGCGCGGAACTGCATCAGGTTGAGGGAGGCGAGATTGCAGGCGGTGTCGTCGAGGAACATGTATTCCGAGCAGGGATTCGACGCGTTGATGCGCCCGCTCGCGGGACAGGTGTGCCACTCGTTGATGGTGGTGTCGTATTGCAGGCCGGGATCGGCGCTCGCCCACGCGGCATGCGCGATCTTGTCCCAGAGCTCGCGCGCCGGCAGCGTCTTCGCCACCTTGCGGTCGGTGCGGCGGATGAGGCTCCAATCGCCGTCCTTTTCAACGGTCTCGAGGAAGGCGTTGGTGACGCGCACCGAGTTGTTCGAGTTCTGGCCCGAGACGGTGAGATAGGCCTCGCCGTCCCAATCCGTGTCATAGGCCGGGAAGTCGATCGCCGTGAAGCCCTGCTGCGCGAATTGGATGACGCGCTGAACGTAGTTCTCGGGGATCATGGCGCGTCGGGCGGCCTTGATCTCGCGCTTCAGAAGCGGGTTGCGCTTGGGATCGAAGCGCCCGTCGCCCAGCGCTTGCGCCTCGCCGTAATGGCAGGCGGCGATGACGGCGTTCAGATGCTGCTGCGCCAGCTTCGAGCCGGCGACGAGGGCCGCGACCTTCTGCTCCTCGGTGACCTTCCAGAGGATGTAGCTTTCGATGTCGGGGTGGTCGATGTCGACCGTCACCATCTTGGCGGCGCGGCGGGTGGTGCCGCCGGACTTGATCGCCCCTGCCGCGCGGTCGCCGATCTTGAGGAAGCTCATGAGGCCGGACGAGCGCCCGCCGCCCGAGAGCTTCTCGTCCTCGCCGCGCAGCTTGGAGAAATTGGAGCCGGTGCCCGAGCCATATTTGAAGAGCCGCGCTTCGCGCACCCAGAGGTCCATGATGCCGCCCTCGTTGACGAGGTCGTCCGCGACCGACTGGATGAAGCAGGCATGGGGCTGCGGGTGCTCATAGGCGCTTTGCGACGCCACCAGCTCGCCCGTCTTGAAGTCGACGTAGTAGTGACCCTGCGCCGGGCCGTCGATGCCGTAGGCCCAGTGGAGGCCGGTGTTGAACCATTGCGGCGAGTTGGGCGCGGCCATCTGCTGACACAGCATGAAGCGCATCTCGTCGTAATAGGCCCGCGCGTCTGCCTCGCCGTCGAAATATCCGCCCTTCCAGCCCCAATAGGTCCAGGTGCCGGCCAGCCGGTCGAAGACCTGCTTGGCGCTCTTCTCCGAGCCGTAGCGCTCCTGCGCCGGGAGCGTCTTCAGCGCCGCCTCGTCGGGAATCCGCCGCCAGAGCCAGTCCGGGACCTCGGCCTCAACCACCGGCAGCAGGCGGGCGGGGACGCCGGCCTTGCGGAAATACTTCTGAGCCAGGATGTCGCAGGCGACCTGGCTCCATTGCGCGGGCACGTCGATATCCGGCAAGTGGAAGACACGCGAGCCGTCCGGATTGCGGATCTCGCTGGTCGCGAGACGGAACTCGATGCCGGAATAGGCGTCCTCGCCGGCCCGGGTAAAACGTCGCTCTATGCGCATTCGAATCCCCCACCACCCCTTGTGACGTTGCTCGCCCTTCGCCTTTTCCCCGACCGCCGCTATTAGTAGGGGGCGGCGTTAACCAAGAACCCAGATGTTGACGCAAATCGGCTCGGGCGGCAACAACATTTTGTTGGGAGGGGAGGTTAGGGGATCAATATGTTGATTCACCCCGGGGCCTCTTTTTCCGCATGCCAGCGAAAGCGGGCATCCAGAAGGGTGGCTCTCGATCCCGCGCGCCGCTCCGGCGGCAACGGCGACGCGGTCGAGCAAGCGGAAGGGAGAGCCATGCCTGGACGCGCCAAATCACCGATGCCATAGTCCCCGCCGAATTTTCCGCATAGGCACGAGCGATGGGCATCACGCTGGGCACGAAGCTCTTCACTTGGCTCCGGGGCGAGCTCGTCGGCACCGATCAGTTCGGCAACCGCTATTATCGCGACAAGCGGCGCCCGCCGCTGAAGCGGGGCGGCGGCCGCGAGAGCCGCGAGAAGCGCTGGGTCCTCTACAACGGCGAGCCCGAGGCCTCGCGCGTGCCGCCGGAATGGCATGGCTGGCTCCACCATACCTACGCCGAACCGCCGCAGAATGCGGGCAAGCGCAAATATCCCTGGCAGAAGGAGCATCAGCCCAACCTGACGGGGACGCCTGGGGCCTATCGTCCGCCGGGCTCGGTGCTGCGCGGCGGTCATCGCGCGCCCGCCGCGGGCGACTATCAGCCCTGGACGCCGGAATAAGCTGCAAGGAAAAACATCGGGGGAAAGGGCAAGATGAATCGCAATGCCATCGAAACCGTCATGGGCGCCGTCGTCCTGGTGGTCGCGGCCGTATTCCTCTTCTTCGCCTATCGCACGAGCCAGGTGCGCGCCATCACCGGCTACGACATCAGCGCCGTCTTCGACCGCGTCGGCGGCCTGCGCGACGGTGGCGAGGTGCGGCTGAACGGTATTCCCATCGGCAGCGTCATCTCGCAGACGCTCGATGCCAAGAACGGCTTCACCGCCATCGTCAAGATGAGCATCGAGGAATCGGTCAAGCTGCCGGCGGATTCGAAGGCGAGGATCGCGTCGAACGGATTGCTGGGCGACAATTACCTGGCCATCGTGCCGGGGATCGAGGACAAGACGATACCGCCGGGCGGCACCATCACCGATACGACGCCGCCTTTCGATCTTGAATCGGTGATCGGGCAGCTCATTTACAGCTTCCAAAGCGGCGGTGCGAAGAAGGACGACAGCAACGGCGGCGGCCAGAAGAAAGATGACGGCAAGTAAGGAGAAGCTCTCGCTGCCGACCTGGCTCACCCCCGAGGGCGAGCCGGTCGCCTGCGTCGAGAAGATCAAGGTTCTGAACGAGAATCTGGAGGAGCTGCGCGCCTTGGCGCAGGACGCGCTTGAGGACGCCGTGCTGATGGGCTGCGACGAAGGGCAATTCCGCGGCGTGATGCATCAGCTCGCCGATCGCCTGGTCAATCCCTACAAGCGAGGCGCGGGATGAAGCCGCGCGCGGCGCTGCTGGCGGCGGCGCTGATGCTGGCGGCAAGCGGCGCCTCGGCCGAGACGACGGTGGCGGTGCTGCAAGGCCTCGACAAGACCACGGCCCGCGTCTCGACCATCGAGGCGCCGATCGGCAAGCCCGTGCGCTTCGGGCGCCTCGTCATCACCGCCCGCGCCTGCGTCAAGCATCCGCCGGAGGAAGATCCGGAAAGCGCCGCCTTCCTGCAGATCGACGAGCTGCGCCAGAGCGAGGGCAGCGCGCCCCTGCCGCAGCGCGTCTTCAGCGGCTGGATGTTCGCCTCGAGCCCGGCGCTCTCGGCGATGGAGAGCCCGATCTACGACGTGAGCGTGCTCGACTGCAAGACCGAGACGACCTCGGCGCCGGCGAGCGGCTCGCGCGAGAAGTGAGCGGTGACGGCGAGCGCTGCCTCGAGCGCGCGGTGATACTGGCGGCGCGGGATCTCGATGGCGCCGAATTGGCGGAGATGATCGGTGACGAATTGCGTGTCGAGGAGGCGAAAGCCGCCGCGCCGCAGCAGGGCCACGAGTTGCGCCAGCGCCACTTTGCTGGCGTCGTTGACCCGGCTGAACATGCTTTCGCCGAAGAAGGCGCCGCCCAGCGCCACGCCGTAGAGGCCGCCCACCAGCCGGCGCTCGAGCCAGCACTCGACGCTGTGCGCATGGCCGCGCTCGAAGAGCGCGGTGTAAAGCCGCACGATCTCGTCGTTGATCCAGGTCTTGGGGCGATCCGGCCGCGCCTCGGCGCAGCCCTCGACGACCGCGGCAAAGGCGCTGTCGCAGCGCAGCTCGAAGGGCTCATGCCGGAGCGTGCGGCGCAGGCGATGCGGGAGATGGAAGCGGTCGAGCGGCAAGACGCCGCGCTGCTCGGGGTCGACCCAGAAGACCTCGGTGTCGCCGGCGTCCTCGGCCATCGGGAAAATGCCGGCGGCATATGCGCGCAGCAGCAGGTCGGGGGTGAGCGCGATCATCGCCGCCGATGATGCCCGAGCTTCACTGCCGCGCCAAGAATCTCTCGAGCCAGTGAATGTCGTAGTCGCCGTCGATGAAGTCGTTGTCGGCGACCAGGCGCTGATGCAGCGGGATGGTCGTCTCGATGCCGACGATGACGTATTCCTCGAGCGCGCGCTTCAACCGCATCAGGCATTCGTTGCGCGACGTGCCGTGGACGATGAGCTTGGCGACGAGGCTGTCGTAGTTGGGCGGCACGACATAGCCCTGATAGAGCGCGCTGTCGACGCGGACGCCCATGCCGCCGGGCGCGTGATAGCCTTCGATGCGACCGGGGGACGGCGCGAAGGTAGCGGGGTTCTCGGCGTTGACGCGGCATTCGATGGCGTGGCCCATGAGCTTCACGTCCTCCTGACGATAGCCCAGCGACGCGCCGGCGGCGATGCGGATCTGCTCCCGCACGATGTCGATGCCGCTCACCATCTCCGAGACGGGATGCTCGACCTGGAGCCGCGTGTTCATCTCGATGAAGAAGAAACGGCCGTCCTGGTAGAGGAACTCGATGGTGCCGGCACTGCCATAGTTGAGCTTGCGCATGGCGTCGGTGGCGACGCGGCCGATGGCCTCGCGCTCGCGGGCGTTGAGCGCGGGCGACGGCGTCTCCTCGAGGAGCTTCTGGTGCTTGCGCTGCAGCGAGCAGTCGCGCTCGCCCAAATGAATGACGCCGCCCTTGCCGTCGCCGATGATCTGCACCTCGATGTGCCGGGGCTCGGCGAGATGGCGCTCGAGATAGACCTCGGCATTGCCGAAGAAGGCCTTGGCCTCGGCCTGCGCGGCCGGGAGCGCGGTCTTGAGCTCCTCGGCGTTCTGCGCCAAGCGCATGCCGCGGCCGCCGCCGCCGCCCGACGCCTTCACCAGCACGGGGTAGCCCACGCGCTCGGCGGCGGCGAGCCCGGCGGCGAGATCGGCGACCGCGCCGTCGCTGCCGGGAACGATCGGAATGCCAAGCTCCAAGGCGGCGCGCTTCGCCGTCACCTTGTCGCCCATGAGGCGGATATGCTCGGGCGAGGGGCCGATGAAAGTGAAGCCGTGCTCTTCGACCATCGACGCGAAGTCGGCGTTCTCCGCGAGAAAACCGAGACCCGGATGAATGGCGTCGGCGCCGGTGATGGCGGCGGCCGACAGAATGGCGGGGATGTTGAGGTAGCTGTCGCGCGCCGAGGGCGGCCCGATGCAGACGCTCTCATCGGCGAGCCGCACATGCATGGCGCTGTCATCGGCGGTCGAGTGGACGGCGACCGTGCGGATGCCCATCTCGCGGCAGGCGCGGTGGATGCGGAGCGCAATCTCGCCGCGATTGGCGATGAGCACCTTCTCGAACATCTACTCCAGCACGATGAGCGGCTGGCCGTACTCGACCGGGGCGCCGTCGGCCACCAGGATCTGCACGACCTTGCCGGCGCGGGGCGCCGGGATTTGGTTCATCACCTTCATCGCCTCGATGATGAGGAGCGGCTGGCCCTCGCGCACGCTGTCGCCGAGCTTGACGAAGGGCGGCGCTTCGGGGCTGGGCGCGAGATAGGCCGTGCCGACCATCGGCGCCTTGACCGCGCCCGCCGGCAGGGTTGCGGGCGCCGCGGCGACAGGCGCCTGGGCAGCGGTGGCCGGGAGCGACAGCGTCGCCGCCGTTACCGGCGCGCCGCGCACGACGCGGATACGGCGCTCGCCGACGGCGTATTCGATCTCGGTGAGGCCAGTCTCCTGCAGCAGCGCCGCCAGAGCGCGCACGAGCTCGGCGTCGACCGTCCAATCCTTGCGCTCGGCCATCGGCGCGGGACCCTCAGCCGCGCCGCTCGGCCGCGTCGATCAGCGGCGCCAAGCCGTCGAGCGCCAGCAGATAGCCCTGCGCGCCGAAGCCGCAGATGACGCCCTGCGCCCCCTCGCTCACATAGGAGTGCCGGCGATAGGGCTCGCGGCGATAGATATTGGAGAGGTGGACCTCGATCACCGGCAGCTCGGCGGCGCGCAGCGCGTCGAGGATGGCGATCGAGGTATGCGTGAAGGCACCGGCATTGAGGATGATGCCATGCGCGCTGTCGCGCGCCTCCTGGATCCAGTCGACGAGTTGCCCCTCGTGATTGGACTGGCGGAAATCGATCGCCAGGTCGAGCGCCGCCGCCCGCTCGAGGCACGCCTCCTCGATGTCGGCCAGCGTGTCGCGCCCGTAGGTCGCGGGCTCTCGCACACCCAACAGATTGAGATTGGGCCCGTTCAGAATGAAAACCGTCGCTCGCGCCACAATGGCCCGCCTTATAGCACGCGCCGAGGTGGCGGCAAGCGATTGCCATGCACCGCCGCTAGATGCAGGGCTGACGATGCACGCATGACGAGAAGGAGCTCCGTCGCGCAAAACGTGTGTGCTGCAAGACGAACAGCGCGTCACCATTGTTTTTAGCGCAGGGGTCGCCGAGGATGCGCCGGGGGCTCGGAGAATTATATTTCGGTCCCTGCGA
>Ga0335081_10019575_pt1 | contig 10946 bp, 4 predicted proteins | sample Lox_Sample_35_FD_206713 | JGI IMG/M metagenome (GOLD analysis project Ga0335081, IMG submission 206713) | Soil microbial communities from Loxahatchee National Wildlife Refuge, Florida, United States - Lox_Sample_3.5 | ecosystem: Environmental > Terrestrial > Soil > Wetlands | place: USA: Florida...
TTTACCACTACCTCCGGATTTGCTGACAAGAACAGCGCGCTCAATCCGGCAAACAGCGGTTTTCCCGATGTGGATCCCAGCTTTGCTGTGAGCTATGACTATCCGATCACGGATCTGTTGGGAATGGTTACGCAAGCGACTACGGTTTTTAATTACAACAGGCAACTTCAGTTACTTCCGGCTAATTCGCCGATCTCCCGCCGATTTGCACAAAACAGCTACGAGCCGTACGTGCAGGACATTTGGAAAGTCAGACCCAACCTCACTCTGACTCTGGGACTTCGTTATTCGCTTTTTTCTCCGGCGTGGGAAACCAACGGTCTGCAGGTTTGTCCCAGCCCCAGTCTTGGGACCTGGTTTTCCGCGAGGGCAGCGGCAGGCGCCAGCGGCATCCCGTCTAGTCAGGACATTCCATTACAAGTCGACTGGTGCGGTGCCGCCAACAAAAAGGGCGGTTATTGGAATTGGGATTACGGCAACTTAGGTCCACGCGTCGCATTTGCTTGGGCGCCCAACAAAACCGGAGGGTTTCTGGGCAAGCTCCTGGGCAGTGGCAACAAGTCGTCTATCCGCGGCGGATTCGGAATGGTCTACGATCGCTTCGGGCAAGGCATCGTGGATGAATTCAGCGGGAATTCCTTCGGCCTGACGACGTCTCTCACCAACCCGATAACCACACTCGACAGTTTGCCCCGGCTGACGAGTGTGAACGTCATTCCGCCAAGCCTTCTGCAGTCCGCCCCCGCCGCTCCGAGCTTCCCGGAAGCGATCCCGAGCATGCAATCGCTGGGTGCATCCAATTTCGGCAGCAGCCTGGACACTTCGCTAAAGACTCCTTATTCATATACGTTGGATTTGTCCCTGGAGCGCGATCTCGGCGCCGGCTTTTCGCTAGACCTTGCTTACGTGGGCAGACTTTCGCACCGCCTGCTGAGTTCCCAAGATGTCGCTCAGCCACTCGATCTGCGAGACAAGAAGTCCGGCCTGGATTATTTTTCTGCCATCCAGCCACTCTCAAGGCTCTATGAACTGCAAGGTGTGACCGATGCGAATTTCAGCGATTCCATGGTCGGCCCGAAGGTAATTCAGTATTGGAATGACATGCTACAGCCGCCTGTGAATGGCGGGGCTTACGCCCTGGGCGCGCAGACCGGCGGTTGTGGCTCCGGAGGCCCCGCCTTTACCACTGATCCCGTGCTCGCGGTCTTCGATCTTTTCTGCGGGGTGGCCGGGGTTGAAACTACAGCTCTTCAGGCTCTGGACGTGCCTCTTATATCCGGATTCGGAAACGGCGGAATACCGGATGCCACCGGCGATCCCGCGTGCGGCCAGTCTGGACATCCACCTTGCCAGTACTATCCCGCCGGAGGGCCCAACTCCTTCTATAACCCTCAGTACGTGTCTCTAATGACCTTGCGCTCGATCGGATTCTCGAATTACAACGCGCTGCAAGTGACCCTCAGACATCAGATGAGCCACGGCGTTCAGTTCGATTTCAATTACACGTATTCGAAGTCGATCGACCTGTGCTCGGACGCGGAGCGCCTGGGAAATTACGGCTCCCTCAACTTCAATGGTGGCTGTCAAATGTTCAACGCCTGGTCGCCGGATCTTTTCCGCGCCGTATCCGATTTCGATACGACGCATCAAGTAAACGCGAACTGGATCGTCGACTTGCCCGTGGGCAGGGGCCGCACTTTTGCCGCCGCTTCCAATCGGGCCGTGGATGCGATCATCGGAGGCTGGCAGCTGTCGGGCCTGTTCCGTTGGACCAGCGGCTTTCCCTATACCATTTACAACAATCCAGCGGATTATCCGACGGACTGGTATTGGGAAGGCGCGGCGATGCCGACGGTGTCACACATCAAAAGTGGCGCGTACCATCAAGCGAATGGAAATGTGAACCTTTTTCCCGACCCGACTACTGCCGAGGGTTTGTTCAATCCAGCCCTGCCGGGTCAGGTTGGCGTGCGCAATTTCGTACGTGGGGACGGCTACTTCGGAGTTGACCTCGGGCTTTCGAAGCGATGGAAAATGCCATGGAATGAGAAGCAAAACTTGGCGTTGCGATGGGAAGTTTTCAATGTGAGCAACTCTACGCGCTTTGACTTTAATGACCAGAATTCCTCCAGCGCGAGCGAAAGCAACAATTCCATAGCGGTTCCGAATTTCGGCAACTATACGCACCTGATGACGAACCCGCGCGTGATGCAGTTTGCGTTGCGTTACGAATTCTAGGGTCGAAGAACGTCACAATTGCGCAGTTCACTGACGAAAGCGACGAGTCGACGCATATGCTTTCGTCTGCAAGGTCAATAATTGATGAATCACCAAAGGTGTGTTCTGTGGTTGTTGGGCGTTGGGTGCTCGCTGGTGCTGGCCGTGCCCGGTCAGGCTCAATCGAAACCGGCAGCCGATCTCATCATTACCAATGCAAAAATATGGACGGTCGATCCGTCGCTACCCACAGCACAGGCGGTGGCAGTCCTCGGAGACAGGATTGTCGCCGTAGGGTCAGATACAGACGTGGGCGCCTGGCGAGGACCGAGAACACACGTTATAGATGCTCGCGGGAAGTTGCTCCTGCCCGGCTTCAACGACGCTCATGTGCATTTTGTGTCTGGCGGCAGGCAACTGGACGCGATTCAACTCAACGATGCCGTGACGCCTCAGGAGTTTGCGCGTCGCATCGGAGAGCGGGCGAAGGTCACGCCCAAGGGCGAATGGATCCTTGGCGGCAACTGGGACGAGACCAAGTGGAACCCTTCGAACCTGCCCACGAAAGAGCTCATCGACGCTCTCACCCCTGACACTCCCGTTTTTGTGAGCCGCTATGACGGTCACATGGGGCTGGCCAATTCCGTGGCGCTGAGGCTGGCCGGCATTACAGCTAGCACTCCGGACCCGGCAGGAGGAGCCATAGTTCGCGACAGCCAAGGGAATCCCACGGGCGCGCTAAAGGATGCAGCAACGGACTACATCGACAAAGTCGTTCCGCCACTCACCCATGAACAGCGATTGAGGATTGTTAAGCGGGCGCTCGCTTATGCGGCCTCGGTGGGTGTCACCAGTGCGCAGCACATGGTGGCCAGCTATGAAGACATCGGCGTCTACGCCGAACTGCTGCAACGGGGTGAATTGACGACGAGGATCTATGCGGCTCCTTCGATCACCCACGTGGATGACCTCGCCAAAATGGGAGTCGGCCACGCCTTCGGCGGACCCTATCTCCGCATCGGAGCACTCAAAGCCTTTGCTGACGGCTCCCTCGGTTCGGGCACGGCATATTTCTACGAACCTTTCCTGAATCAAGGCAACAATCGCGGTCTGCTCTCGGACGAGATGCATCCGATTTCGCTTATGCGCGATCGCTACCTCAAGGCCGATGCTGCGGGATTGCAACTCTGCACACACGCTATCGGGGACGAAGGCATCTCGACCATCCTTGACCTGTATGCGGAGGTGATCAAGGCGCACGGCGAATCTGATCGACGATTGCGCATCGAGCATGCGCAGCATATGGCGGCTAAAGACTTCGAGCGCTTCCGAAAGTTGCACGTGATCGCATCGGTACAGCCCTATCATGCAATCGACGACGGCCGCTTTGCCGAGTCGCACATCGGACACGATCGCGCGAGCCGCACTTACGCCTTTCGTACCTTCTTGGACCACGGAGTACGCCTGGCGTTCGGAACGGACTGGGAGGTGGCACCGCTGGATCCTTTGCTTACGGTCTACGCTGCCGTAACCCGGGCAACTCTCGACGGGAAAAACCCGAAGGGTTGGTTCCCCGAGCAGAAACTCACGGTCGCCGAGGCAATAGAGGCTTACACGATGGGATCAGCGTACGCCGAATTTCAGGAGAAGGAGAAGGGATCGATCACTCCAGGGAAATTGGCAGACATGGTTCTTCTTAGCGAAGATATCTTTTCGATTGCGCCTGAAAGAATTCGCGACGTACGGGTTCTGAAAACGTTCGTTGGCGGCGGGCTGATTTTTGATTTGAGAAACATTAACTAGCGCCTAAATTACTCAAACATAATATGTTTATTCCGACTCCTCGATATCGATCCGATTAAATTCCTGCAGCGCGAGCGAAGCAACATTCCCAGCGCGGTTCCGAATTTCGCGCAGTTGTCATTCAGGATGTTGCCTTAGAAGAGCGAACTTCCGCTTCGATTACCACGGAGTCCGGCTGCGACCATACCGGCTTTCCGCTCGAAAGTTCGAGGCGATACATCGTCACAGCGACTTGGGACTTACGAACCTCCACCACGAGATAGTGATAGTTGATGTCCTTGCTCTTGAATAGATCATCCGCGGTGCGCTCGATCGGATAGGCATGGGCGCCGCCTCCTCCGGTGACGAAGTACGTAATTCCGCCATGCTCGTGCCGCTCATAGTTGTGAACATGACCGTTGAAAACGATCATCCGAAAAGGAGCGTGAGCCTGGCGTGCTTCGAGCATTTTGGCCAATTTCTGCTCCTTGGCGCGAGCAGAGTGACCTCCGCCAAACTTTTTGTCATCGGAGGAACTTGTGTAGGGTGGGTGATGGAACATCAAGAAAACGAAATTCACGTCTTTCGGAATGTGATCGAGTTTGTCGGCCAACCATATTCCTTGCGGTCTGGAAATTTCTTCCTGAGCGCTGTCGAGCACGAGGATTAAAGTGTTTGCGGCACGCACTGAGTAATAACGGCTGTCCTTGAGATCCTGAAAGCGTTGGAAATAGTTAGCCAGTGCGATTCGTGGATCGCCATGCAGATCATGGTTTCCAAGTGAAGGATAGACCGGAATCTTCTGTTCCCGCCAAATCGAAGTTTCGCTGTCCCATACCGCCCAGTCATTCGCATCGTAGCCGTTGTAGACGATGTCTCCGGTAAAGCAGATAAAGTCGGGATGAGATTGCGCGATCGCCTGCACGAGTGCCACGCGGATGGCGGGGTTGGCCGGCTCGGTGTCTTTAGGATCGTGGAAGCGTGTGTCACCGTAGGTCACGAATCGAAAGGGAGTCTTGACCCCGGCCTGCAAATCGACCGTGGGCGTCTGCTCGCTTGGTCTTTTGGTGCAGGCCGTCAACGCGAGCAATATCGTCGCGCAAAGAGCGGCCACAGTTCGCGGGAAAAATCTCAATGGATTGCCCATATTGAAATGACAGGACTATCTCCTTGCGATAAACGCCGCCGACTGCCAGCGGCTCGCGTTCGACAGGAGGAAATGTCCTACTAACCGAGCCTCCTACTCTCTGCGCGGCTGCCAGCGTAAACCAAATGAATAAGTGGGTTTGTAATATTCGCGCTGAATGATGTACCACGGGCTGCCGTTGTAGAAGCCGAAGACTTCGTCCGTGAGATTCAAACCCTGCCAGAGTACGGTCAGGCTCCGTTGAACTCGGAAACTGACTTGTGCGTCGACCTGAGTGTGAGGCATCAAATAAATGTCTCCTGCCGGTCCTCCGGGCCCATAATCTGGGGTCGAACCCGACTGATATTGATACTGGAAGATGCTAGCCGCGTTATACATGACTCCTAGCCGGCTGGAAAATCGCCCATGGTCATACGTGGGGCTGAAGTTCCACGTATTGGGAGCCTGACGCTGCAGGGCCGGATGGTCCGGGCGGCCGGGCAGTGCGCCGGCGTTCGATCCGGTCCAGCTGTAGTTCGCGGAAAGACCGAATCCGCTGAGCGCACCGGGTAGAAAACCCAGATGTTGGATATAGGCTGCCTCAAACCCAATCAAACTCGCGCCCGATCCATTGATGATCTGGCTGACGTTGTATCCCGCGTACGGCCCAGTATTCACGGCCAGCGCATTCGTGTAATAGATCGGAGCGCTCAGCTGTTTGTAAAAGATTCCGGCTTGGATTTCGCCGAACGGCTTTAAATAATGCTGGACCAGCATGTCGTAGTCGTTGGCGTGCTCCGGCTTAAGGTTCGGATTTCCCAGCGAAATCGTATATGGATTCGTCGACTGGTCGATCGTAACGTAGGGGATTGTGTCGTAAGGATTCGGACGGGAAATGCCTCGTCCATATACGACTCGGACGTCGGTATCGTCGGTTACACGGTATCGCAGTTGCACGCTGGGAAGAGGATCCCAGTACCAAGCATTGGCGGGCGTCGGAGTGGTTGAAAGGTAGTTGCCGTTTGCGTCATTGGTCACGATGAATCCAAGCGTGTTGAGCTGCGTGGCCTCTAAGCGCAGGCCGGTTTGAAGTCGGAATCGCCCGAACTCAATTGTGTTCATGGCGTACGCGGCAGAAACTCGCTCGGTCAAGTTGTAGTTACTCGCGTCCGAGTTGAGGTGGGTTGCCGCCTCGTCGAGCGACAACACGCCTTGGCTCACCAAGGTATTTATGTCCCTTGTGATCTTCCCGAAATCTGTAACAGGTCCGAAATTGTATGCGCCGAAGTAATAATGAGGATTTGTGAACCCGCTGAGATACTGAGTCATAGTCGGACCCAGGGGCGGGTTCGCTAGACTGTTCTGATCATACTGCGGCGAATATGCATCCTGCCCTTTGTGTGCGTTTCTTTCCTTTACACCGAACTCGAACGTGGAGAAGTGAGAACCGATATGGTAGTTCCTTGCGTAAGAGAAAGCCCCCTGCAGGTTGACCTGTGATGTGATTCCGGAGGTTGTACTGATGTCCTGGAGATTCCAGTTGCCCGGATTGTAAAAAGGAGTTCCGGGAGCCGTACAGGCTGGCGTGAATTGTGGCAAATGGATATTTGTCGCGCCGACAAAGTTGCACGCAACGGTGGGAGCGTTGGGGTTGTAGCTGAAATCGACACCGGGATTTCCTGCGGCTGCCGTTTGTCGGCCGCGAGATACGGATAACTCCCATGCCATCCAAGACTTTTGCAGAACATGTTTTCCTCCAATCGCAAGGTTCAGAATGCCGTAATCGGGCAAGCGGTCTGATGTAGAAAAATTAGGCACGTCCCCGTCATTCAGCGAGTAGACCCACTTGTCGCCATAGTCCTTGAAATCGGAATAGAAATAATGCAGGTACAGGCCTGAAGCTGGATCTTTCAACTTGTAATCCAGAGAGCCGGCAATGCCCCAACGGTCGCGCTGGTAGCGGTATTCACGCAGATCCATACTGCCGTAGGAAGGGATGGAGGTGTTGTTGGGCGACGGTTCAATGTCGTCGATTCCACGTCCGTTGTAGTCATAACTGCCGGAAAAGAGCGCTCCGAAGCGCTTTTCATGTCCGAAGCGCTGGCCCACCGTTGCACTGGCTTGGCCGATGTAACGAGTGTTCAGGATGGGAGTCCAGCCGCCGATTCCTTCCAGAGTCAGCGTTGGCAAGTCCCCTGCGGTTTTGGTGCGCAGATTAACTGACCCACCAATGGCGTCGCCATCCTGGTTCGCGGAAAGAGTCTTGTTGATTTCAACCGCCTCCACAATATCCGCCGGGATCGTGTCGAGCTTCACCTGGCGAACACCCGCTTCCGGAGAGGGCACATTGATGCCATCGATAGTGACATTGTTCAGTCGCGGTTCCGTTCCGCGAATCTGGACGTATTTGCCCTCGCCTTCATCGCGTTCCAAGGTGACGCTAGGCAGGCGACCGACTGCGTCGGCGATGTTCGCGTTTGGCAGGCTGGTGATGACATCGGAAGGAAGCACATTGAGAATGTTGTCAGAGGTGCGCTCGCGGTTAATTGCTTCAGCTTCGCCGTGAGGACGATCGGCGATGACAGTGATCTCTTCTGTGGAGGCGGCAACCTTCAACGTGGCTTGAACTTTCGAATCCTTCCCGGGCATAACGGCAACGTTGGCGGAAAAGGCCTGAAAGCCGACATACGAAATCTTGACCGTGTATTCTCCAGGAGCGAGATCCCCGATCGCAAACTCTCCTTGAGAATTAGTGGAGCTGGATATTCCTTGCGCGGGTAGCTCGACCAATGCACCGGGCAAGACTGCGTCGGCCCGATCCACCACCGTGCCGCTGATTGTGCCGGTCGTGCGCTGCGCGCTCGCAATGGCGGGCGGAAAGAATATGACCGCGAGAAGTGCAATCAGGGAGATATGAGCGCGTTTCACGGAAGGGCTCCTTGGCGATGGAAGTGAGACCCGGAGAACCTTGGCGAGGTCGAACCAAAAAGGATCAACCGGGCCGAAGTGTCCCCCGAAAGCACAAGCTTCAACTGCCACGATGACCGATAATTCTAGGAACGCGTTATGACGCGGTGATGAAGGGATGGTTAATATTTCTTCAGATTGGCGAGCTCCCGTCAAAACTCTCCCCGTCTGCAACGCCGTCTGAAACGCGAGAGCGTCCCTATAGAGCCTGCCGAACGCCAAAGGTCCTTGATGCCATTTGCTTTGGATAGTGATGGAGAAATTGCGATTGCGCCATTCCACAGCTGGACAAAGCCGGAGCGCTCGAGGGCACTCTTACCGTGTCTCTATTCAGTTCGTAGCGGGCTCTGTCACAGACCGAAGCTCAGGAGGGGGCACTCCGTCATGGGTACAAAAACTCGCCGGTGCGAAGCCACTCGAGACGGGCTTGCGCTCAGCCCTTGAGGGTTGAGTTGAGGCCAACGTTTAAGCCTAATTCGAGGAATGGTCGAATGTCATGCGAAGTGCGTATGCGTACTTAGCCTGAGCCTGGGCTGGAATCCGCACATGGAGACCATCTGTGCGCTGCTCGAATTGCAGCTTTGCATCGCTACCCACTAACGCGACAGACTGCACATGTTCACTCCCTACGGTTGATGCGAGTGAATGAATGACGGCCTCGCCGTCGCTCGGCCATGCGAGTCCGATCACGTAGAGCAAGTCTCCCTTCGTTGTGAAGCGAAAGTCTTCCGCTGTGTAGCGCGTCGTATCGGTATCGTGAAAAGATCCGGCCGCTACTTTGGTTGGGCCTTCACCATAAACCCTCCACGGCCGGGTGCCGTAGATGGCTTCGCCATTTACATGCAGCCATGCGCCGACAGCGAGAAGAACTTGCTGCACCTCATCGGGGATGGTGCCGTCAGAACGTGGGCCGATGTTCAACAGCAAATTGCCGTTCTTGCTGACGATGTCGATCAGTTGATGAACTACGAATTCCGGCGACTTGAAAGTGTCATCTTTTATATATCCCCAGGATTTGTCGCTTACAGACGTATCGGTCTGCCAGTGCAATGGACGTATGTCGCTGAGTTGACCGCGTTCCAGGTCCAGTACGGCGGAGTGTTCCTGCATGGCATAGTCTTTGTAATTGATTACCCCAACGTGGTCCGCGTATTGCAGAGAACTGTTGTAATAGAAGGCGGCAAACTTCGTGAGATTTGGCCGGATCGAAGCCTGCCCGATCCACCAATCGAAGTAGACGATGTCAGGATGATATTTCTCCACCAGTTCCGCACCGCGCGCGAGCCAGTCGTCGGCCCATGCCGAAGAGACGTAAGTGAAATCATCATTAAGAGGAAGGCCCCAGGGGGTAGACAGCCAGTTATGGGCCGGTCCATAGAATGCGGCGTATGTTGGGTCGTTCACATCAGAAGGAATACTGCGGCCCACGCCCAGGAAAAAATTGTGTTCCACTCGATGCGATGACACTCCGAAGCGCAGCCCTGCCGCCCTGACAGCCTTAGCCAGTTCTCCCGTTGTATCGCGATGCGGACCCATTTTGGCTGCAGTCCAGTCGCTCAATTCGCTGTCGTACATGGCAAAGCCGTCGTGATGCTCCGCCACAGGCACGACGTACTTTGCACCTGATTTTTTAAATAGATCAGCCCAAGCACCGGGATCGAAGTGTTCGGCTTTGAACATGGGAATGAAATCCTTGTAACCGAACTTGTCTTGAGGACCGTAGGTCGCGATGTGATGCTTATACTCTGGCGATCCCGGCACGTACATATTTCTCGGATACCATTCGTTGCCGAAAGCAGGGACCGAATAGACTCCCCAGTGGATAAAAATTCCGAACTTTGCGTCCTTGTACCATTCAGGGACTTCATACTTCTGAAGTGATTCCCAGTCCGGCCGGAACGGACCCTGGTGATCGACGCTATCGACTCGTTTCAGCAAAGTGGCGCGCTCTGTATCGTATTTGGCGCTGGCCTTCTGCCAGATTTGATCGCTGCTTTCCGGATCCTCAGAGGCGGTAGGAGTCGTGGCGCTCTGAGCGTGGGCGATAGAGACTGCGGACCATAGCAACAGAATTATGCGGAATCCAAGAGTTGAGAACGAACGAGATGAAAGCATGGTACCCTTTCGTCAGACGTGTCGTAATGTTTTCGCAACTGAATCACTTGCTTTAGCCGATTCTGATCCGGCGAAATCAATCGGTACTGAAGCAGCACCAATCCAGAAATCAGTCCATAGAAACCATGATCTTTCGGAAGCGAGACGGATTGTTACTCCAGGAACGCAGCGCATCCGTAGCATCCTGAAGCGGAACAATTAAGCTCACGGCTTGATCCACGGGAAACATGTGTGCTTCGAGAAACTTGATGACGGCTTGAAAATCCTGCGGTTGTGCATTTCTGGAACCGAGAACATCCAATTCTTTTTGTACGAACAGCCTGGTTTCGTAACTCACCGGTTCCTTCGCATACCCGATGTACACTACCCGGCCAGTGAATGCGACCTCCTCCACCGCTGCTCGGAATGTTGCCGCGGTACCAATTGCTTCGATTGCAACATCCGGTCCCTGGCCTTCGGTCATTTCCAGCAATCGGTCGTGCAGCGGCTCTCGAGCGCTATTAATGGTCAGTTGGCCGCCGGCCATTCGCGCCAGTTCGAGCTTTTCGTCGTCCACGTCAATACAGATGGTGCGCGCACGCCGGGCACTTGCTGCCGCTACGACACCAAGTCCAACTCCTCCACAACCCCAAATCGCAACTGAATCCCCTGCAGTGACACGTCCACGTGCGACAGCATGAAATCCGACGGTTAAAGGCTCGACCAGGCACAACTCTTTCAGTGTGAGGTGGGCGGGATA
>Ga0335081_10019576_pt1 | contig 10946 bp, 10 predicted proteins | sample Lox_Sample_35_FD_206713 | JGI IMG/M metagenome (GOLD analysis project Ga0335081, IMG submission 206713) | Soil microbial communities from Loxahatchee National Wildlife Refuge, Florida, United States - Lox_Sample_3.5 | ecosystem: Environmental > Terrestrial > Soil > Wetlands | place: USA...
TGCCGCAAAGACAAGGCACATTCCCTGTTTCATTCTCTGACCCCTGATGAATTTGTCGCCCTTGAGCGCGCGCACTTGCGGCGCGCTTGCAGGCCGCGGTCCCCCGCGAACCCTATAGCAACGGGACGGAAGCGAAGAAAGCCAACGCCGGTCCGCGGCCCCGTGGACTTGGCCGCTCGCGGCGCGCCAAGATAAGCGCGTGACACAATGCGTCCCAAGTAATTCGCGAACGCGAATGTTTTACACGAGAAAGATCTGCGCGAGCATGATCTGCAGATGACGCCTCGAGCCGAAGCCCGAGCCGCATCAGCGCCGCCGCTCGACGGCCATCCGATGATGCTCGCGTGCAGGCGCAAGCCCGCGCCCTATACTCCCGTGTGGCTGATGCGCCAGGCGGGGCGGTACATGCCGGAATATCGCCGCGTACGCGCGCAGCACGATTTTCTCGAGATGTGCCGGCGGCCGGAGATCGCCGCCGAGGTCACGGTCACCGCGGTCGAACGCCTGGGCGTCGACGCCGCGATCATCTTCGCCGACATCCTGCTGCCGCTAATTCCGATGGGCGTCGGGCTGCAGTACGAAAAAGATGGCGGCCCAACGATCCAGCGGCCGGTGCGCTCGGTTGCCGATCTCGATCGGATCGCGCCGATCGACGCCGCCGGCGAACTGGCTTTTGTCGGCGAGGCGATCCGGATGACGCGCCGCGCGCTCGGCGATCGCGCACCGCTCATCGGATTCGCCGGCGCGCCCTTCACGCTTGCGTCCTATCTCATCGAGGGCGGCGGCTCGCGCCAGTACCAGGCGACCAAGACCATGATGTACACCGAGCCCGCGACGTGGGATCGCCTGATGGGAATGCTGGCGCTCGCCACCGTGGATTATCTCAACATGCAGATAGCGGCGGGCGCCGAGATGGTGCAGCTATTCGACAGTTGGGTCGGCACGCTCGGACCCGACGACTATCGCCATTTTGTCCTACCGCACACCGCGGCCGTGATCTCGGCGCTGCGCCCGGGCGTACCGGTGATTCACTTCGGCACCGGAACCGGAAATCTGCTGGAGCTGATGCGCGATGCGGGCGGCGACGTTATCGGACTCGATTGGCGCGTCGATCTGGGCGAGGCGTGGGCGCGCCTTGGTTACGACGTTGGCGTGCAAGGCAATCTCGACCCGGTCGCACTCTTCGCGGACATCCCCGAGATTCGCCGGCGCGTGCGGGCGATCCTCGATCGCGCGGCCGGACGCCCCGGCCATATCTTCAATCTAGGCCACGGTATCCTACCCGAGACGCCGGTCGACCACGTGCGCGCGCTGGTCGACGCGGTGCACGAGATGAGCCGCAAGTGAACGCTCAGGACCGATACGGCGCAGTGCTGATGATAGGTTTCGGCGGACCAGCCAGTCTCGCCGAGATTCGCCCGTTCCTCGACCGCGTGACCGCGGGACGGCCGATTCCACGCGAGCGTTACGAGGAAGTCGTACATCATTACGAAGCGATTGGCGGGCGTTCGCCGTTCAACGAAATAACCGGGCGCCAGGCGGCAGCGCTGCGCGAGCGGCTCGCGCGCGGGGGGGTGGAGATTCCGGTCATGCTCGGGATGCGCAATACGTCGCCGTGGCTCGACGACGCTCTCGCCGAGCTTGGCCGCGCCGCGGTGCGGCGCGCGCTCGGATTCGTGCTCGCGGCCCATCGCTGCGAAGCCAGCTGGGACCGCTACCTGCGAAACGTCGAGGACGCGCGCGCACGTGTCGGCCCAGCGGCGCCGGCGATCGACTACCTCCGCGAATGGCACGCGCACCCGCTTTTCATCGAGGCAGCGGCCGACCGTGTCGCCGACGCGCTCGCGCGCCTCGAGCCCGCCGCGCGCGCGCGCGCGATTCTCATCTTCACCGCGCACAGCATCCCGGCCGCGATGGCGTCGGCGAGCCCATACGTCGAGCAGCTGCGCGAATCCGCGGAGTTGATCGCGCGGCGCCTCGACCGGCGCGAATGGAGGCTCGCCTTTCAAAGCCGGAGCGGCAATCCGCGCGATCCGTGGCTCGAGCCCGACGTATGCGATGTGCTCTGCGGAATCGAGGGCCGGGCGGCGGTGATCGCGCCGGTCGGCTTCATCTGCGATCACGTCGAAGTGCTGTACGACCTCGACGTCGAGGCGGCGCGCGTGGCGCGCGAAGCGGGCGTGACGATGGTGCGAGCGGCGACCGTCGGCGAGCATCCGCAGTTCATCGAGATGATCGCCGCGCTGATTCGCGAGCGCATGCTCGCCTGACCCGGCGGGAGCGGCAGGGCGGGATGGCTCAGGGCGGCGCACCGCGAATCGCGATTCTCGGCGGCGGAATCGGCGGGCTCAGCGCCGCATTTCGACTGCTGGAATTGTCGGCCCGGCATGAAGCGCCGCTCGAGGTCACGCTGCTCGAGCGCAGCGCGCGCCTTGGCGGCCCGCTCTATACGATCCGCGAGCGGGACTTCATCGCCGAGGCGGGCGCCGACTCGTTCCTTACCGAAAAGCCCTGGGCGCTGGACCTCGCGCGCCGCGTCGGCCTCGAAGACGACCTGATCGCGACGTGCGCCGAGTTCCGCCGAACCTACGTCGTGCGCCGCGGCGAGCTGGTTGAAATTCCCGAAGGCTTCTCGCTGCTCGCGCCGGCGCGGATGCTGCCGATGCTTAAAAGTCCGCTGCTCTCTCCGCTCGGCAAGCTGCGGGTGATGATCGAACCGGTGATTCCGCGCCGCCGCGGCGATCGCGACGAAAGCCTCGCGTCATTCGTTACGCGCCGCCTCGGCCGCGAGGTGCTCGACAGAATCGCGCAGCCGCTGGCCGGCGGAATCTACACCGCCGACCCGGCCAGGCTCAGCCTTAAGGCGACGCTGCCGCGCTTTGCCGAAATGGAAGCGCGCTACGGCAGCTTGATCCGCGGATTGCGGGCGGCGGCGCGCAAGCAGAGCGCCGCGCCCGGCGGCACCAGCGGGGCGCGATGGAGCCTGTTCGCGAGCCTTCGCGGCGGAGTCGGCACCCTGGTCGAGGCGCTCGCGCAAAGGCTGGGCGAGCGCGTGCGGCGCGGGGTCGAAGTCGTCGCGCTCGAGCGGATAGCAGGCGGCGCAGACGGGCGCGGGACGCGATGGCGCGTGGCGATGGCCGACGGAGCCGCGCTGGAGGCTGACGCGGTGATTTGCGCACTGCCGGCCTATCGCGCCGCGCCGCTCTTCGAAACGTGCGCATCCCCGCTTGCGCGCGCGCTCGCGGCGATCGGCTACGCGTCGGCGGCGGTGGTCAACCTGGCGTATCGCGAAGGCGACCTTCCGCGCGCGCCGCGCGGCTTCGGCTTCGTCGTCCCCGCACTCGAGCATCGCAGAATCATCGCCTGCAGTTTCACCAGCCTCAAGTACGAGGGCCGCGCGCCGGCCGGGACGATCCTGGTGCGCGGGTTCGTCGGCGGCGCGATGCAAAGCGAACTGATGGCGCTCGACGACGCCGCGATGGTCGCAGTCGTGCGCGAGGAGTTTCGTGCGCTGCTCGGCGCCGAGGTGGCGCCGCTGTGGTCGCACGTCTGCCGATGGCCCGATTCGATGCCGCAGTATGCGGTGGGGCATCATGGACGCGTGGCGGAAATCGAGCGCGCGGCGGCCGCCTTGCCCGGACTCGAGCTTGCGGGCGCGGCGCTGCGCGGCGTCGGAATTCCCGACTGCGTGCTAAGCGGCGAGCGCGCGGCACAGACGGTTTTTTCGGAGCTCGGGCGGGCGCGAGCGCCGGCGCGAGCATCAGGATGACTCCCGGTGGCGCGGCATCGTGGCCGCGCGTAATCGCGCACGCCGACATGGACGCGTTTTACGCGTCGGTCGAGCAACTGGACAATCCCGCGCTGCGCGGCCTGCCGGTGATCGTCGGCGCGCGCAGCCGGCGCGGCGTCGTGACCTCGGCTTCGTACGAAGCGCGCCGCTTCGGAGTGCGCTCGGCGATGCCCGCGCACGAAGCGCATCGGCTATGCCCTAACGGCGTCTTCGTGCCCGGACGGATGGCGCGTTACGCGGAAATCTCGCGCGCGGTGCGCGCCGTTTTCGACGAGTTCAGCCCGATCGTCGAACCGCTCTCGCTCGACGAAGCCTTTCTCGATCTCACCGGGACGCATCGCCTGTTCGCCTCGCCGACCGAGGCCGGGGACGCGCTCAAGCGCCGCGTGCGCGAGGCGACCGGCCTCGTGGTGTCGGTCGGAATCGCGCCGACCAAAATGGCGGCAAAAATTCTGAGCGATCTTTCCAAGCCTGACGGTCTCCAGATAGTCGGGCCGGAGGGCCTCGTCGATTTTCTAAGTCCGCTGCCGGTCGAGCGGCTGTGGGGCGTCGGAAGAATGACGCTCACGCGGATGAATCAGGTGGGAATCGCCACGGTGGGCGATCTCGCGCGCGCCGACGCCGCGAAGCTGCGCGCGATGTTCGGCGCAATGGGGCCGCATCTGCACGAACTCGCGCTCGGACACGATCCGCGTGCGGTCGTCGGCAACGGCGAACGCAAATCCTACGGCGAAGAAAGCACGTTCGAGCACGACCTCGCGCTCGAGTCGATAGACCTCGCGCGCGTGCTTATCGCGCACGCCGATGCGCTCGGGCGGCGGCTTCGCGCCGACCGGGTCCGCGCGCGCACCGTGACGCTCAAGCTCAAACTCGCGCGGCCACTTGGGCAGGGCCGCTACCCGATCCTCACGCGCAGCCAGTCCCTGGAGGCGCCAACCGACGACGGCGCCGAAATCTCGCGCGTCGCGCGCGCGATGCTTGCGCGCGTGAGCGAACGCGAGCGGGTGAGGCTCGCCGGCGTCCAGGTGCACAACCTGGTGCGCGACGCCGAGACCGCACAACTCGCCCTGTTCGGCGCGGCGCCGGCGCACGACGCGCGCCGCGATCGGCTGAACCGCGCGCTCGACCAGGTTGCCGAGCGCTTCGGCGAAGAAGCGGTCACGCGCGGACTCGCCCATGCGGAACGCGCCGCGCCCACACGCCGGATAAAGTAGGTCCTGCTAACGTAGGTCCTGCGGCTGAACCGCTGACGGCTATTTGCGGCGCACGGCGCGAAGCCCGGGCCGCGTCAGCTGCCGGAGCAGCCAGCAACGCTCCTTGGATCCGCTCGCGCGCGAACTGGCAAGACATCCGTCGCACAGCACACCCCGGAATTCATGTTCGGTCCTCCGATGGCTGTCGTCAACCGGATGGAGTCCGGACCGCACCGACACGTCCGGCTTCAGTTCGCGGCAACAATCGCAAGCCAAGCACGACAGAAACAGCGGCTCGAGCGTTGAGCCGCCGATCATCGGAGTCTTGATCGCGGCGTCCACGGCATTTTTTTAGCCAGGATGTCCGAATTCGGGAGATATCCGATGTCTCACTCACGAATCAGTGCGTTTCTTGATGGGGCACCGCCTGTCCCGTGCTTGAGGCAACCATCCCGTACCGGTAAAGGATCAGCGCTCCCGCCAGACCGGTCCCTACCACGGAACACATGACCAGCAGGGTTCCAGTAACCATGCTGAAGCGCAGGGAAAGGCCAAGTCCGATGCTGGCGACACCTGCCAGCATCATCGCACTGAGAAGTACGACAAAGTTCGTAAGTTTGTGCGGTTGCATGATCAGCTCCTTCGCGAAGACATCATTCGCCGCGGCAGAGGAGCATCAAGTGTGCCGTGGCCTGTTCAGGAGCTTGAGTCCTCACTGCGAGCGCGCGGTAATCGCCATTCGCCGCCGGTATTTGACGGCGCGCGGCTCAGCATCATAATGCTAGGCTCAGCATTTATCCCGAGAAGAGGCTGGTTCCCGTCATGGCGGCTGAGACGCTTTTCGAAAAAATCTGGCAGAGCCACGTGGTCCGCGAGCAACTGGGTGAACCCGCGCTGCTCTATATCGATCTGCATCTGGTGCACGAGGTCACTTCGCCGCAGGCCTTCGAAGCGCTCCGCAACGGCGGGCGCAAGGTGCGCGCGCTCAACCGCACCTTCGGCACCCAGGACCACAACGTTCCGACCACCGATCGCACCAAGCCGATCGCCGACCTCGATTCGAAGGCGCAGATCGAAATGATGCGCCGCAACTGCCAGGAGTTCGGCGTGCGCCTGTTCGACCTCGGCGCGCCCGAACAGGGCATCGTCCACGTCATCGGGCCCGAGCTCGGCCTTACGCAGCCCGGGATGACGATCGTATGCGGCGACAGCCATACCGCGACCCACGGCGCGTTGGGCTCGCTCGCCTTCGGCGTCGGCACGAGCGAGGTCGAGCACGTGCTCGCGACGCAATGCCTGTGGCAGGCCAAGCCGAAGACGCTCGAGATTCGCGTCAACGGAAGGCTTAAGCCCGGCGTCACCGCCAAGGATCTGATCCTCGGCATCATCGGACGCATCACCACCGACGGCGGCACCGGCCACGTCATCGAGTACCGCGGCGAAGCGATCGAAGCGCTCTCGATGGAAGAGCGGATGACGGTGAGCAACATGTCGATCGAGGCGGGCGCGCGCGCCGGGATGATCGCGGCGGACGCCAAGACCGTCGAATACCTGCGCGGGCGGCGTTTCGTGCCGACGGGCGCGGAGTTCGATCGGGCGGCCGAGCGATGGCTCAGGTTTCGCACCGACGACGGCGCGCGCTTCGACAAGAGCATCGCGTTCGACGCCGCATCGTTCGCGCCCCAGGTGACGTGGGGAACGAATCCCGGGATGGTGGTCGAGGTCACCGGCAAGGTGCCGGATCCGGCAAGCCTCAAGAGCGCGGCGGAGCGGCAGGCGGTCGAGCGCGCGCTCGACTACATGGGGCTCGCGCCGGGCATGCCGATCCAGGACATCCGCGTCGACCGCGTTTTTATCGGATCCTGCACCAACTCGCGAATCAGCGATCTGCGCGCCGCTGCCGACATCGTGCGCGGACGCAAGGTCGCCAAGGGCGTGCAGGCGATGGTGGTTCCGGGATCGCAGCAGGTCAAGGCCGAGGCCGAAAAGCTCGGGCTCGATCGGGTCTTCCTCGACGCGGGCTTCGAGTGGCGCGAATCCGGATGCAGCATGTGCCTGGGGATGAACCCCGACATCCTGAAACCCGGCGAGCGCTGCGCGAGCACCTCGAACCGCAATTTCGAAGGCCGCCAGGGCAAGGGTGGACGCACGCATCTGGTGAGTCCCGCGATGGCCGCGGCAGCAGCGGTGAACGGACACTTCGTCGACGTGCGCGAGTGGCCGGCGCGCCAGTAGCCGCGCGCGCACGCGATCCGCGATTCGTGCCCGCCCAAGCCTCCGGAAGAAGCCGGGAACAGGAACCTAGCGCTCGCGGGCGGCCGGCATCCTGGCCAGCCGTTTGCCATTGGGCCCGTACAGCGAAACCGACGGCGCGCCGCTGCCCGAAACCACCACTTCCGCGCGCCCCTCGCCTCCTTCGTCGTACAAACCGAGGCCGGCCGCGCCGTCGGGCCTGAGCGCGACCTCGAGGCGCCGCCTGCCGCTTGTGTCGTAGAGCACGACCGACGGCGCGCCGTCGATGCTCAAGCGGATCGCGGCGCGCACGCCGCCGTTCGCGTCGCTGAGCGCGAGCGCCGGTGCGCCGTCTTCGAGCGCGAGCGTGGCGCGACGCTCGCCGCGCGCGTCAACGAGGACAAATTCTTCGGCGACCACCCGCCTGGGCGGCGCTGAGGATCGGGCGCTCGATTCGGCCGTCAAACTCGAATCGGCGCTCAATCCGGGCGGTCGCTCCGCCTGCGGCGGCGAGGTTTCCGCGATCGTCTCGACAGTGCTCTTATCGACGATGCTCTCGTCGACAATGCTCTCCACCTGAATCTCGGTGATGCTCTCGACCGCGTCGCGGAAGCGGCCGATCGTCGCGTCGGTGCCGCTCTCGACGGTTGCGCGGGGACTCGTTTCGCAACCGGCGGCGGAATTGGCGCTTTGCGGCGCGGCGCCGCTCAAGCTCTCGCTAACGGCCTTGGGATCGGGAACGAGCTGCGGCCATTGTCGATGCGTCGGCGCCACGAAGCGGAGTCTAAACCCCGCGCCTCGCTCTCACAAGCACGCTCGCGCGGGAACGTTACGCACAGCGATCGAAGACTTTCAGTGGATACGTGTTTTGGAAAATTCTTGCCCCGACAATGCGAGTGCGTTACTTACGGGACGAGTCTTTATCATGCTTTTCCAATCGACACGAAGTTGAAACCGCTTACATCAGCTTTAACCATTCAAGCCGCATGGCGCCCGCAAATCGGCGCACCGGGCCGATGGCGAGGTGTTGATGAAAGCGCGACTGCCTGATTGGAAAGCGAGATCCAGGCTCTCGGGAGTTCGCGGCGCTGGGCGCCGAACAGGGTGCGCCTGTTGGGTTCAAGGTCCGCTGGACGCTGGGAGTTTGCTTTGCAACTAGGAGGAGGCAGGGAGTTGGACGATTCATTCATTTCTCTTCAACCCGATCAGGCAGTAGCCAAGGTCTTCGACCCGATGAAGTCGGCCGAGGATACGCTCGCGCGGCTGGCAAAGGTGCTGGAGCCGATGGGCCAGTTGGCGCAGTTGGCCAACGTCTTCGACCCGATCCGGACGTTCCAGGATGAACTGGCTGACGTGGCGGCGGCATTCGAGCCGATCAAGGGTTTCCAGGGCCATCTCGAGAACTTGGCCAACCGCTTCGAGCCGATGCGCGCCTTCCAGAGCCAGCTCGAGCGCGTGGCAGCGGCCTTTCACGAACAGTTGGTGCAACTGGCCGAGGCGATGGAACCGGCGACCGCGTTCCAGGATCAGCTGCAGCATCTGATCAAGGCCTTCGAGCCGGCCAAGGCGCTCCAGCGCCGCTTCGTCGAGCTGTCGCGCGCGTTCAGCGCGAACGGCACCGCGAGCGCCAACGGGACCGGCGCTCAGAACGGCAAGGCCGCGGAAGCCTGACAAACCGGCGCGCTGGCCCGCGGAGAGCATTTCGCTCTTGCGGCGCGCGCTGCGCCGCAAGGGTAAGCGATCGAACGGCCGCTCGATGAGCTGGTCGCGCGCGCGTGGGCTATGGCTCATGCACGCGGGCCGGATCGAGCGGCCTGTGGATTTGGGCGAACGCCGATTTGTGCTATTGAATCGGCTCCGGCATCGGGTGCGTTTTCGCGCCGCGCCGGCAGTCTTCCATCCAGGATGAGAGCGAGATGCAACCGTTCAGGAATTTCACCGGACTGGTCGCTCCGATGGACCGGTCCAACGTCGACACTGACCAGGTAATTCCCAAGCAGTTCTTAAAAGCCGTGGTGCGCAGCGGCCTCGGCAAGGGTCTCTTCTTCGACTGGCGCGATCAGCCCGACAAGGGCTACGTGCTCGACCAGCCGCGCTTCAAAGGCGCGACGATCCTGGTCGCGCGGGCCAATTTCGGATGCGGCAGCTCGCGCGAGCACGCGGTATGGGCGCTCGCCGACTTCGGATTCAAGGCGGCGATCGCGACTTCGTTCGCCGACATCTTCCGCAACAACGCGCTCAAGAACGGCTTCCTGCCGATAATCCTGAAGCCCGAAGAGGTCGACGCGATCTTCGTCGCAATCAAGCATCACGAAGGCTACGAGCTGACTATCGATCTTCCGGCGCAGACGGTCTCCGACAAGTTCGGATGGTCGGCGCATTTCGAGATCGATCCGTTCCCCAAGAAATGCTTTATCGAGGGGCTCGACGACGTGGGGCTGACGCTCGCCCACGAAAAAGAGATCGCCGCCTACGAGAAAACCCATCCCGCGCCCTATCGACTCTAGGACTCACCAGGATCGCGCTCTAGAAAATCAGGACTCCAAGACCGCGTTCCAGGACTCCGGGACCGCGCGCAGAGCTCAGGGGCCGCCATCGCCGCGGCGGGGCTGCTATAATTGCGCGGTGACTGCGCGCCTGCTTACGGTTGATTCGGCGCCCGGACGGATGCGGCTCGACGTCTTCGTCGCCGGCGAACTCGGCGCGGAATTTTCGCGCGCGCAGGCCGCGCGCATGATCAAGGCCGGCCTGGTGCGGCTGAACGGCGTCCCCGCGCGCGCCGCCGACGCCGTCCATCTCGGCGACAGAATAGAAATCGAAAGCCCCACGGCAATCGCGCCGGCGCCAACGGCTCGCGAGGCCGGCGCGCCGGCGATCGACGTGATGTACGCCGACGACGAGATCGTGGTGGTCAACAAGCCGGCGGGGATGACCGTTCATCCCGCCCCCGGCCATCCGGGCGGCACGCTGGTCGACGCGTTGCTCGCGCGCTTTCCCGAGATGGCGGCGATGGGCGAGGCGGACGGCGTGATGCGTCCGGGAATCGTGCATCGGCTCGACAAGGACACGTCGGGCGTGATGGTGGTCGCGCGGACGCCGTTTGCGCGGATGGAACTGGCGCGCCAGTTCAAGGACCGCACGGTCGGCAAGATCTATCTCGCGGTCGTGCGCGGAGCGATCGCGCGCGAGCGCCTTTCGATCGCGCGCCCGGTCGGACGCCATCCGGTCGAACGCAAGCGCATGTCGGTGAATTCGCGCCACGGCCGCGAGGCCTTGAGCTACGTCTGCGTGCTCGCGCAGATGCCGGACGTAGGCGGCGGCGCAACCCTCGTGGGGGTACGGCCGCTCACCGGCCGCACGCATCAGATTCGCGTACATCTCGCGTCCATAGGTCATCCCTGTCTCGGCGATCCGCTTTACGGCGGCCGCCCTGCCAGGGAATCCCAACCCAAAAAATCCCAGCTCAAAGAATCCAGAGACGCGGCATCTTGTCAGCCGGCGCACGAATTCGAGCGCCAGGCCCTGCACGCGACGGCGCTCAAGATCGCCCATCCGCGCACCGCCGCGGCGCTGGAATTCGTCGCTCCGTTGCCGTGCGATTTTTCCGTCTTTCTGGCCGCGCGCGGCGTGGCGGCGGACGGGCCCGTGCTCGCACGCTGGATCGATATTGTCGAATCCGCGCCGCGTTCGGCCTTAGCGCCGCATCAACGGCGCGCATCAAAATAAAGCCC
>Ga0335081_10019577_pt1 | contig 10946 bp, 8 predicted proteins | sample Lox_Sample_35_FD_206713 | JGI IMG/M metagenome (GOLD analysis project Ga0335081, IMG submission 206713) | Soil microbial communities from Loxahatchee National Wildlife Refuge, Florida, United States - Lox_Sample_3.5 | ecosystem: Environmental > Terrestrial > Soil > Wetlands | place: USA: Florida...
GAGCGGCGCGGCATCGGGCGGCGGCGCGGCGCTTTCGTCGGGGACGACGATCTGGCGCCAGAAGTCGCGCGCGATGATCGGCAGGCGATGGGTGAGCGCGCGCCACAGCGCCAGCGGCATTTCGACGAGGCCCGGCAGCGGATCGTCGGCCGCGAAGGCGGCGAATACCAGCGGCCGCTTGAGCGCGCGCGCATAGGCGGCGGGCGTGAGCCGCCCGCGCAGCAGCGCGTGGCCGGCCGCGATCAGGTCGCGCGCGACGTGCATCCAGGCGGCATCGCGGGTCGCGCCGAGCGGCTCGATCTTTTCGCCCAGCGCGAGGCGCCAGAGCACGTGCGGGAAGTCGACGCCCGCGGCCGCGCCGAGCGCCGCCCAGCTCCAGATGCGGGCATTGACGTCGAGAATCTTGTAGCGGCCGTCGCGCGCGTCGTGCTTGAACTCGACCTCGGCGATGCCGGTGTAGTTCAGCGAGGCGAGGAAGCGCCGCCCGGCCGCGGTGACCTCGGCGCAGTCGATCGTCTCGACGAAGGTGCTCGTATAGCCGAAATCGACCGGATATTGCCGCAGCCGGCGCGCGGTCAGCTCGGCCACCGGGACGCCGCGACAGCATACCGCCGCGTAGGAGAACTGCGCTTCGCCGCCGCCCGGGACCAGCTCCTGCAACACGATGCCGTCGGCGCCGACGAGGGCGGCCGCCTCGTCGTAGCGGGCGACGAGGCTCGCGCGGTCGTCGGCGCGCCAGGCCTTGGCGAGTGTGAAGGCATTCTCGCTCGTGCGCTCGGTCGGCTTGAGCACGAGCGGGAAGCGGCACGGCATGTCGTCGAGATCGCGCCGGTCGCGCGGCGCATAGCCGAGCGGCGCCGCGACGCCGATCGTCGCGGCATGCGCGTACATGCGCCGCTTGTCGAAGGTCGGCTGCACCATGTCCCAGGCGGGCGTGGTCAGGCGAAAGAGCGCGGCGAGCCGGTCGTGGTTCTGCGCGATGAAGCGCACCTCGGCGTCGCCGCCGGCGAACAGGACGGCGCCGGCCAGGCGCTCGCGCTCGGCGAGGGCGATGAGGTGGGCGAGGGCGTCGGCTTGTCCAGGCCCGCTCCAGAAGAACTTGCGGCGCACGTAACGCGAGAAGCCGGCGAGGCGATGATCGGTGAGGAGGGCGACGTCGACGCCGCGCCGCCCGAGGCTGCGCGCGATCGCGAGGCTGCCATGCGCGCCGCCGAGGATGAGTGCCAGCGGACGCGCCGCTTGCTCATGCGGGCCCTCTCCCCCGCCTGCATCCGAAATCGGGCTTGCCCGATTTCGGCATTTTGAATCGGCCGAAGTCGGATGAATCCGACTTCGGCTGGAGAGTGGGAGAGGGGGTGCCGCTTGCGTGGGCGTTTGCCGACTTGCCCCCTCCTGGCGCGCTTCGCGCGCGTTCCTCCCCCGCAAGCGGGGGAGGGGAAAGAGGCGCCGTGCGTGGGAGAAAGGCACAGTCATCTCGCGCGCGTCAGCTCAAGTTCGACGCGGTCTCGGTCGGGTGCGCCATCACCTCGTCGGCGCAGGGCTGCGACCAGGCGGCGACCGACTTCGACCGGTTGGCGCAGACGAAGCTCGTCACGCCGCGCGCCGCGTAGCCGGCGCCCCAGACGAAGCGCAGCAGCGGGCCGTAGCTCTTGACCGCGCTCGAGCCGACGAAATGCAGCCCCGGCACGCTCGACTCGTAGCCGGCGCCGAGCACCGGCGAGCCCGCGTCGGTCGCGAGCGCGGACAGCAGCGCGGGCGCCAGGACGCCGAAGCGCGCGACGTCGACCCGGTAGCCGGTCGCGAGCAGCACGTGATCGAACACGCACGAGCCGTTGTCGAGGTCGAGCGTGATGCGCCCGCCGTGCGGCCGTGCGGCGCGGATGGTGCGGCCGGCGTCGATCGCGACGCCGGCGAGCCGCGGGCGCACCCAGCCGGCGGCGCCGGCGCGCAGGCTCTTGCGGTTGAGCCAGCTGCGCAGGACGGGCGGCGCGCGACGCACGAGGCCGGGCTGCTCGTTCGCCCAGTTGAGCGGGAAGGGCCCGACGCCGGACTTGGTGGCGAGCAGCTTGTGCAGGCGCCAGTAGAGGTCGCGCCGGTGCGCGTTGCCCGAGGTCTCGGCGCCGAGCCAGTGGATGTCGCCGCGGCAGATGATCTCGACCTCGGCGCCCGCCTCGTTGAGGATCGCGGCCGACTCGGTCGCGCTCTGGCCGCGTCCGATCACGGCGACGCGCTTGTTGGCGAACTTTTCGAGATCGGCATGGTCGGCGGCGTGGCTGACGAGCTCGGCCGGCAGGCCGTCGAAGGCCGCCGGGCGGAATTCCTGGTGGGCGAGGCCCATGGCGATGACGACGCGGCGCGCGCGCGCCGTCGCGCCGTCGTCGAGCGTGAGAAAGAATTCGCGGCCCGCCGGCGCGATGCGCGCGACCTCGCGGGTGTCGAGATCGGGCAGGGCGGTCTTCTGGAACCAGTCGCCGTAGCGGACGAAGTCCTCCACCGGCAGCGGATCGGGCCGGCCGAGGTTCTGCACTGCCGCGAAGGCGTCGAGTGTGAGCAGATTGTCGGGATCGACGATGTGGGTCGCGGCCCAGGGCGAGCGCAATTTCATGCCCTTGGGCATGTGCTCGCGCCAGAACGACATCGGGCGGCCGAAAATGCGCGTCTCGATGCCGGCGGATTTGAGATGCGCGCCGAGCGAGAGGCCATAAGGTCCGGCGCCGATGACCGCAACCTCGCTGTCTTCGCGGAAAATGGTGTTCACGACCCTCACCCCGTGCAAAAGCGGACGAGCGCAATGGCGGGCCGGCGACATCCGCCCCGCATGCGAATTGTCCTAACGGCTTCTGGGTTTTTTTACGTAAAGGCGCAGGCGTCGTGCCCGCCTGAGGCGAATCAAGGCTAATGCTTCGCAAATGCCGCGCGTAAAATTGTCCGGTTCGCGCCCGCTCGTGGCATTCGCCGGAAGGGCGGTCGGCGACGACTCAAGGCCGGCGCTTTTCAGCGGTGACTCGCGATCCCACCGGGCACCAATATCCGAGCGGGGAAAAGTCTGGGCTCCCGATCTTCGCGAGATTGGCCTCGAGCTCCGACGTGGTCAGGTAGCGCAGGCACATCGGGGTTCCGAAGGTGATGAAGGTGATGGATGACGGCTGGAGATGGAAATGCCACGGGCGATTGTAGGCAACGGCGCGCTTGACGATCCGGCCGCTCACGGCGACCTGGTCGGTGACCTTGCCGGCGACGATCTGCCTTGCCTTCGCGATCAAGGCGGGATCATGCAGCGCGATGGTGAAATCGTTGCCCGCCGGGCCGTTCGACACCAGGAAATAGCGGGTTCGCGCGTGCGACGGCACCGTCGCGAGCGCGGCTGAAATGCCGATGGCAGCAAGTGCAAAGCAGAGTCTCATGCCATTCTCACCTCGCGATTTTGCCTCGTCCAAATCGTCGGCAGCCTACAGCGTCGGCGGGATCACCGGAAAGCCGATGGTGAGCGTCGGCTGAATGACGACCCCGTTCCACTCCGCCGCGGACAGGGACGAGAAGTTCCGATTGTAGATGATCGACACGGCGAAATTGAATACCGGCGCACCCGGTACGGGGGCGGGCGAATAGGTCAGGACCGGGCCGGTTTGCAACAGCACATCCTGCCGGCCGCCGGCGAAGTTCGTATAGGCGCGCGCGGTTGCGACCGTCTGCAGGGCGAGCTTGAAGTCGGTCTCGTCAATCCTCCACCCCAGATTTGCCGCGCCCGCGATGCTGGCATTCTGTTGCACGATCTGGTCCGAGAACGTCTGCCCAAGCGTCAGGGAAAGATCGAGGTAGTGGCAGAAGCCGTCCTTGTTTGCGTCCGATGTCGCCGACGTGCGACACGGTTTGGCGCTGCCGACCAACATGTTTTGCCGGGCAAGCGTGATCTGCGGGGTGAACAGATCGGCCGTCTCCCGGTGGAAAGTCGGCACGTACGCGGTGGCATTCTGAAAGCCAAACGCCACCGTTTCAACCGTGGTCATGTTTGCCACCGGCGCCGTCTGGTTCGGTCTCGCCGGATCGAAGGAGGAGCCGTCCGCACGGTAGGCCGAAGCGCCAATGAAGTATTGATAGGCACCTTGGGCCGTCACGGTATCGAGACTCTTCGACGGGAATGCCGCGTAGCGCGCCGACGCTGTGCCGGCGCTGAGCGCAATCAGGTCGAAGGGGCGAGCGCCCGCCGTAACCAGCTGGACTCCGCCGCCGAAGCCGAATGACGTGTCGGAATTGACGTTCTGATTGGACTTGAGCACGTTCGATTCATAGGTCGGATTGAATGGGAGCAGGATCGTGAATTTGGTCGGCTGGGCGGTCGTGGCTTTGAAATTGATGGGCGAGACTGGCAGCGCAAGCGTTAGGAGCTTGCGCTTGGTCGTGAGTTGAAGGAGGGTTGCGCGAAGCACTGCCACGCTTTTTTGTTGCAACTCACGCAGACGATTAGTGAGGCACGCGGCCAGATCTTGCCCGCTGTCGAGCTTTCCGGCGCATGCGGTCAGCCAATCGCGGGCCTGCGCCTCGGCGGTCTTGGTCGGCCGAAGCGATTTCAGCGTCTCGATCGTCTTAGCCGGACCGAGAGCGGCACCTATTCTGGTGTTGATCGATCTGATCGCGCCCGCCAGCAATCGGTTGGCCTCGGCGGCGTCGATCGGCGGACAATCCGGGCGTAGTGCGTTGCAGTATGTGCCGGGTTTCGTTTCGGGTGGCGGCAAAGGTTTTACGCTTAGGGGCGGTGAAAACGTATCGATGCGCGATTGAAGATTGAGATCGACTTGCGCGCGAGCCTCGTCGGCGGGTCCGAAAAATAGGACCGCGGCGCTTGAAATCGCACAGGCGAGCGCCAACTGCCTCGGAAACACCAAACGCTGAACCTTCATAACGGCGCCCCCCGACGCAACGTGAACTTGCAGCGATCTGACGATAGGAAAGTAGTCATGTCAACAATTCGGCGGAACAAAATCGGCCACGTGGCATTTCTGCAACTATCGATAGTGTTCGGCGCCGGCACCGCGACCGCGCAGACCCCCGATTTCAATCTCCAAAATCGTATCGAGCAATTCCAATTCAATCCGCCGGTGCCGCCGCCGACGTTCCAGACGACGCGGCCAAATCACCGCGGCGCGCGTCATGCCGCGAAACGGCATCGCAAGCGGCTGACGAAGCGCGTCGGCCACCAGAAGCCGCACCAATAACGCGGACCGTGATGAATAGAATGCGAGGCGCGATCAGATCGGCGCGATGCTCTCCTCGGGCAGCGCCAGCGCGGGCCCGGTGTCGCGGTGCTGGCGAAACACCAGCGTGCCGACCAGCACGAGGTTGATCAGGTTGAAGCCGATGCCGGTCGCGAAGGCGGGCGCGTAGAAGCCGAAATGGTCGTAGAGCGCGCCCGCGATCCAGCCGCCCGCCGCCATGCCGCCGCCGGAGAAGAACAGCAGGACCGGCACCCGCCATGACGCATCGCGCGCCGGGAAGAACTCGCGGATCGCCAGCACGTAAGCCGGGATGATGCCCGAGAAGCCGAGGCCGTAGACGGCCGCGACCGTGAACAGGCCGACCTCGTCCTGGGTGAGCAGGAAGGCGATCATCGATCCGGCTTGCACCAGCGAGCCGAGCAGCACCGTGAGCAGGCCGCCGATGCGGTCGGAGACGAGGCCCCAGAACTGCCGCGTCACGAAGGCGGTGCCGAGCACGACCGACAGCATGGCGGCGCCGTGCGTCGCCGGGATGCCGAGGTCGCTGCAGAAGGCGACCAGGTGGCCCTGCGGCATCGCCATCGGCACGCAGCACATGAAGGCCGCGGCCGCGATCATGCCGAACATCAGGTTGGGGCGCAGGCCGAGCACCGAGGCATGATGCAGCGTGCGCTGGCCGGGCACCGCCGCGAAGGACTCAGGCGGCGCGTGGAAGAAGATCGCGGCGAGCGGCACGATCACGACGATCTCCAGCGCCGCATAGGCGAGCATCGTGTGGCGCCAGCCGTAAGCCGCGATGGCGCGCTCGAAGATCGTCGGCCACACCGCGCCCGCGATGTAGGAGCCGCTGGAAATGAGCGCGAGCGCCGAGCCGCGCCGGCGGTCGAACCAGCGGCTCACATAGATGTAGAGCGGCGCGTTGAGGCCGGCATTGCCGATCAGCCCCATGAACAGTCCGTGCCCGACCCACAGCGGCACGCCGGCGCCGAGCGTCGACACCCACAACCCGACCGCGATCATGGCGGCGCCGAAGATCGCGGTCCAGCGGATGCCGAAGCGCACCGCGAGCGGGCCCATGGCGATGCCGCCGAGGCCGGAGCCGAGCCAGGCGAGCGCGCCGGCGAGCGCCGGCACCGAGCGCGCGTTGCCGGCGTCGGCCGCGATCGCCTTGAGGCCGACCGCGACGATCCACAATCCGCCGAACGAGAACGCAAGACAGATCAGCGCGACCGTCGCGACGGTCCACGAATAGCGTGTCTCGATGGTCGGCTGCGCCGCGGGTGTCGCGGTGGTCGGGTTCATGCGTTGCTCGGGGTTCTGCCTGCCATGCCCGGCTCTGGCATGCAGGACGGCCGAGAGGATGTATTCGTTCGCGACACGGATTATAACTCGGCTCGCGATTTGTCACGCCCGATCCCCCGGGCCCGGCGCAATCGCATCCCCACCATGCGGTGCCGCATGAGGAGCCATCATGGATGACCTGACGCGCAGCGCCGCGCCCGCGCAAAAAACCCAGCCGCGCCTCGATTTCCAAGAGCATCTTGCCGATCTCGAAGCGCGCGGGCTGCTCACGCGGATTGACCATCCGGTCAACAAGGACACGGAACTGCATCCGCTGATGCGCCTGCAGTTCATCGGCGGCATCCCGGAGGCGGAGCGGCGCGCCTTCCTGTTCACCAACGTGGTCGACGGCTCGGGCAAGCGCTACGACATCCCGGTGGTGGTGGGCGCGCTCGCGGCCTCGGCCGAGATCTATGCGCTTGGCATGGGGTGCGGCGTCGCCGACATCGGCCGGGCGTGGCTCGACGCCATCGCCCATCCGGTGGCGCCGGTGCGCGCCGCCGCGGCGCGCTGCCAGGAGGTGGTGATCGCCGGCGAGGCGCTGCGCGGCCCGGACGGCGGCCTGAAGCGGCTGCCGGTGCCGGTGTCGACGCCCGGCTTCGATTCGGCGCCGTATCTGACGGCGACGCTGTGCGTCACCAGGGATCCCGACAGCGGCATCCAGAACATGGGCACGTATCGGGCGGCGCTGAAGGCGACCGATCGGCTCGCGGTGCGCATGGTGGCGCATCAGGGCGGGGCGGGCGGCTACCTGCACTGGCTGAAGTACAACGCACGCAAGGAGAAGATGCCGATCGCCATCGTGGTCGGCGCCGCGCCGGTGGTGATGTTCACCGGGCCGCAGAAGCTCGCGGTCGATCTCGACGAGATGGGGGTCGCCGGCGCGCTCGCGGGCGAGCCGATCCGCATGACGAAGTGCAAGACGGTCGACCTCGATGTGCCGGCCGACGCCGAGATCGTCATCGAAGGCCTGATCGATCCCGAGATGCTCGAGCCGGAGGCGCCGTTCGGCGAGAGCAACGGCTACGTCGCGCTCGAAGCCTTCAACATGCCGATGCAGGTGACGGCGATCACCCACAAGCAGTCGCCGGTGTTCTGCTCGATCATCAGCCAGGTGACGCCGAGCGAGTCGAGCCTCGTCAAAAAGGTCGCCTACGAGCCGCTGTGGCTCGCGCATCTGCGCGATCATCTGGCGGTGCGCGGCGTCACCAAGGTGGTGATGCACGAGCCGCTGACGAATTTGCGCCCGGTGATTTTCGTGCAATACGCGCCCGGCACGCCGCGCTCGGAAGTGTGGCGCGGCCTCAACGGCGCCTCGACGCTGATGGCGAACTGCGGCAAGGTCTGCATCGCGGTGAGCCAGGACATCGATCCCGCGAACACCGACGCGATCTTCTGGTCGATCGCCTATCGCTGCAACCCGATCGAGGACGTGCATGTCGCGCCCTACCGCAGCGGCGTGCAGGGCGCGCAGTACCGCGAGCGCGGCGGCGACTCGACGCTCTTGATCGATGCGACCGCGAAAGGCCCGATGCCGCCGCTCGCGCTGCCGAAGCAGGAGTTCATGGAGCGCGCCGAAGAGCTTTGGGCCGAGCTGAAGCTGCCGCCGGTCGCGCTGAAATCGCCATGGCACGGCTACACGCTCGGCGACTGGATCGAGCGCTGGGACGTGTGGGCCGCGCGCGCCGTGCGCGGCGAATGGGAGGAGACCGGCAAGGAGACGCTGGCGCGCCAGCGCGGCGGGCTCAAGCCGGAGACGTCGGTCAGGAAGGTGGAAAAATAAAAAATGATAGCCGAGGAATCCGCCGCCTGCTCATGCGGGCCCTCTCCCCCGCTTGCGGGGGAGAGGGGGAGAGGGGGCGCCGCTTGCGCATGCGCCGGCAGACTTGCCCCCTCCTGGCGCGCTTCGCGCGCGTTCCTCCCCCGCATCCGCCTTCGCGCTTCGCGCTACGGCGGACAAGAGCGGGGGAGGGGAAAGTAAGATGGGCGCGAAGTGGTTCGGCGCGAGCGTCAAGCGCAAGGAGGATCCGGCGTTCCTCACCGGCAAGGGGCGCTATGTCGACGACATTCATCTGCCGGGCATGCTCGATGTCGTGGTGCTGCGCAGCCCGCATCCGCATGCCGCGATACGCGGCATCGACACGGCGCGCGCGCTCGCGCTGCCGGGCGTGCATGCGGTCATCACCCACGCCGATCTGCCCGAGACGATGCGGCGGCAGACCGTGCCGCTGCTGGTGCCCAATCCGGCGATCAAGCAGCCCTTGATGCCGTACTGCCTCGCCAAGGATGAGGTGTGCTTCGTCGGGGAGCCGATCGCGCTCGTCGTCGCCGACAGCCGCTATATCGCCGAGGACGCGGCGGCGCTGGTCGACATCGACTTCGCGCCGCTGCCCGCGATCGCCGATTGCGCGGCGGCGCTCGCGCCGGGCGCGGCGCTGGCGCATCGCGACGCGGCGCCGCAGTTCGGCAATCTCGCGGCGCACATTCCGCTCAATGTCGGCAATGTCGATGCCGCCTTCGCGATGGCCGCGCACATTTTTCGCGAAAAGATCTTTCAGCACCGCGGCGGGCCCTTCTTCATGGAATGCCGCGGCATGATCGCGGCGCCCGATCCGGTGACGGATTCGCTGACGATCTACGTCTCCTCGCAGGGCTCGCACCGCCACAAGCGCGTGCTGCTCGACCTGCTCGACTGGGCCGACCACCAGCTGCGCATCGTCACGCCCGACGTCGGCGGCGGGTTCGGCCCGAAAGGCAGCTTCTACGCCGAGTACGGCGCGCTCGCCGCCGCCGCCATGATGCTGCGCCGCCCGCTCAAATGGATCGAGGACCGCAAGGAGAACTTCGTCGCGACCCAGCAGGAACGCGACCAGTACTGGGACATGGAGATCGCGGTCGATAAGGAGGCGCGCATTCTCGGCATCCGCGGCAAGCTCGTGCATGACTCGGGCGCCTACATGCCGTGGGGCGTGGTGCTGCCATGGATCGCGGCGACCACCGTGCCGGGGCCCTACGTCATCCCGGCCTTCAAGCTGGATGTGCTGTGCGCCTTCACCAACAAGGTGCCGACCTCGCCGGTGCGCGGCGCCGGCCGGCCGGAGGCCGCCGTCACCATGGAGCGGCTGGTCGATTGCATCGCGCGCGAGATGAGGCTCGCGCGCGACGAGGTGCGCCGGCGCAATTTCATCAAGCCGGAGCAGATGCCGTACAGGGTCGGCATCGTCTCGCGCGACGGCCGCCCGGTGACCTATGACAGCGGCGACTACCCGACGAGCCAGGCGAAGGCGCTAGCGGGCGCCGACTTCGCCGGCTTCGCGGCGCGTCAGGCGCAGGCGCGAGCGCAGGGACGCTATATCGGCCTCGGCATCGGCAATGCGGTCGAGTCGACCGGCCTCGGCCCCTACGAGAGCGCGACCGTGCGCGTGTCGACCAGCGGCAAGGTCACGGTCTATACGGGCGCGACCCCGCAGGGCCAGTCGCACAAGACGGTGCTGGCGCAGATCGCCGCCGACCAGCTCGGCTGCACGCCGGACGACATTACGGTGGTCACCGCCGACACCGCCGCGACCGGCCTCGGCGTCGGCTCGTTCGCGGCGCGCACCGCGGTCAATGCCGGCTCCTCGGTGCATCTGGCGGCCCAAGAGGCCGCGAACAAGGTGCGCCAGTTCGCGGCCGCCATGATGGAGGTCGCCGAAGGCGACATCGAGATCGAGAACGGATTTGCAAAGATCGCGGGCTCGGACGTGAAGCGGAGCTTCCGCGAGATCGCCGCCCGCGCGGTCGGCATGCCGGGCTTTTCGATGGCGGGCGGCCCGGCGCCGGGCCTCGAGGCGACCAGCCACTTCACGCCGGACCAGTCGACCTACGCGAACGGCACCCACGTCGCCGAGGTCGAGGTCGATATCGAGACTGGCGAGGTCAAAATCCTGCGCTACCTCGTGATGCACGACTGCGGCCGCATCATCAATCCGATGGTGGTCGAGGGCCAGGTGGTGGGCGGCGTGATCCACGGCATCGGCAACGCCTTCTTCGAGCACATGCGCTACGACGACGGCGCCCAGCCGACCTCGACCACGCTCGCCGACTACCTGCTGCCGCTCGCGACCGACTCGCCCAACATCGAGATCATGCACACCGAGACGCCGAGCCCGCTCAATCCGCTCGGCCTCAAGGGAGCGGGCGAGGCCGGCACCATTCCGGCCATTGCCACGCTGCTGTCGGCGGTCGAGAATGCGCTCGAGCCTTTCGGCGTGCGCATCGCCGAGGCGCCGATCACGCCGCAGCGGATCGTCGCCCTGCTGGCGGAGGCGAAAGCGAAGAAGACTGGCTGAGGGCGATTGCATGTAAGCTGAGCAGTGAATCCGCGCTCCCTCTCCCCCATTAGGGGGAGAG
>Ga0335081_10019578_pt1 | contig 10946 bp, 5 predicted proteins | sample Lox_Sample_35_FD_206713 | JGI IMG/M metagenome (GOLD analysis project Ga0335081, IMG submission 206713) | Soil microbial communities from Loxahatchee National Wildlife Refuge, Florida, United States - Lox_Sample_3.5 | ecosystem: Environmental > Terrestrial > Soil > Wetlands | place: USA: Florida...
GCGGCCTGCGCGAGCTCCAACGAGCAGGTCCCATGCGGGAACACTCCTGACGTGTATATCACTTTCAGGGGCCAGGCACCGGGCGGCGGCCGCGTCAACCAGTACATGGTGACCTCTTACAACAACGGCGTCAACTTCGGGACTCCTGTCGACGTTTCTAACCAGAAGCAGAGTGAGCTCGGGTTCGGCGGAGTTTCGGTGAACGGGACCGACGTCTTCCTCGTCTGGCCTCACTCCGATAAGAGCACCGGGCTCGTCCAGATGTACGCGGCTGCTAGCAACGACTCGGCCAAGACCTGGCTGGGGTCCACGGACGGGACCCAAGCGGTCCAGGTCAGCGATTCGAGCGTCGGAGTGGTCGGGATGGGCGACTCGAATACAATGCACGACCAGGGTCCTCTAAGCTCGGCCACCGCGGGCCACATATTCATCGTCTGGGAGGACGACTCTACCGGCAACGGTGATGTCTACTTCGCTGCGGGCACCATAACGAAGGCGCAGCCCCCGAGCCTCCAAATCAGCGCCAAAGACACGACCGCCTTCTGCTCAAACCACGGAGCAACATCCTTCTCAGTAACAGTATCAAACTCCACATTCACCCAGACATACGGTCCTGTGGCTTGCGGGAACGTGCTGACGGCCACCCTATACCCGCTCACCCACGGCAGCGATTATACGATAACCCACACCGTCGGAAACTTCCAAGACACCTACGATATCGTTTGGCAGGGAACAACCGCCAACGTTTCCTTCGACAACCGCAACATTGTAGTGAGCTAGGCCAGACAAGCGAAACAGAGGCAACAGCTTCCCTCGACGCTGTCTTTCCCTTTCGCACTCCATTCCATTGCGCAGCGCGTTAATGTCGGGTGATCGGAGCCTCTCTCAGAGCGGCGGGAGCGTGGCAGTGAGCCATGATCGCGGACCGATGCTGAGGCACGATCGGGCAGCTGTCAGAGGTCGGGGGTAATCATGTCTGGGAGGACCCCCCCGACAAGGGGCGTAGACGCACGCCCCGCTGTGCCTAAACCGTGTGGCTTTCTGGCGGCAGATATCGTCTGAAGCCAGATTTCATGCGCATTGATGATACGAGGAGAAGTCGTAGTTTCAACTCCAGTCGAAGTGCGCAGAGATAGAAGCCCCCTAAAAGGCGCGTCCAAGTGCACGTCCGGCATGAGACGGTCCGGCAAGCGAAACCGAGCGTCACTTCAGAAGACATCTGAAGAAGTAAGCTCGCGGGCAATCACTTCTAGCTATGTTATCGAGTGGTGTACCAGAATCAAGAGGCTGTCACTCTATTACAGTGAAGTGCTAAACACCTACTCCAGAATGCCACTGCCGTCTTGGCAACTCACGCCGCCTCGGCAATGCGAACGATGCAGCGCCAGACTGCCTTTATCGCCTGGAGGTCGGCCGCGTGAGAGTGGTGGGCAACCCCTCGGCGGGGAAGCGCGTCTTCATCGTCGGGGCGGTACTGATGGCACTTTACCTCCTGTTCCCTGTAGGCGCTTCTCATGCGAGCACCGTGCCGTCGGCCTCGACGACGTCTGAGCAGGCTACCGCCGGACCGTCCGACCAATCGACGTCAGACCAGATTCAAACGAAGGCCGACTCGCCCCTCCCGAACTACGTCCCTCGGTCGTCGGCTCCCGGCTCATTCTACTTCGTCCGAGGGGGGTCCCTTAACGTAGAAGTCGCCACCCTCGAGGGGATTGCCGCTCGAACACGCCCGCAGATCTTCCTCGGATCTTCATCGGGGGACCAGTTCTGGCTGAATTTCTCGGTCCACCAATACGGGCTGAAGTACACCACCATCTCCGAAACCCAGGCTCTCCAGCAGTTCAAGTCTCTCGTCACCGACAGCAACGGGAACGTTAAGATCATCCTCTACAGCGCAAAAGATCCGATATCTCCCGCGCAGTACGACATAGCCAGAACCCTCGCGGGTGTCTATAACGCCCTTCCTGTCTCTTCGTCGGAGCTGAGCGCCCTTCAGAACGTGTACGGGGCCGCCAAAATCAAGACACTTTACAACCTTCAAGGGATGTTCACGGACAAGATAACTGCCTACAACTGGGCCTGGAACCTGGTGGGCTCACAGGTCACCAGGGCCTTCGTTACTACCTCCCCGAGCGGGGATATGGGGCTCACCGATTACGCGGTACAGCACCAGTCTTTCATCTTCGAATACGAGTTGGCCAAGGCGATGTCGTCATCAGAGACGAATGCAGCCACCAAGATTCTTTCGAACTACCCAGAAGGGACCCCGGTCCTCGGGTTCTTCGGGTTTGGTCCTGAAACGCAGACCATAGACTTCCTGTCTGGACTCGGTCTCTTCATGATAAGCTGCGACGGGGCGAGTGACCTGAGCTTCTACTCGGGGCTCCCCGAAGCAACAAACCTGAAGCAAGTACCGGCGGCTCCCATCACCTATTCGTCGGGGAAGACGTACATCGCGATCCAAGACTCCCAGGGCAACTCCCTGGGGCACCTGTTCGGAATGAACTTCGGGTTCTGGACCCAAACCGACTCTCAGCACACTCCCATCAGGGACGAGGTGCCAGAGTCGTGGCAGATCAACCCCGTGACGGCCGAGCTTGCACCCCCGATAATGGAGTACTACTACCAAACAATGTCTGCCGACGACTACTTCCTGTCGTCGAGCTCCGGTGGGGCCGGCTACGTCCACCCTGACCAGCTCCCTAACCTCAACGCGTATCTGGGTATCGCCAACCAGTTCGACAACAACGCGAACCTATTCGATTGGGTCATAGTCCCAGGTGACGGTAGGTCGCTCCAGACGAGCGTGTATCAGCAGATAGCCTCGGCGACGTCGGTCCAGGCGATCTTTACAAAGCTCGTTAACAGCCAAAGCCCGACTGAGGTCTCAGGTGTCCCCATCTTCACCATGACCCTCAAGATCCAGCAGACGACATGGTCGCAGTCCTTTGTGACGTCCACCGTCAACAGCTTGACCTCACTATCCAAGTCTAACCAGTTCATCTGGATCTTCATGGCCAACGCCAATCCGGGGCAGGACTTCCTGCTCGCCCTGAAGAAGGCGCTCCCTGCGAACTTCGTCCTGGTGCGCTCAGACCAGTTCACGTCCCTGTATGAACAGTACCTCAAGACCAAATAGGCCGTCTACGCGCTGTCAGGAAATCGACTCTTCATAGAGCGAAAAGAACTGGTCGACCCTGACGGGGACATAGCTAAGCCCGAGCCCTGAAAGCACTTCCTTGATGAACGGCACCCCCGGATTGTGGGCCGGCATGAAGACGAAAATGAAATGAGAACCTACAGCATGCTGCTGAATCGAAGACACCGTGGCGTTGACATCCGCCTGAGTGAAGCTGTCAGTGTTTGGAGCTTCGAGTGTGACGGAAATCACGGGGACTGAACCCACGGTCGTGGGAGTTGTCCCTTGCGGCTGCTTGATCAGGATTCCCGCTGGCGCGAGATCCGTGACGTATTCTTGGTAGAGGGAGGGTTCGAACGTAGTCTGGCTCTGAATCAAAAAGTAGACGTTCAGACCAAGATTGGTGCTGAAGGCCTTTGACAGATTCAGATACGCCTCCAAGTCAGGAAGCTGGTCAGGGTGGACGTAGCCGGCCCCACCGGAGGCTCCTCCGTAGAAGGAATCATTTGGAGTCATCGTCTCGTAGTAGTATGTGACCATCTGAGGTGCGAGCTCTACGGCGGACGGGTTGATCTGCCACGCCTCCGGGATCTCTGCCCTCAGAGGCTCGCCCGACACAGTGTCGTTCTGGTCCCAGAGCTCTGAGTTGAAGTAGAGGTCGAAGCCAAGTGAATTCCCCTGGGTGAAAGAGAAGAGAACGTATGTCTTGGACGGGTCGTACGTAGGCGTTGTTAAGGAGGGGATCTGGCTCAGGTTCGTCGGCTCGGGGAGCCCGCTGTAAAACGAAAGGTCAGCGACTTTCTCGCCCGGGAACATAAGCATCTGCCACTGAGAAAGAAAGGAGACGGTCTTGACTTCCCCTCCTAGCCCGAAGAACCCGAGGACCGGGGTGTCGGGAGGATAATTAGAAAATACTGTGGAGGCGAACGACGACTCGGCGGTGGTAAGCAAAGAGGAACTGGAGTTGAACTCGAAGATGAAAGACCTGAACTCGACGAGGTAGTCGTTCAGTCCGAATCCTGCGGAAGGGGAGAGAGAGACCACCCGCCTCGTTACGTTGCTTGAAACCGCGTTCCAGAGCCACGAATAGGCCGAGAGCTTGTCACTGAACCTTCCGGAGAGGTCCTGGATGATGTCGACGTTCGAAGCGCCATAAATCTGCTGAATCGTTGAGAGGTTCGACAGGGCGACAGGTAGGGCGCCATAGACCCCGGCGAGGGTAAGAGCCATGTTCACCTGTGCAGGATAGATCGGGTCGTCGTCGGCATAGAGGATTACCTTCACGTGTCCATTTGGGTCCTGAACGTAGTTCTCGAATTCCTTGAGGACGGCCTGGCTGGAAGACTCCACGTAGCTCGTCCCGTAGGTCTTCGCGCAGAACTGGAGCCAGAAGGCGTCATCGGAGCGAGTAATCACGAATATCCTTGGGGACACCCTGGCGACCAGCCCTTGCAGGGCAACAACCTCATAACCCAGGCTCGGGTCGGCAGTGAGATTCACCACCTGCAGTAGCCCAGGGAAGGGTGACCGTGGGAAGAGGGGCGGGAGGGCCTCCGGCAGAGACGTGCTCGCCGTGGTGGTGGATGAAGTCCCTGAAACAGTCGAAGACGAAGATTCACTGATGGAGACAGTGGAAGTCAGAGACCCGCTCCCCGTCCGAGTCGGAATCACTGTCTGGGCTGTCCCGTAGTAGTACGCGAGTCCGGCGGTCGTCAGGATCACGATGGCAATTACAGACAGAAGCTTATTTCTCCGGATCTTTCTGAGCCTCTCCACCAGACCCCAGATCTCCAAGAGTGCGCCGTCGGGAAGACAGCCGGTTTAAACACCCTTCGGGTTTCTGAACCATCGAGTCAGTCAAGAACCGCCGAAGGGGACGGCCGCTCCTGCCAAGATTGAGGGAGCACACGAGTCCTCAGACATAGGTTGACTTCACTAGAACGGCAAGATATGCGAAAGGGTCGAATCCTCACCGCAGGCGCTGAAAATAAGGAAGGGGAGCGACTTCCTCCCTAAGTCGCTGCGTTCCAGGTAATGTAGAATGACTTGCCGTGTTTGTCGAGAGGCCCGGTGGTGGCCATGGGGTTGGATGAAGCATCGACCATATTGTATTGAGTGAGGGTGTATCCGGTGTGGGCGCCGAGGGATCCGAGGCTGATCGATTTCTGAACGGTCTTGTCTGCAAATCCGGCCGTGATGGTGACAGAGTGTGTATCACCGGTGTAGAGGCTTCCGAAACCGGCCGTTCCGAAATTGGACAGCGGCGATCCTGCCTTTACCCAGATCAGGACGGCGGCTGAATTCAGGGCTGGTTGCGCCAAGGTGCCTTTGGTGGTCACCTTTCCTGTCATTGATGTCTGGAGATCTTTGATGGATACGTGCCACCCTCTGGTGACAGTGTTCCATTTCGCTTTCACTTCGATGTGGTCTCCTGCGTGTACCGTAGGCATGGTTGTAACTGTCTTCGCGGTTACGGGGTGTATTATGACGTAGGCGCCGTACACCGCGCTTCCTCCGATACAGTTGGCGTATGTGCCCGCTGACATCTGGTCAGTACTTGGAGAGACAAGGCCGTCTATCATGGCGGACATGTTGGAGTATGTGTTCGTTGACGTGCAGGTGAGTGTTGGAACAATCCAGGACGCCTTTATCCCGGTGATGTTGTTGCCTGTCGATGCCGTTACCACGTAACCGGCATATGATTGGCTTGGCGAAGAGGCTGCCGAGACCGCACCGATGGGAAGCATTTGCAGTCCCAGCATTAGGAATCCGAGTGTTGCCACAAGTGTCTTCTTAGACAACGAGAATCGCGACCATTCTTCTCATATTTCTGTCTAGCGGAGAAAAAGACCCGTCTGTTCCATAGTATCCTCGGTTCAAGTACTCCACCATGAAACGCCAGCAAGGGGAAAGCGAATCCAGTCTCACTTGCATCTTCCCACCGCGAATTGCAGCGAGAGAGCACTGCAACGGAGAACAAGCGGCTAAATGTTATGGTAGAAGCGCATCTCTCGCTCCAATAACCATTTATCTATGCGTCCTGCCTCCGGATTCGTGAAAGTGTCCCGCAGGGCCCCCCTGGTAGTGGTGATTGTGGTCTTGTTCACTTTTTCTTTCCTTGCACCCATGTCCGCCCAGGCATACTCCCAAACCCAAATCCTCTCTGGCCCGCCGGCATACGAATGGTCATCGTTCCTGCATGACTCGCAGCATTCCGGTTATGTTATTGAGCCCGCACCACACTCAAACCACAAGATTGGGTCCTCAGACTTCAGAGGGCCTGAAGTGGGATCACCTGCGAGTTACCAAGATGTGTTGTTCCTGGGTGCCGGAAAGACCTTCTACGCACTCAATGCCAGCACCCTTGCAAAGATCTGGACCCATGGCACCGGTGGGAACATCGAATCCTCTCCAGCTGTCGCGAACGGGATTGTCTACTTTGGATCTGACGATGGCAACCTCTACGCGTTGAGCGTCGTCGACGGTTCTAGAATCTGGGCGACTACCCCAGCAGGCACAAACATTGCGGTGAAATCGTCGCCAGCGCTCGATGGCGGAAATATCTTCGTCGGATCCGATGGTGGCAGCCTCATCTCTTACGATGCAGCGACGGGTTCAAGGAACTGGCATTACGATACTGCGGGTGCTGTCGAATCGTCCCCCGCAGTCTCCAATGGAGTAGTGGCCTTTGGCTCCAACGATGGTAATGTCTACTTCGTCAACGAGAATACCGGTGTTTTGATATTCAAGATTGGCACATCCGGGCCGGTCGAATCTTCCCCATCTATCTCCGGCACCATGGCGTTCGTAGGAAGCAACGACACCTACGTCTATGGAATAGACATGGCCACTCAAGGGGTGTCCTGGAAGTTCAACACGGGCGGGCCGGTGGTGGCGTCACCGGTCGTCAATGGAACCGAGGTATTGGTTGGATCCTTGGACGGGTATCTTTACGCCCTCAATGCAGCTGACGGGAAACTCATCTGGAAGACCTCCATAGGCGCAACCGCGTCCTCGGGGACCGTTGGCTATGCGGTCGGGAACATAGCAGGCAGCAGGCAGTCCCAGTCGGTTCCAGGGATCGCCACCATATACACCGCCAATGAGGCAGGAACCCTGTACGCGATCACTCTCTCCGATGGAAGCATCAGGTGGACATTCCCCATCGGCTCTACCACTCTTGCCTCTCCCGCTCTGATCTACACGAAGATATACGTTGGCAGCAGCAGCGGGAATTTCTGGCAGATTGGAGAGCTAAAGCAGTCCGGAGCTGTGGCCACATTCACAAAGTCAGGTGTCCTCCAGAATTCGTTCACCGCAGGGACCACGATCATGATAGGCGACGATGAGGCTTGGGGCAAGTACGGGATGCACAACCCATTGTACGTCAACATCACAGACCCCTTGGGGAAGTCCGTCCTGTACAACGCTACCATGTTCTTTCTGCCCGGGACTTCGTCACAACACAACTTCAACATGACCTGGACAATCCCGACGACTGCCGCCCATGGAAAATACAAGATTTCAGTCATGGCGTGGGATGCAAACCCGAAGCCACCCAATCGTGGCCGGAATCCAGGGCTGACGGCTGGACTGTTGTTCTACAAATACACCTTCAAGGTAACCTAGCCAGACCAGAAAGCACGGACACCCTATCCCTGCACAGTTCCGCGGCTTTCGGAGAAAAAGTGGAACATCACTGAACGAGTGATATAACGAATCGACCACTGCTCGACAATTCTTAAGAGAGCTTGGAAAACCGCCGCAAATCGCTATGAGAAGGTGTGAGGCAGGACATGAAGACCGCTAGTGAAGAGGGGCACAAACGGGCCCTCGTCGTCGGTCTCGACGGAGCCACCTTCGACCTGATACGCCCCCTGGTGGAGAAAGGGAAGATGCCCAATCTTGCCCGAATGCAAGAGCAGGGGATCAGCACGGAGCTTCGTTCGACGATACTCCCTCTCTCACCCCCTGCATGGACGACCTTCCTGACAGGCAAGAATCCAGGCGCTCATGGCATCTACGATTTCGCAAAGAGGGTCGAGGGAACATACAGTTTCGCCCCCACCACATCACTGGACATGAGGTCGAGGGCAATCTGGAACGCCATAGAGGCACAGGGCGGAAGCTCCATTCTCGTAAACGTCCCACTCACTTACCCTCCCGCATCGTTCAAAGGATTCATGATAACCGGGTTTCCGACCCCTACAGAGAGGAGAGATTACACCCACCCTGCCGGCCTGCTCCAAGAGCTCGAGAAGGAGTTCGGGAGCGTGAACATTCACAAACCCAAGGTCCTTTACAAGAAAGGAAGAGAGCGGGAGATCACCGACGAGACAATCGCCATCACGAAGCAACAGACTGCGGTGATGAAGTACCTGATGGGAAGAATCGACTGGAACTTGACGGTGACGGTGTACGACGCGACCGATGTCCTTGGGCACTACTTCTGGGCGTACCTAGACCCAGCTCACCCGAAGTATGACTCCAAGATGGCACCTGAGGTCATCCAGATGGTCGAGGATATGCACGTGTCGCTGGATGACGCCATCGGCGATCTTGCGTCTGCTGTGGGTCCGGACACGCTGAAACTAGTAATATCAGACCATGGTTTCGGTCCAGTGTACTACGGGGTCTACATCAACAACTGGCTCGTCTCTGAGAAGTACATGAAGTTCAAGAGGAGCCTGAGGGTCAAGGTGAAGCACTTCGCTTTCAGGAACGGGTTCAACGTGTACAACATGCTGAGGGTGGCCCGCAGGCTTGGTCTTGTAAAGAGCATAGAGTCGGCGTACTCCACGAGGTCCTACGCGCTTCAACTGCTGAACATGATTTCCCTCGGCTTCCAGGACGTCGATTGGGAAAGCACCAGGGTGTATTCCTCCGGGAACATGGGGCAGCTGTACCTCAACCTGGCCGGGCGAGAACCGAAAGGAATCGTCAAGGCTGAGGAGGCTGGACCACTCGTGAGGGAATTGATCGAAAAGATAAAGGTCCTGAAGGATCCTGCCACGGGCAAGGTCATGTTTGACATGGTCTACGCAGGAAGCGAGATTTACACCGGAGCCTCATCCCAGGCAGCGCCAGACGTCATCTTCCTTGACCAACAGATGGTGTACGCCGCCCACAGAATGTTCGAGCTCGGGAGCAGCCGTCTGGTGACCCTGCATCCGATCTACTCTGGCAATCACAAGATGGATGGAATCCTGGTCGCGCAGGGGACAGGCGTGACGCCTGGGTCCAAGCCAAAATCGGAACCGAACCTGGTGGATCTAGCCCCGACCATACTGAGCTACCTCGGCTACAGGATACCGGGAGAAATGGAAGGGGAGGCGATACCCGAGCTCTCAGGGGGGGCACCCGTCTGGGAACGGATACAGGAGTCACAGAAGGTCAATTCGGCCATCAGGGAGATTCTCTCAAAGAAAAAGGCAAGCCTTGGAGCAAATAATTTAGGATAAGATCTGCCGACTCTCTCGACTCGGAAACGCGCTTTCTTGCAGAAAAGGCTTAAATCGAATAAAAGGCGGCTGCGCCAAGATTAGCGCTTCTTGAGACGCCTCAGCTACCTGGCGATTGCGGTGCTCGTCGTCCTGGTCGGACTTCCCCTCGGTGCTCTTTCCCCGGGGCCTGTCTTTGCTCAGACCGGGTGTGGAGGGCTTTCCAGCCCTATCACCTCGGTTCTGACTATCTCTGGGAGCACATGCTCCTGGACTGGTCCCCTGATAATCTCGGGTGATGGTTCGCTGATCCTGCAGAGCTCGCAGCTCTTCATCAGCAACGAGGTGTCTTACAATTCAACGCTGTTCCGTGGTGTCAACGTGACCGCGGTCAACACCATCCCCGGCTACGTAGGACTCAACAGCAGCGGAAGCATTCAGTTAGAAGGAAATTCGACCGTCCGAACCTTTGGGCTTGACCTCAGTGGAATCTCCACTGCGAGCGTGAGCGGAGGCTCAAATCTCAACGTGACAGCCAACACCTACGTCCAGTTCAACCCCAGGACGGGCAACGTTACAACGACCGTCCCCGGGAACCTAACCCTCCTCGACTCCTCCAAACTGAGCCTCGACGGGGGGTCGAAGCTGACGTCCACCTACACGGAGCTTGGCGCGGTCTCCGCTGTGTCCGTCTCTGGTGGGTCTTCTCTCACTCTGGGTGAAGTCGTGACGGAGCCATTCTACGCCGGGTCGTTCTCCATGGACTCGTCATATCTCACTGCCGCTGGAAATTCGATCTTCTCCATCGGTGGGTCAGCCGTTTCAATATCAAAGTCAACGTTGTCGGTGACCGGGTTCTTTTCGGCAGCCCTTGGAGGAACCAGCACAACCATCTCCCAGAGCTCGCTGAGTTTCACAAACAACGCCAAGGTTCAAGTGGGTTCCAAGAATTCCACGCAATCGACGACAAGCATCTCCGGGTCGACTCTAAGCATCTCGGGCCTAACTAGTGACGCGTCGATGCCCAGAACGGGGGGGATTCAGACTTCCATTTACGGCCAGCAAACGCTTTCGGTCACCGGTTCTAACATCTCAAGCATCCTTTCGACGAGCGCTTCGTCCTACTCGTATCAGATACAAAACGTGAAGTACACAGACTACCCGAACTCTACCCTCTCCCTGGTCGGGGGGACTGTGGGAATCCAATCAAGCATGATTACTTCATCCGCAAGAGAATTCTTCGGTTTCCAGCCAAATTCATACTCCCAACTCCTTGTGAACGCTTCTTCATCGTTGGTTGTATCGAACAGCCAAGTCGTCTCTGGGCAGAGCAACGTGCTGGGAACCTTCGCAAACTCGGCCCTCAC
>Ga0335081_10019581_pt1 | contig 10945 bp, 6 predicted proteins | sample Lox_Sample_35_FD_206713 | JGI IMG/M metagenome (GOLD analysis project Ga0335081, IMG submission 206713) | Soil microbial communities from Loxahatchee National Wildlife Refuge, Florida, United States - Lox_Sample_3.5 | ecosystem: Environmental > Terrestrial > Soil > Wetlands | place: USA: Florida...
CGATGACTAAGCAAGAGGTCGCGTGAGATGATTTTGAGCGCCGCCCCTTCGCCTCCAACTAGGAGCGGGACACCCTCTTGTCGCTTCCTGGGATCGCTATGTTTCCTTCTTCTTTAGCCAACTCCCCTTTGCGGCACTCTTCCGAGACTGGCGCTGTATGGGGATCAGCGATTGGTGGGCCAATCATAAACTCAAGATTGTTCCTTATTCTCGTCGCAACAGTTCTTCCACCGTTTTGATAATGCCATCCCAGGGCGACCAGATGCCCCTGATCTGGTCGCGGAATGAAGGTGCGAGCAGTTGGGCCAATCCACGGGCGTTCCAACTTGAGCGTATCGCTCATCACGCCCAACTGCCAATAGGCGGCTACGGTGTAGAGTGCAAGTCCTATGAGAGCGATAATCTCCAGCCAGAAACGCGGGTTTTGCGCTTCTTGAACAAGCCTGTCGTAAAGACGTTGAATCGTTTGATTGTCTTCGCGATAGGAATTTTCATCATCGCGATTGGGCTCACCGTCATCCATCAGGAAGTACCTCGGCATAGCGAATTGCGGCAATTAGTGACTTGGGGATTGATAGGGTGTTTATGCGTTGGTGCTGGATTCTTGCTCATGCGCGTTGCCGTAGCCGTAGTATAGATACATGAAATACCAATACGAAGAAGGCCGGAAAGCAAGGGAAAACTTTGAGAGGTTGGCAACGGCTGTTCTCCGGGCCGGAAACCCGAAAAAACAGCCGAAGAAGGCAGCTAAACGCCGCAGAAGATCCGGCAAGAAACAGGGCTAGAACGGTTCCGCTTGCCCCGTCCCTGCCGCCGGATGGTGGAGCGCGTCGGCATCCTTACCAGTCAGCGTAGCGTAGGTGAGGCGCTTTCCGGCGACTTTGGACATGAGGAACGCGAAGCGATCTTCGTCATTCAGCGGGTTGTCTTTGGTGGCGCGATTCTCGAAACGAAACACTTGTTCGTCAAGGTAGCGGTCAAGATGGAACGGTTCAACAGCAACGTAGGTTCCGCGCAGTGTTCGCTTCAGCAGCGACCAGAAGTTCTCTATGCCTTGGGTGTGGACTTGGCCGCGCACGTACTCCCGCGCATGATTGACCATCTCATGCACAAACTCATCAGCGAGCCCGTCATAGGTAACGGCGGAATCTGTGTAGACCTTGCTACCCGGAGCGACATTGGCCAAAATCGCTTCTTGCAAAGTTTCGCGCCGGACGTTCGGAATAACCTTCGTGCGGACTTTGCGTGTGGCTCGATCAAGCATCCCGATCACGGCGGTTTTGCCGAGGTACACATCGCCGCGACGTTGCTCTCCGCGAATCTGTTGCAGTTTGAGTCTGCGACTTCCATGCATCTTCCGAGAGTCACCGCCGATAAACGTTTCGTCGCTCTCCACTGCGCCGCCACTACCGCCGCCGATCTTTGCGGCTCCGATGCTTTCATCTTTCATGGCTTCACGGATTCTGTGCAGCATAAACCATGCAGTGTTTTGCCGGACTCCGATAGCCTTGGCCAGTTCGTAGCTGCTGATGCCGTTCTTGCAGTTAGCCAGCAGCCAGAATGCGAGCATCCACTTGTCCAGCGGAATCGGGCTATCTTCCATGACCGTTCCGACTTTGACCGTGAATTGCTTTTGGCAGATGTAGCAGAACCATATCCGGCGAGTCTTGATGAAGGAGTGCTTCGCTTGTCCGCAGCGAGGGCACGTAACGTTTCCACCGGGCCACCGGAACTGGACAGCGGCATCGAATGCCCGTTGTGGGTCGCTGAAGTAGGCGATTGCACCTTGCAGAGTCTTGAGGCGTTCCATGCCTAAAATAGTACACTACGGACACATGTGTGTCAAGCGTTTTATTGCCCTTTAACTTCTTTGGATGACTGTATTTACGAGAGACTGACGATCCAAAGGACTTAGGCGTAAAAACAGTCCAGCAAAGGACTTAGGGGCGGCTTCTGGCGGTTTCGCCCGCATTTTCGAAGGGCTCGCCTTTCGCGCCGGTTGTCCCTGTTCCGGACAATAAGCGTGTATTTCAATAAGATAATCTACTCCACAACAGAATATCGACACGTTAGAATATTTGTCAAGCGAAAAAACTCAGGCGAGAGCGTGCCGCATCCGCCCCGCCGTGAGCCGCAACGTTTAGGCCTACCAGGAGTAATGCACCGAATAGATCACAGTCTGCTCGCCATCGGGCGGAATAGTGACAGGGAATTCCGCGGTGTGGCTGTCCCTCTTGTCGTACTTGGTCGATGACGAGGTTATGTCCCAGCCGGAGCCACGGTAGAAGTGCTCGGTGATGGTGACATCCACCGGTTCCTTCTTGTGGTTGCGGACTTTGATCTCGAACGATTCGTCTAGCCAGCCCTGCTGCTGGTCGGAGCGGAAGTTGGTGCGCCGGCGTGAACCCACCAGATCGAAAGCATTGCCGGTATAGACGCGAATGATTTCGTCACGCGGCGTGTGGTCGATGGTGTTCTCGCCGATGAACTGCAGCGCGCCGGCGTCGTCACGGCGATAGAAGCGCAGACGGCCCTTGGGCAAAGGCATGCCCAGATGGTTCTGCTCGGAGTTCTTGAACTCCTGCATGACCATGATCTTGGTTGTCTGCTCCGGCCCCGAGGTGCCAAAGTCGCGCTGCATACGCTGGTATTCCCAGTTGCCGGGCTGGAAGCGCGAGGGATCGATGCGGCCACCGTCGTACACGTAGATGCGCTTGGCGCGGAAGCCGGCGGCGCGCACGAACTCCACCTGCTTGGTTTCGCGGTCGCGCAGGGTTGCAGGGCGCTCGAGGGTGTAAAGGTGGTATTCGTCGAAAGGCTTCTCTGTGACGGGCGGAACACCTCCCACCCCGCCTGCGATGCCTCCGATGACGCCACCCAAAACCTGCGCTCGAGGAAAGCTCGGCTGGATCTTGTTCACGTCACCGGCCATAAGCTTGATTCGCGCGTTCTGGAACGTCTTCCCGGTATGGTTTTCCATCGTGACCCAGCCCACCAGGTCGAGCGTGTTGCCGCTGGCTGGGGCGATCACGTTGTAGTCGGCCTCCCAGGTCATGCCACCGGTTACGTAGCTGAGTTCCGCGTCGAGCGGACCGCCACGGTCGGCCTGCAATACCCAGTCGAGCGTCGGCTTTAGATTTGTGTCCTGCGGCAGCGCCGGGAACAACGGCCGGCCAGGCAGCCCGAACCGCAGCTTGCCGGCGACCTCGATGAGCGGCTCCTCGGGAGCGCACCCTGGAATGGTCGGCTGGTAGCACGGCTGCGGCTGTAGCACCCGCGTATAGCGCGGCATCCCACGGCCGGGACGCACGATCCGGCCCGGCACCGTGTCGACTTTGTCGCCGTGCGTCACCTCGAAATCGATGCTCTTGCCTTCGAACAGCTCCAGCAAACTCTGCTGCGAGACCGGGTCCGCCTGGTAGTTCTGCTCCAGGATCTGCAGCGCACGTTTGCCGCTCGGATCGCGCAGGACGACGGAATCAGGCTCCAGTTGCGCGGTCGTACCGTCGAAACGGACGTTGTTGACACCCGTCTTGAGGTCCAACCGTACCTGCTGGCGCACCACGGCGAAGTCCTGGTTGTAGATAGTGAGTGCGGGTGCGGGGGCATTTTGGCCGATGGCGGCGAGCGCTGAAAGCAGCGCCAGGACGAAGGGGCTTATCGTGCGCATATTGGTTTCTCCCGGTCAGAATAGACACGCCAGCGTAGTTTCTGGTTCCGGAGAAAAGTAAACATCCAGCCAGAATTTCGGTTTTCGGAACAGAAAGCCTCTGCCTCGATGCGATGCTGGCTGGGCCAGGAACTCTCTGGTCCCCGGAGATTGAACGACCGAGACCTCAGTTCTTGCGACAGAAGTCCTTTTCCACATCTCACCCGCAATTTCCACCCGCCCGGCCGGAGCCCGCAACCGTTAGAATAGAGACAACGTCTCTCATGTCCGAGTTTGTCCATCTTCATCTGCACACCGACTATTCGCTGCTCGATGGCGCCAGCGACATTGACAAGCTCATGCCGCGCGTGGCCGAGCTCGGCCAGACGGCGGTTGCCGTCACCGACCACGGCAACATCTTCGGCGCGCTGCATTTTTACAATGCCGCCAAGCAGCACGGCATCAAGCCCATCATCGGCTGCGAGCTTTACATCTGCCAGAAGGACGATCATCGCGTGGACCGCACGCCGCCCGAGGGCGACAGCTATCACCACCTGATCGTGCTCGCCGAGACCGACGAGGGTTACCGCAACCTGGTGAAGATCACCTCTGAAGCGTCGCTCAACGGCTTCTACTACAAGCCGCGCATCAGCAAGAAATTCCTCGCCGAGCATGCGCGCGGGCTGATCGGCCTCTCCGGCTGCCTGAAGGGCGAAGTCGCCGAAAGGCTGACGGAAGGGAAGTACGACGCCGCGCGCCAGGCTGCCGGCTTCTATCGCGAACTCTTCGGCGCCGAGAATTTCTTCCTCGAGATTCAGGACCAAGGCTTGGAGCAGGAGCACAAGATTCGTCCCGACCTGCTGCGCCTGAGTAAGGACATCGCCATCCCGCTGGTCGCCACCAACGACAGCCACTATCTCTGTGAAGAGGACGCCCACGCCCAGGACGTGATGGTTTGCATACAGACCGGCAAATCCATCCAGGACACCAATCGGCTGAAGTTCCAGACCAACCAGTTCTACGTGAAGAGCGCCGACGAGATGGCGCGCGTCTTCAAGGACACGCCTGACGTGCTCACGCGCACGCTGGCCATCGCCGAGCGTTGCCACGTCAAGCTGGAGAAAGTGCGGAGCCCGTTCCCGCACTTCGAAGTTCCGGCGGGCTACACGCTGGACAGCTATTTCGAGCATGTGGCGCGTGAAGGCTTTGCCCGGCGGCTGACGCTCTTGCGTGAGCTCGAGTCGCAAGGCCGTCTGCGGCACTCGCTTTCGGAGTACGAGCAGCGGTTGTCGCAGGAGATCAAGATCATCCAGCAGATGAAGTTTGCCGGCTATTTCCTTATTGTTTGGGACTTTATCCGGTACGCAAAAGAGAACAATATTCCCGTGGGGCCGGGGCGCGGATCGGCCGCCGGCTCGCTGGTCTCCTACGCGCTTGCGATCACCGACATCGATCCCTTGGAGAACGGGCTGCTGTTCGAGCGTTTCCTGAATCCCGAGCGCGTCTCGATGCCCGACATCGACATCGACTTCTGCATGAACCGTCGCGGCGAGGTCATCAACTACGTCACCCAGAAGTACGGCCGCGAGAACGTCGCCCAGATCATCACCTTCGGCACCATGCAGGCCAAGGCCGCCATCAAGGACGTTGGCCGCGCCATGGACATCCCGTACGGCGACGTGGACCGCATCGCCAAGATGGTGCCGCAGCGGCTGAACATCACGCTGGAAGAATCGCTGAAGGAATCGGAGCAGCTCCAGACAGCCTACGAGAGTGACGCGCAAGTCCGCCAGCTCCTCGACACCGCTCGCAAGCTGGAAGGCTTGGTACGCAACGCGGGTGTGCACGCCGCCGGCGTAGTGATTGCGCCGCAGCCGCTCATCGAGCTGGTCCCGCTGCACAAGACCAAGAACGATGAAATTGTCACCGCCTTCGACATGAAGGCGGTGGAAAAGATGGGCCTGCTGAAGATGGACTTCCTCGGGCTCACCACGCTCACCATTCTCGATGACGCGCTCAAGCTCATCGCGCAGACCACGGGCCAGACGCTCGACCTGCAGAAGCTTCCGCTCGACGATCAGGAGACTTACCGCCGCGTCTTCCACACCGGTCTGACTTCGGGGGTGTTCCAGTTTGAATCGCACGGCATGCGCGACGTGCTGCGGCGCTACCAGCCCAACGTGGTCGAGGACCTGACCGCGTTGAACGCACTCTACCGCCCGGGACCGATCCAGGGCGGGATGATCGACGACTTCATCGACCGCAAGCACGGCCGCAAGCCCATCGCCTACGAGCTTCCCGAATTGGAAGAGATCCTGAAAGAAACGCTGGGGGTGATCGTTTATCAGGAGCAGGTGATGCAAATCGCCAATCGCCTTGCCGGATACTCGCTGGGCGAAGCCGACCTGCTCCGCCGCGCCATGGGCAAGAAGAATCCGGTGGAGATGGCGGCGCAGCGGGAGCGCTTCGTGCAGGGCGCGGTCGAGCGCGGATATCCCGAGAAGAAGGTGGTCCACATCTTCGACCTGATGGAGCAATTCGCCGGCTACGGCTTCAACAAGTCGCACTCCGCCGCCTACGCGCTGCTGGCCTATCACACCGCGTATCTCAAGACCCACTACGCGGTGGAGTTCATGGCGGCGCTGCTGACCTCGATGACCGGCAGCACCGACGACGTGGTCAAGTACATCAACGAATGCCGCGAGATGGGCATTCCCGTGGAGCCGCCCGACATCAACGTCAGCGACGCCAACTTCACTCCGCACGGACAGGCCATCCGCTTCGGCCTGGCGGCGGTGAAGAACGTCGGCCGCAACGCCATCGATTCCATCCTCGCCGCGCGCAAGCAGCTAGGGCGCTTGCAGAGCATCTTCGAATTCTGCGAGAAGGTGGACCTGCGGCTGCTGAACAAGCGGGTGATCGAGTCGCTGATCAAGAGCGGCGCCCTGGATGCGCTGGGCAAGCGTTCGCAACTGATGGCGGTGCTCGACCGCGCCATGGAGCGCGCGCAGAAGGCGCAGCGCGACGCCGAATCCGGCCAGCACGGGCTGTTCGGCGTCTTCGACGACCAGCCCGCCCAGCACGCCAACAACGACAAGCTCCCCGACGTCCCCGACTGGGACGAGCAACAACGCCTGGCCGCCGAGAAGGAGATCCTCGGCTTCTTCATCACCGGCCATCCGCTCGAGAAGTACCGCGACAAGCTGCTCGACTTCAGCGCGCTCTCCACCGAAGCCATCGCCGGGATGAAGTCTTCCACCGGCAAGGACGAAATCTGCGCCGGGGGCATCATCTCCAACCTGCGGGTGTTGAAGTCGCGCAAGGGCGAGATGTACGCGCAGGCCACGCTCGAAGACATGTCCGGCTCGGTGGACATGTTGGTCTTCCCCGAAGCCTATCGCCGGCTGGGGGACAAGCTGCGCACCGAGACGCCGGTGCTGGTGCGCGGCGGGGTGCGGGTGGAGGAAGGCTCGAATCCCAAGCTGACGGTCAGCGACGTTACTCCGCTCGATCAGGCGCAACCCAAGCTGCCGCACGCGCTGCGCATCCGCGTGCCGCTGGAGACCGCGAACGAGTCCACCATCGATGCCCTGCACCAGCTCTGCCGCGAGCGCCGTGGCGAGGCCAAGCTGTTGTTCGATTTGGAACGCTCCGGAGACTTCATGGTGGTGATGGAAGCCGAAGGCTATAATGTTCAACCGGACCGGGCGTTTATTTCGCGCGTGGAGCAGCTCTGCGGCCGGGGTAGCGTTCGCATCATCGATTGAGGCTTTCGTAGATATGGTCACCCCCAAGGTTGCTCCAGAGACGCCCGCTTCCAAGAAGGCAGCGTCCGCTGCCGGCGCGCTTCAGGCTTCCGAGTATCTGGTGTCGCTGGCAGGGCCGGTGGTGGAGAGGTCGGTGAACGGCAAGGAAGCCAACACGGAGACGGCCGCCCGGGCGGAGCGCGAGCTGGGACGCATCGAGCGGCAGATCGAGCACCTCGAGTCCGCCGCCGGCGATAACCAGGAAGCCCGCCGTCAACTGGAGCAGCTGCAGCAGCAGGTGCGTGCCCTGCGCCAGCAGATGGACGCGCACCTCCACGCCTGGCGCAAGGCCGAGCTGGCCCGCCATCCGCAGCGTCCTTATACGCTCGATTACGTGGAGCGCATCTTCACCGACTGGAGCGAGATCCACGGCGACCGCGGCTTCGCGGATGATCCCGCCATCATCTGCGGCATGGCCCGCTTTCACGGCGAAGAGGTGATGATCGTCGGCCATCAGAAAGGCCGCGACACCAAGCAGAAGCTCTATCGCAACTTCGGCATGCCCAATCCCGAGGGCTACCGCAAGGCGCTGCGCCTGATGCGGCTGGCGGAAAAGTTCGGGCGGCCCATCTTCACTTTCGTGGACACGCCCGGCGCCTATCCCGGCCTGGGCGCGGAAGAGCGCGGACAGGCCGAAGCTATCGCCCGCAACCTGCGCGAGATGGCGCGATTGGAAGTACCGATCATCACCACCATCACCGGAGAAGGCGGCTCGGGAGGCGCGCTGGCGATCGCCGTCGGGGACCGCGTACTCATGATGGAGAATTCCATCTACGCCGTGATCTCCCCCGAAGGTTGCGCCTCCATCATGTGGCGCGACGCTTCCAAGCGGGAGCTGGCGGCACAGGCCATGCGCATCACCGCCGAGGACCTGAAACAGCTCGGCTGTGTCGACGAGATCGTCCCCGAGCCCGCCGGTGGTGCCCACAGCGACCACGACTGCGCTGCACAACTGCTCGATGGTGCCCTCCAGCCACGTTTCGCCGAGTTGAAGCGCGCGACTGTTTCCCAGCTTCTAGATTCCCGCTACAGCAAGTTCCGCTTGATGGCCCAGTTCTTCACGGGAGAATAGAGCGTCGCGAAAGTCGCGCCTTCCCAGAGACTTGTTGCATTTTGGTGGGGGTTGGGGAACAGCGACACTCCCCAACTGACGACCAACGACCGTCACCGAGCTTGCTATAATAAAGATTTCGGTGAGCCAAAAGTTCGCTAATGGGGGAGGTTTTCCGGAAATCATGGCTAGCACTGATCTTTTTGTTCAGGAAGTATCGCAGCGCGATGATTCCCGGCGCTTCGTGAACGACTTCAGCCTGCAAGTGGCTACCGTCAACGGCTCGGGTTCGCAAAGCGCCAACACCATCCTGCTGCGCAGCATCTTCCAGATGGGAATTCCCGTCTCCGGCAAAAACCTTTTTCCTTCCAACATCGCTGGTCTGCCCACCTGGTACACCATCCGCGCCAACAAGCACGGCTATATCGGGCGCAAGAAGGAGATTGACTTCCTCATCGCGATGAACCCGGAGACGGCACGCGAGGACGTGCTCACGCTCTCTCCCGGGGCCGCCGTGCTCTACGACGAGCCCATGAATTTGGCCTCTCTTCGTCCCGACTTGACCTTCTACTCTGTGCCCTTCGATAAAATCGTGGCTACCGTCTGCCCCGAGGCCAAGCTGCGCAAGCTGGTCAAGAACATGATCTACGTAGGGGTGATGGCGCAGCTTCTGAGCATCGACCTGGCGCAGGTGGAGAAAGCGCTGCGCAAGCAGTTCGCCCGCAAGGTGAAAGCCGCCGACCTCAACTGGGGCGCCGCCAAGGCCGGCTTTGATTATGCCTCTTCGACCCTGACCAAGAAGGACCCGTGCCGCGTCGAGCAACTGGACAAAACTGCCGGCAAGATCATCGTAGACGGCAACACCGCCGCCGCCTTGGGCTCGATGTTCGCCGGCGTCACCGTGGTGACCTGGTATCCCATCACGCCCTCGTCCTCGCTGGTCGAAACGCTGATCGATTACATGAAGAAGTACCGCATCCGCCCGGATGGCAAGGCCACCTTCGCCATCGTACAGGCCGAGGACGAGCTGGCGGCCATCGGCATGGCCATCGGCGCGGGCTGGGCGGGCGCGCGCTCCATGACCGCCACCGCCGGCCCTGGCATCTCGCTGATGGCCGAGTTCGCCGGTCTCGCCTACTACGCCGAAGTTCCGGCGGTGATCTGGAACATCCAGCGCGTCGGCCCCTCGACCGGTCTGCCCACCCGCACTTCGCAGGGCGACGTCATCTTCACCGCCTTCCTCTCCCACGGCGACACCAAGCACATCATGCTGTTCCCGGCGTCGGTCGAAGAATGCTTCACCATGGCGCAGGACGCGTTCAACCTCGCCGAGTGGTTTCAGACGCCGGTATTTGTCATGAGCGATCTCGATCTGGGGATGAACAACTGGATGTCCGATCCGTTCCCCTATCCCACGCAGCCCATCGAACGCGGCAAGGTGCTCAGCAAGCAGGACCTCGACCGGCTGGGCGGCTTCTCCCGTTATAAGGACGTAGATGGCGACGGCATCGGCTGGCGCACCCTGCCGGGCACCGAGCATCCCGCGGCGGCGTATTTCGTGCGCGGCAGCGGCCACAACGAGAAGGCGCAGTACACCGAGCGTCCGGACGATTACGAAAACAATATGCTGCGCCTGGCGCGCAAATTCGACAACGCACGCGCGCGCGTCCCCAAGCCGGTCCAGATGGGCTCCGGCCGCGAGCGCGTGGGCATCATCGCCTACGGCACCTCGCACTGGGCGATCACCGAGAGCCGCGACCAGCTCCGCAGCGAGCACGGACTGGAGACCGACTATCTGCGCGTCCGCGCCTACCCCTTCGCGCCCGAAGTGCAGGGCTTTATTGAGAACCACGAGCGGGTTTACGTGGTGGAGCAGAACCGCGACGGCCAGTTGTTCGACCTGCTGCGCCTCGACCTGCCGGTGGAGCAGGTGGCAAAGCTGCGCTCCATCGCGCACTGCCACGGGCTTCCGCTTGACGCCCGCTCCGTCACTGACGAACTCATGAGCTTGGAGGGCAACTAACTATGGCCGCCACTCCCACTGCCGAACCTAAGACCAACCGCATCGGGCTGACTGTGATCGAGTACAAGGGCGGCAAGACCACCCTTTGCGCCGGCTGCGGCCATAATGCCATTTCCGAGCGCATCATCGACGCCATGTATGAGATGGGTGTGAAGCCGGAGCGCGTGGCCAAGCTCTCCGGCATCGGCTGCTCCTCGAAGAGCCCGGCTTACTTCATGAGCCGCTCGCACAGCTTCAACGCCGTGCACGGACGCATGCCCTCGGTGGCCACCGGGGCGATTCTGGCCAACCATAACCTGATCGCGCTGGGCGTCTCCGGCGACGGCGACACCGCCTCCATCGGCATTGGCCAGTTCGTTCACCTCATGCGCCGCAATCTGCCCCTCATCTACATCATCGAGGATAATGGCGTGTAT
>Ga0335081_10019582_pt1 | contig 10945 bp, 9 predicted proteins | sample Lox_Sample_35_FD_206713 | JGI IMG/M metagenome (GOLD analysis project Ga0335081, IMG submission 206713) | Soil microbial communities from Loxahatchee National Wildlife Refuge, Florida, United States - Lox_Sample_3.5 | ecosystem: Environmental > Terrestrial > Soil > Wetlands | place: USA: Florida...
TGTCGGCCGTAATCGTCCTTCGGCTCACCTGGTCGCACCGGCGACCTCCAGTAGGTGGCGCACAATGGTCTCACCAAGCTGATCGGACGGCATCGCACACTCGCTTAGGAATCTCTCTCGCTGCGCGTTCGGGGCCGCTTCTCTGGTTTGGGCCATCTCGATCGCCTCGAGCAATCCATTCTGGAGTGAACGGGCGTCGTTAGTCGTACATGTGACACCCAGCCGATACCGCCGCACCAGCTCGCCCGTGATCCCAAAGTTCGACGACAGAACCGGATGACCTGCATTCGCCGCATGGGCCAACACACCGCTAGTCCCTATCATCTTGATGTAGGGAATGCAGACCAGATCTGCCGCGGCCAAATAATCCACGTACTCTTGATCGGTCAATAGTCCATCATGCACCGAGATCGGAACATCCGGGAGCGCGCACTTCATCCGTGAAATGGTCCCGTACACGGCGTCCCTTGTCTCCGCAATGACACGGCCAGCCAACACAAACGCGATTCGAGCACGCAGCTCGGCATGCTCGCGAAGTACGCTCTCCAGGGCGCAAAGAAGTTCACAGATTCCTTTGCGCCTTTCCGTGCCTCCAATGAATAGCAGGAGCAATCTGTCTTCCGGCAGTTTCAACCTGCGTCTGGGGAACGGCGAAGCGCATGTCGCGCTAAACGGCTCCGGCAAGAATCGAAATTTCCCGCTGCAGACAACCAGTCGATAAAACGGCGGCGCCAAGGGGTCACCCATCAGGACCCGTCCCACCACTCGCCTGTGAACGGCAGCAACATTGACCGCCAATCCCTTCAAAAGCATGGCTCCGGCTCGCCAGACCGATCCCGAACAGCCCCCAATCCGCCAATAATGCAAATAGGGCTGATCGAGGACGCCCACCAGCCGCCCTCGCATAGCATCGAATCGGCCCCGCGCGATATTCCGGAGTTGCCCATCCAGATATCCGATATAACACACCCGGCCGCGGTCCGATTCAGTGCAACGAAGAATCGTCTCCATTTCAGACGCTATGGAACCGGCATCGCCGGTCTTGGCCGCCGCAGGACCTAGCAAGTCGTAACGGTCGAATCGGACGCCCGCTTCCGCTTTCGCAACAAAATACTGTTCCGCCCACGCGCCATGCTTCTCACGAAAATCATCGGGAAGCCAGACGTGCATACGGCCAGCAGGCTGCATTCTGACGAACGCCTCCGCGACCGCGCGCACCCATACCGGATAGTGCCCGACTGATCGAGTCTCCACGTAAGTGATGCATGGCTCGCGTTCTATCATCGGCTGCCCAAGGTTTCAAAGGCTCGGCGTTCCATATTCCGCGACGTCAAACGCCTCCCGCGCAGGACGATTTTCATCCTTTGAGACTCGAATTAGCCATTCAACGTCTTCGCATCACAACGACGTCGCGCGGGTGCAGTCCCGTATCGCCGACACGACCATATCCCTCGTACACTTTCAGAACCTCAAAGCAGTCCGCGTAGACTCCCGGGCTCCGATCTTCAAGTTCAGCGATATACAATCCGCCACGCTTGAGCGTCCTATACGCGATGGGAAAGAAATAATAGGTGTCGACTCCGAAATGCGAAAAGACATCATAGTCCCCATAGAACCCGGCGTTCGAATAGTGGGGCCCATAGGCAACATTACAAAAGTCAACGAGTCGAGCTGGAGTCGAATAATAGTTGAGGAACTCTCGCGCGGCGGCCATAATTCTAGGCTGAAATGAGGAATCCTCGACCCCCGTGAAGTCGCTATGGCCGAGGAGCACCTTCAGGTAGACAAACAGGTGGCCCAGACCGCAGCATACGTCAATAAAACGACTATCGTTTGGCAGCGGATTATTTTTGAGAAAGTCGACCATCGCGCAATGCTGCAGACTCATTCCTTCGGCGTTGCTGGAGAGGGTTTTCTTCTGGCTCCATGTTCTATAATTCTCGAAATAATTTCCCATCCAGAGCTGGTACCCGTAGGAAATGGCGGCGCCATTGGCCACGACATTTTCGAGCGAGGGGGCGCCGAGACGCTTTCGAAAGGTTAGCCGTGCCTGAAGCAGGCGAATGCGCCTTTTCAGGACTAACGGCACCGCCATCCTTACCGCCCGTCCAAATGATTGGCTTGCTGTCATATGGTCTTCCCCGCTTTCAGGGCCGGCCTTTCTGGCGTGGCCGTTCGAGGCGAATTGTGTTCCGCTGAACATCGGAGTCTGGCCCAGAGAGTGCCCCTTGTGCTTCTGGCATTGCCCTTTTGCCCATGAACTCCTGATGCCAGAATAGTGGGCTACAGCTTCGTTTGGCTCGCTCCGCGATCCGTGCGCGGAGAACGCTCTGCCACCGCGGATTGCCGAGCCGATCGGCCTTCCAGTGATGCGCTTAGTCAGATGCTCGCAGCCCGGTTGAAGGGATGCAGGATGATCCTGCTAAATGTCGCCCAACGCTCGTTGTGTTTCAACAGATTCGCTTCAACGATAAAGAGCACGGCGCCTCCAGCGACTGCACCGACCACGCACGCCACGAGACTTGGAACAAGGCCGGGCCGTGTTATCCGGCGGGCCAGCAGGGCCGCCGTCAACCAGACAAGAATCATGAGGCACGGAGAGAGATAGGACGATATCCAAGCAAGCCGCGGCCGCGTCGGCGATATGAGCTTCTGCACCCACACCAAGTGCGCAACGACTGCGGGGATCACCCATAGCTGTGCGACGCTCGCCCCCAAAACCCCGAAATGCAGGATGAGCATCAAGGCCGTTCCGGCAACACATATGCTCTGTGACAAATAAATTAACGAATTGGGGTGGCCAATGCCGATAGCATGACTGCAGAAGTACGGAACCACGTCCTGAGCCTCAAAGAAACCTTGGATGCAGGCGAGATACAGCAAGGGGCGAACTCTGGACGCAAACTCCGGATTGACGATCGCCGAAATCAGATCGACGCCCAGCAATCCAATCGCACAATAAACCCCTCCGCTCGCCACCGCAATCAACCATCTGAGGCGATCTTCGACGCGGCGGATCTGGTCCACCACCCGGTCACCATAGGAGGCTAGCATCGGGAACAAGAACTGGGACTGGCTCGCTATGGCGCCATGGATCTGGGTATAAAGACGCTGCGGCAATTCGTAGTAAGGAAGTGCGGCACTGCCAAGGGTCGTGGTCAAGATGAGGCTGATGACCCTCCCGAGCAGCAGGCTGCCGAGATTTCCGATGTAGACCCAGGTTCCGAACCTCAACAACGGCTTCACCAAAGGCCAATACCACGCGGGCCATATCGTGCCTTGTAGAAGCCGCCGCGAGAGCCCGGCATCGACGACAAAGCGCACCAAGCTCAGGAATAAGCGCGTCGCCGCGAGCGCCGTCATCGTCGGCGCGACAATGAGAATGCCTATGCCGCAGACACCGGACAGCAGGCCAAACACCGAGTCAAGAACGCTGATCAGATCATACCGTTCCAGCGCGTTGTAGGTGGAGCGCCACGGAGACGACGCCTGGCTCAGCACGAAGCCGGCAAGGGTGAACACGGTTGCGAAATAGGCATCATTCTCATATTCACCGGAAAGGCGCGCCCATCGAAATATGGGGGTGAAACAGACAATGACGAGCACCGCCACCGACAGGCTCGAGGCCAGACTGGTGGTACAAATCGACCCGACGACACGGCGCGCGGTCGCGAGATCTCCAGCCGCATTCAACGCGGCAACGCGTCGGACCGCAGGCACACCCAAGCCGAAATCCCCCAACAGCGTATTCAGGCCGGTCAACGCGGCGAGCGCCATGAAATAGCCTGCCCGAGCTTCGCCAAGGTATCGGATTGTGAGTCCGGCAAACAGGAAACCCAAGATGAGATTCGCCGCGGTTCCCAGTCCGCTAAATAGAAAGTTCCGGACGGCCCGTTGAAGAAAGGAGCCCGGGACCCTCGCCGTTTGCAGTGAGATCATGCACAGACCGCTCTCGCTCGCCAATGCCAGGTCAATCCGTCCGTTTCACTGCCTCCACATTCAGGCTGATGAGCAAACCGGCATTCTTGTCCATATGCGGGAAGTACGCTTGGGAATAGTCATCAAAGTCCTTGTGGATCGTTGCCCGCCAGTCGTACCGACGGATCTCGCTCATGCCGACCGCCTCAAGGACCCGCGACAACGAGGCAAAATCATAAGCCGTGCGGTGATAGGGAACCGGCCAACGGCCAAAGAGGGGGCCAATGATCCTCATGAGATCTCCGGTCCTCGCGTAGACTTGGACCAAAGCCTCGAAGTCCGGCACCGCCAAACGCAGAATCCCGCCGACCTTCAAGGTCCGGCGCCACTCCTTCAATATCTCAATGACCTCCACCCGGTCGAAATACTCGAGCGCATGACACGCATAGATGAGGTCCACGGCACCGTCTGCGATCATCGGCAAGGATCGAATGTCGTGACGGTGATCAATATGCGGATAGTCCGCCAAGTCGATGTGAACAAAACCGGGAATGAACCGTTTATCGCATCCGAGATGGAGATTCATGATTAGCTATGGGAACAGGCATTAAAGAAGCTTCTGATCTCCCCGCAAATTCGGTCGACCGTCGCATCGGTCAGGAACGACGAGGAGGGCAGCCAGAGGCCTCGCGCGCAGTAATTCTCCGACACGGGATACGAGCCAAGCACCGGGTAGATCTTCTGTTTACTGATCGGCGGATAAACGGTCCGACTGCCGATCTGTCGTGCCTTCAAGTACTCCTGCAATTGCTCCGGCCCCGGCACATAGACGTCCACAAACCAAGGAGCCGTCTCCTCGGAGGTCCGCAGCATTTCAATCTCCGGGATGCCCCGCAGGTGCTCCGCATACCGGCGGTAGATCTCCTTTTTGCGCTCCACGCGCCAGGGAAGTTTCTTCATCTGCTCAATGCCGATCACCGCCTGCAGATCCGTGAATTTGAAATTCTGGCCCATCATGTCATGCCAGTCGATGCCCCCGCGCACTCGTCCAAAATCCTTTATTTTCCGGATAAGGCGCGCGAGTTCGTCATCATCAGTGACCAGCGCGCCGCCCTGTCCGGTGGTGACGATCTTGGGAGAGCTGAACGAAAATGAGCCGATCCCGCCGAACCGGCCAAGATGACGGCCGTTCTGAAACGAACCCAACGACTGCGCCGCGTCCTCCAGCAGAAACAAGTTGCGTTCGGCGCAGAACGATTGCCAGGCCGCCATATCGGATGCTCGGCCGTTGAGGCTTACGTAGGCCACGGCCTTCGTCCGAGGCGTAACTGCCGCGGCCGCCCGGTTGAGATCCATGCCCAGCGTGGTCGGATCCACATCCACCAGTACCGGCGTAGCGCCGACGAGGCGCACCGCATTGGGCGTTGCGATCATGGTGAAATTGGGTACCAGCACTTCGTCTCCCGGACCGAGACCCATTGCCCAATAGGCGACCGACATGCTCACGGTGCCGTTGGCCACCACCACACAATGCTTCGCTCCTGTGTAGGCGGCGATGCGTTCCTCGAACTCCTGCGTCTTCTTGAATTCGGTCAGCCAACCGCCCGACGACAGATACTCTGTCATGTGGCGGATCTCATGTTCGTCTATCCACGGCTCCATTTGGTTGATGAAGCCCGACTGCTCCTTGATGCCCGGATTGCCCATTAGCTGCCTACTGATTGCCCAACACCTTGAAATTGGCCTGATACCACCTGACGGTGGCCTCGATCCCGGTCCGGATTTGATGCCGCGGTGCGAAACCCAGGAGTTCCCGCGCTCGTTCCACGCTCGTGCAACGGCGGGCGTCGCCTCCCGCCTTGGTCGCGTCATACGAAACTGGGCCAAGAAAGCCCGAGAAATGAGTCACCAAGTCGACCAGTTCGCGGACGCTGATTTCCGTGCCGGAACCCAGATTCACATACTGAGGCGCTGCGAGCTTCTCTGCCGCCAGAAGAAGGCCCAGCGCGACGTCGTCAGCAAACAGAAAATCCCGTGTCGGGGTGCCGTCACCCCAAACCACCATCTCCTTTTGGGTCAGACACTTCATAATGGTGGACGGAATCACGTGCGCATGCTTTGGATCAAGTGAATCCCGGGGACCGTAGGCATTGGCCGAGTAAACCGCGACCATAGGGAAACCGTACTCTCGATGATAAAGATCGGCATAAATCGCCAAATTCCGCTTCATCCAGCCGACCCCGCGATGGGCGTCCGTCGGCAGGCCGTTGAATAGATCGCGTTCGTTCAGCGGAATGGGCGCGTCGGAGGCATAGGCGAACAAGTTTCCGATCGCCACAAACTTTTCCACCTTTGCCTCCCGCGCGGCCGAGATCATATTAAGATCGATCAACGATGAATCGTAGTACTGCGACGCAGGGTGGGCGCGGCTAAAACTGATCCCTCCGGTGACCGCAGCCAGATGGACGACAATCTGGCAGCCGGCCGCCGCCTGTCGGGCATTGTCGAGATGGCGGAGGTCGCAGTCCCTGGACCGGGGTATCCGGATATTCTCCGGAGCCACGCCAGCCTCGGCCCGCAGTTTCTCCACCACATAGGATCCGATAAAACCCGCGCCGCCGGTGACCAGTACCCTCTTACCCCTCCAGAATTCTGGATCTAAACTCATGATCATCTCCTTTGCAGCGACTGGGCCTTCACTCTTGCCTGCTCAATCGTTAAGCCTCTCGCTCTTAGGTCGCTTTCAAGCATCATCAAGCAGAGTTGATCAAAGCCAACCGTTGGCTTCCAGCCTAGTATGCGCCGGGCCTTACTTGAATCCCCAAGCAGGGCTGGCACTTCCGCCGGACGTTTGAATCGGTCGATCTGTTCGACGAAATCCTGCCATTCCAGCCCCAGGATGCCAAAGGTCTTCGCCAGGAAATCGCGGACCGTGTGGGTCTCGCCGGTGGAGATAACAAAGTCATCCGGCTCGTTATGTTGAAGAATCCTCCAAATCGCCTCGACGTAATCGCCGCTGAAACCCCAATCGCGTTTGGCATCAAGGTTGCCCAAACTGATCCGGTCGAGTTCTCCCGCGATAATTTGAGCCATGGAGTAGGTGATCTTCCGTGTCACGAAATTCAGACCCCGGCGGGGCGACTCATGATTGAAGAGGATGCCATTTGCTGCGAACATCCCGTAGGCAACGCGGTGCATGCGCGTCAGAAAAAAGGCCGCCACTTTGGACACCCCGTAGGGACTTTGCGGAAGGAATGGCGTCGCCTCGTTCTGCGGCGGCGGCGAAGCCCCGAACATCTCGCTGGAAGAGGCCTGATAGTACCGGACGCCCTTCGCGCCCATGCGGCGTAATCCGTCAAGCATCCGGAACGGCCCAACCGCATTGATGTCCAAGGTGGATTCTCCTGTTTCGAAACTGATCCCGACATGGCTTTGTGCCGCTAGGTTATACACTTCGTCGGGTTTGAATTCCTCCAGCACATTCCTCAGACTCGAGCTGTCCGTGAGATCCCCATAAGTCACCCGAAAAGGACATGCGGGATCACGATCATCATACGTTTTGAATAAATGATCGATGCGCTGGGTATGGGGATAACTCGCGCGCCGAGTAATGCCGCGCACAACGTAGCCTTTAGATAACAACAATTCAGCGAGATAGGAGCCGTCTTGACCCACCACTCCGGTAATGAGTGCGCGTTTGGACGTATTCATAATAACAAAATCCGTCTATATTTTACCTTTTGCGTTCAGTTTACGGCCTTTTTCGTTACCATGCCCATGCGGTACCGCCCTGATTCGTACCATTTAGCAGCACACTGCCTTATCTGGGTTATCCAAACCGCCCCGTATAAAACGCGTTCTGGAATCCAACTTGACCCACCTGCTCTTCATGGCACCAGGCTTTAGTATGTTCTCAAATTCAAACAAATCTTTATACAACTCCCCTAATCATCAATCTGCGGACCCATCTACAATCACCGAATTACCTACGTCCATTTGCAAAGATCGAGTAATCCGCCCGCCTATAGCCGCGCCCCGCCGCCTGCGGAGCGAGGGCGGCGTGTGGGTAGCAAATATCGAAGAACATTTGAAATGATTACTTCCTGCCCTTTGGACCAGGCAAGGCAACAAGCATTGGCAAGACTGTTTTGAACCCCCAGCTGAGTTTCCAGTTGTTTTGCGCAACCCATGTAGAGGTTCTTCCCCTTCCATCTTGATTTTGCCGCCTCCCGCAAACGAGTGAGGCGGTCCGTCCCGACCGCCGCCAGCGGCGCCACGCGTGGCATCGTGTGGGATCACAGGCTCACCATGCATGGAGCATCACGGGACTCCCCCACTCCGACTCGATTCCTTTCACGCGCACTCGGTATTCCGGATTGATGCTGAGTAGTATTCTTTGGATTTCATCGGCGTGTTCCTTCCGATGATAGGTGGTAATGGCGATCTTCGGCCTACATCGACGAATCGTATCTCGGGCGCCTCTCAAGAACTCAATCTCGAACCCTTCCAAGTCGGCTTTCAAGTAGGTCGGTATGACTGCGTTGCTCCCGCAGAAGTCATCAACCGTGCATACAGAAGCTCGCGTGCCAGTAACATGTTCCGTGATAAATGATGATATCCCTCTTTTTTCGAGAAACATCGTTCCGCCGCAGGATCCAAGCGCTGTGGGAATGATATGTACGTTGGGAGATTTTTGAAAGCTTCGTTCAAGGCCCCAAAGAAAGTCGGGCGATGGTTCAAATGCAAAGATTTGCCTTGCGCGGGCGCTGCAAAGGTACGGGAAGATCCCCTCGGCACAACCCGCGTCCAAGACAATGTCGCCGACGACGCGGGTCTCCGGAATCTCATAGTAATGCCAACCTCGCGGATAGAGCTGTTCCGCAATTGTCTGATACACACTGTGCGTCCCGAACGATGAGGCGAAATACAGACTTTGCTTCATCCCTTTGAGCCGCAGTCTAAAATACCCCTCGCTGCACGAGAGACTGCCTATCTTCAATTTTGCGAGCGTCGTGCAGTCGGGCATGCGACGTTGAACAACCAGTCGCTAATCGAGCCGCCTAGGTTCCGCGTGCGGATCGTTTGTAGGATGATCTTGAGGCGTCGATTCACGGAAACAGCGCGCGCTTAGTTCGGCTCAGTTGAATCCGCACTTCATAGAAAATCGCGTCGCATCGATTCCCTTCATCGCCGCCGTGAGGTCCGTCTCGAACCGCAAGTCCTTGCGGGACTCCTGTCGGTAGAAGAATTGCGAGGCCCTGTGCGGGAATCGGTTCTCCATGGCTTCGCCCCGTCGCTTCTAGGGCAAGCGAATGGACCCTGCAGGGCGCGTAGGCCGCAGCATTGGATTTGCCTAATCCCGCCTCTTTGGGCCGAGCAGCATGTTGAGCACCGGCAGGACGGCTTTGAGTCGCCGGCGCCAGGTTTCCAGTTGCTTCACTCGATCCAACAAAAAGTCTCTCCCCTCACCGCCTTGCTCCGCCAGTCCCCGCAAGCGGCTAAGGCGTTCCGCTCCCGCCGTGGCCAATGGCGACACTCGTTCCTGCAGGACTCCGCTCACCAGTTTGCGCAGCCCTAGTTCGGGTTCAAAATATTCACGGCGCGATGATTCGACTGCGCTCACCACAGGCGCGCCGGGAGCCAAGGGCGAGACAACCTGCTTTCCGCTCTGCGCCTTGCGCTTCGTCTCAGCGATATTGATCGCGCCGAGGGTGCGTAGTAGCTGCAGACCCTGGCTTGCCGAGCCCTTGCTGATGTCCAGCCGGTCGACAATGTCAGAGAAACTCAACGGCTCGGGCGAGGCATAAAGCAGACCGTAAATCTGTCCGACCGACTTCGGCACGCCAAAGACCTGGACCATCTCGGCAAAGAAATCCATACACTCCTGCTCAAATCGCGCCTCGGCATCGGCCCGCCGCGCCGCGGGTGGCGCGGGGTGAGGGTTGGCCGGCAGGAGTGTCTTCATCGAGCGGAGGGATCGCGAGGGTTAAGAGGAAGTTCGAGCCCGGGAGTCCGGCAGCAAAGCGGCGGACATTTCGGAGTTCAAGCAAAAATGAACATATCTGGCGCAGCGCCAGAGTCAAAGGTCCCGAGTCACAGGTCCCACGTCGAAGGTTCTGCCTTTGCCACCGCTCGGCGACGACTGCAACGACCGGCTGGGAAGAAAATCAAGCCGCCAAACGTGGGGACGCGGATGGGTGGTGCCCTATGTGACCTTGGCCACGATTCCTGAAGGCCGATCACCCAAGGCTTGATCCAATCTCCTGCATCTGCTCCTGTCGGTGCTCGCCATGTCGCCTTCTCCAACTCCTCCTTCCCCAGATACTCCAAGTCGCGGCGGATCGCATGCGCCCTTCGACCCCTCGACCGGGCTCGGGGCAGGCGCGGCCAGCTATGATTCCTACGAGGGCATTGATCTGCGCGAGGTGTTCGCGCGGCTGGGTCGCGGACTGGCCCAGACTGTCGGTTTGGCCTCGATCGGATTGGTCATCGCCGCCGTGGTCTATCTCCTGGGAAGCCCGTTCACCTCAGCCACCACCTCGATGCGGGTAGCCTTCGCTTTCGATGGGGCTGCGCGGGGACAATATCCCGACCACTCCAAGTTTGATCCAGATGACCTCCGCTCTTCAGATGTTATTGTCGAGGCGCTAAAGCGGCAGGGACTGAACACCGACGAAAGAATCCAGAGCAGAATCAGGGCAGCCCTGGCCGTCGAAGGCATCATCCCACCCGACGTGGTCAAGAACCGTGACCGTTTGCGTGCCGTCGGGCAGACCTCGCCGCCTTATGTTCCCGACGAGTACCTCGTCACTTTGACATTGCCGCGCAGTTTCCCGCTCAGCGGCCGGCAGCGCGAACTGTTGCTGGATGAGATCGTCGGCACCTATCGGCGGAAATTCGAACGCACTTATGCCGTTGTGCCCCTCGCCTTTGGCAACGCTTTTGAAACCCTGCGCAATGCCGATTACTTCCAATATGAGATGGTGCTCAACGGAGAGATCCAAAACATCACCGACTATCTCAACCA
>Ga0335081_10019583_pt1 | contig 10943 bp, 10 predicted proteins | sample Lox_Sample_35_FD_206713 | JGI IMG/M metagenome (GOLD analysis project Ga0335081, IMG submission 206713) | Soil microbial communities from Loxahatchee National Wildlife Refuge, Florida, United States - Lox_Sample_3.5 | ecosystem: Environmental > Terrestrial > Soil > Wetlands | place: USA...
TTCCTGTTCGCCCGCCGCCCAATCGCCAAGATCGATAAACCTCCACCGGCCAGCACAGCCCAATCCAGATTCTCTCCTGATCAATTGGAGTTCTGCTATGGTTGATTTTCCCCGGACAGTCCTGCGCGAAAGCGGGGACCCATAACCACAGCCGCGCAATATATGCTCCGACAGTGACTATGGATTCCCGCTTTCGCGGGAATGACAGTGAGCCGATCAGCCGGATTTTGTATTATTCGTTGGGAGTGAAAACGTGCGCCATCTCATCATTTATTGTCTGCTGTTCTGTGCCGCTGCTGTCCCTGCTGCCGGGCAAACGCAAACGGTGCAGCAGCGCTTGCCGGTTTGTCTCGCCTGCCACGGCGCCAACGGCCAATCGCAGACCGCGGGCGTGCCGTCGCTCGGCGGCCAGCAGTCGTTCTACACCACGGTGCAGCTCCTCATGTTCCGCGAGCGCATGCGCGTCGCCGATCCGATGAACGAGATGGCCAAGGGTTTGAGCGACGACGACTTGCGCAGCTTCGCCGACATCATCGCCAAGTTGCCGGCGCCGCAACCGCCGGCCGGCCCGGTCGACGACGCCCGCATGGCGCGCGCCCGTGCGCTGGTCGAGCAGAACCGCTGCAATTTCTGCCACACCCCGACCTTCGCCGGTCAGGACAACGTGCCCCGCATCGCCGACCAGCGCGAGGAGTATTTGGTCAAGGCGCTGCGCGGCTACAAGGACAATTCCCGCCACGGCTACGACGCCACGATGGCCGACGTCGTAGCGCCGATCACCGACGCGCAGATTCTCGATCTGGCGTATTACATCGCGCGCGTGAGGTAATCCCTGGCCGTTTCCCGGGCGCAGCGCAGCACGAAGTGGTGCGCTGCAGACCCGGGATCGTTACAAACGTGGAATTTGCGAAGATCCCGGAACAGCGGTGCACCGCTTCGCTGCGCTACGCGCTGCACCGCATCCGGGACACGCTGTGGCCCTTAGGCATTCTCGTACAGCGCTGCGGCGCGGACGTCGTCTTCGATCATGCGCCAGATGCGGTCGACCAGCGCGACGAACTCGGCGGTGCGTTTCATCGGCAGCGCGCGCGGGCGCGGTAGCGGAATCTTGAGCTCGGCCTGCACGCGGCCGGGCCGCCGCGCGAATACCAGCACGCGGTCGGACAGGAACACCGCTTCGTCGATCTGGTGGGTGACGAACAGCACGGTTTTCCGCCCCTCGTCCCAGATGCGCAACAGCTCCGTCTGCATGATCTCGCGGGTCTGCGCGTCGAGCGCCGAGAACGGCTCGTCCATCAGCAAAATCTCCGGGTCGATGGCGAGCGCGCGGGCGAGGTTGACGCGCTGGCGCATGCCGCCGGACAGCTGGCGCGGATAGTAATGCTCGAAGCCTTCGAGGCCGACGAGCTTCAGGAGCTTCATGGTGTGTTGGCGCTCGGCGGCGCCAGCCTGGCCGGAGATTTCGCGGCCGATCATGGCGTTGGCGAATACGCTGCGCCACGGCAGGAGGTTATCGTTCTGGAACACGAAGCCGCGGTCGCCGCCAGGTTTTTTCACCGTGCGGCCGTCGAGCAGCACCTCGCCGGACGTTGCGGCTTCGAGGCCGGCGACGATGCGCAGAAACGTCGTCTTGCCGCAGCCGCTCGGCCCGACCAGCGCGATGAACTCGCCGCGCTCGACGGACAGGTCGATGCCGCGCAGCGCTTCCAAGTCGCCGAATGATTTATTCAGCCGCGAGACCGCAAGCTTCGCCATGGCCGATCCCGTGCCCTCAATCCCGCGTCCACGGCACCAGCCGGACTTCGAGCCAGCTGAAACCGGCGGTCAGCACGATACCGGCGAGCGCCAGGATGACGACGCCGGCAAACAGGTCCGGCATGTTGAAGGCGTCGGCCGATTGGCTGATCAGATTGCCAAGCCCGGCGCGCGAGCCGAACAGCTCCGCCACCACGACGCCGATCAGGCCGCGGCCGATGCCGAGCTTCAGTCCGGCGAGGATGAAAGGCACCGCCGAGGGCAGCGACAGTTTGGCGAAAATCTGCCAGCGCGTGGCGCCGAACGAGCGCAGCATCTCGATCAGCCGCGCGCTGGTGGTGCGCAATCCGGCCTCGGTATTGATGGTGACCGGAAACAGCACCAGCGTGATCACCACGATCACCTTGGACCAGATGCCGATGCCGAACCAGAGAATGAACAGCGGCGCCAGCGCGATGGTCGGCGTGGCGTAGAGGCCGGAGACCCAGGGCTGCAGCGCCTGCTTGACCGTAGCGCTCGACGCCATGGCGAGCCCCAGCGCGATACCGAGCACGCAGGCGATCACATAGCCGAGCGCGAATTCGGCGCTGCTGACGCTGATGTGGTGCCAGAGCTGTCCGGAGCGCGCCAGTCTGTAGATGGCGATGGCGATTTGCGAGGGCGCGGCGAGGAACAGCGCGTTGGCGACCACATAGCGGCTGATCAGCTCCCAGAATGCCAACCCGCCCGCGACCGAAATGAAAGCGGCGAGGTAATGCCGGCGCAACGCCGCGACAAAGCGCGGCGACAGCCCCGGCAAGGCCGGCTCAGCCTGCGGCGCGGTTGCCGTCTTGATGCCTTCGCTGGTTGCGCTCATCGCGGCTTGATACTCGCTATTTCGTCATTGCGAGGAGCGAAGCGACGAAGCAATCCAGCTCGCCCGTTCTGGATTGCTTCGCTTCGCTCGCAATGACGGACAAGAATCATCGCTCGCTAGTCCACGATCCTGGTCACGCCCGGCAGCAGCAGTCGGTCGATCTTGAAATCGGCGCCGAGGTCGCCGAGATCGCGCAGCGCGTCGATCACGGTCTCGACGCTTTGCTTCGAGACGGTTCCGGAGCGCTCGAACAGATTCTTGTCGTGCATGAAGGCGTAGGCCTTCTCGACGTCCTCTTTGGCCACCTTGCTGGTCTGCAATTGCAACGCAATGGCGGACGCGCGATTGGCGGGATCGTAAAACCAGGCGACGCCCTTGTCATAGGCATCGAGAAAGCGCCGCACCACGTCGGCATTTTTCACCGCCCAGTCGCGGTTCACCGCCATGCCGGCAAACGGCATTTTAGGCAGATACTCGAAGGTGAAGCCGAGATTGCGGTAGCCTTCGGTCTCGGCGAAAAAGTTGAACGGCGTGGTCAACAGCGCCGCGTCGACCGCGCCGGATTTGAGCGCCGCGAAGCGCGCGCTGGTGGCGCCGGCGAACACGTAATCGCAGTCGCCGGGCTTCAGGCCGTGCGGCGCAAGCATGCGCTCGGTGAAAATGCGAGTGATGTCCTTGGGCCCGCCGATGATGATGGTCTTGCCTTTCAGCTCCTCGATCTTGCTGATGGCCGGCTTCGCCAACAGCGCATAAGGCGGCGCCGGGATGACGATGCGGATGAGCGCGACCGGCGCGCCCTTGTTCACCGCACGGATCGGGTCGACCATGCCGGCAGTCGGCGCGATGTTGAACGAGCCGGCGGCAAGCTGCTGGATCACCGAAGCATTGGACTGGGCGAAGACGAGATCGACCTTGATGTTCTCGGCGTCGAAATAGCCGTTCTTGATCGCAGCGTGGAGCGGCCACAGACTGGTCGAGCTGGCATCTACCGAGCCGACCTCGACCGTGTCGGCGGCGCGTGCAGCCGGCGTCGCGAGCACAGCCGCCGCAAGCGCAAGGGCGGCGAGCTGCAAGCATTTCGGTAGCCGCATGATCGTCCTTACTCCGAAACCTGGGTGATGCCGGGCAGCATCACCTTGTCGACGTCGAGCGCGCCGGGCAGGTCGCCCAGGCTCTCCATCGCCTTGGCGAGCGCGGCGAGTTTTGAGCGCGACACCTTTCCGGTCGGCTCGAAGAAATGGCCGTTGCGGAAAAAGTCGTAGGCCTTTTCGGTGTCGTCCTTGCTCAAATGACTCTCGCTCTGCAGAATCTGCACGGCCTCGGCGCGATTGCCGGCGTCCTCAAACCAGGCGATGCTGCGATTCTGCGCCCGCATCACTTTCGCCAATATCTCCTTGTGCGCGTTGGCCCACGGCACGTTGACGGCTATTCCGGTAAACGGCAGGTCTTTGACGTAATCGACCGTCAGGCCGAGGCTGTGGAAGCCTTTTTGAATGGTCTGGAAATTGAACGCCGGCAGCAGGATCGCGGCATCGACCGCGCCGGCCACCAGCGCCGCGGCGCGCGCCGTCGTGGCGCCGGCAAACACCATGTCGAAGTCGCCGCGCTTGATGCCGCTCGGCGCCAGCATGCGCTCGACGTAGATGCGGGTGATGTCCTTCGGGCCGCCGAGCGAGATCAGCTTGCCCTTAAGGTCGGCGAGGGTCTTGATGCTCGGCTTGGCGACCAGATCATAGGGCGGCGCCTGAACCTCGATGCGCAGCACGGCGACCTGGGCGCCCATGCCGACCGCGCGCAGCGGATCGACCAACCCGGTCGAAATGCTGATGCCGAGGGAGCCGGCCGCAACCTGCTGCACCAAAGCGGCGCTCGACTGCACATAGACGATGTCCGGTTTCAGGCCCTCGGCGGCATAAAAACCTTTCTGGATGCCGATGAGCGTCGGCCACATATTGGCCGAGGCCTGTCCCACGGTGCCGAAAGTGACCTTGTCGTCGTCGGCGCGCGCCGGCGCGGCGGCGGCGCACACAATCAGCACCGCACCGAGCGCGGCAACGCAGCGCGAAATGCTGTCACGGCGCATGAAACCCTCCCATCAGTGCTTGTCAGCGTGCGCGCGGAAATGGGCTGCAATCTCCGTGCCGGTCGTCTTCCACACAAGCGAGTGCTGGCCGATGTAGGCCAACGCCGCCTCAAACGCGCCGATGCGGTGCGGCACGCCGGTCAGATACGGATGGATCGCAATCGCCATGACGCGTCCGGATTGCGCGCCCTCGCGGTACAGCACGTCGAACTGGCGGCAGATCATGTCGCGGAATTGCTCCGCCGTCCGGTTGAACCGCTCGAAGGCCGGCTTATCGTTGATCTCATGGCTGTACGGCACGCTGACCAGCGTGCGCCCGCCATCGAGCGTCATGATGTACGGCTGATCGTCGTTCGTCCAGTCGCACACATAGTCGCAGCCCTCGGCAGCCAGCAGGTCGAGCGTGTCCCACGTTTCCTGCAGGCCGGAGCCGAGCCAGCCGCGCGGCCGCGCGCCGGTCGCCCGCTCGATGGTGGCGAGCGCATTTTTGATGATGCGCGGCTCTTCGCCCGGCGCCGCCGCATTGAGCCGGCGGGTATTGCTTTCGCAATGGCCCATCCATTCCCAGTCGAGCTTGTTGCCTGCCTCGATGATTTGCGGGTGCTCGGCGCATAATTCGCTGTTGAGCGCCACGGTGGCGCGGATGCCGTGACGATGCAGCACCTCCATCAGCCGGAACACGCCGACGCGGTTGCCGTAATCGCGTGACGACCAGGTCGGCACGTCCGGCACCGGCACGCCGGTGCCACCCGAACCCGGCGGCACTTTCTCGTCGAGCGCAAAAAACTCGATGTTCGGAATGACCCACAGCGCCACATGCGCGCCGTTCGGCCATTGCAGCGGCGGACGATGGATGATCGGCGAATAGGGAAACGGACCGTAGCGCGCCGGCTTCATGTTTCAGCTCGCCTTCTTCACGGCCGGGCTCGACGCGGCGAGGTGCGCGATCACCTCGTCGACGTGCATGACGTCGACGTATTTGTGATGCATATCGAACAGATTGACCTTGTGTGACAGCGCGCTGCGGTCGAAGCAGCATTCCTCGACCAGCACGACGTGATAACCGTACGAATAGGCGTCGACGGCGCTGGCGCGCACGCAGCCCGACGTGCTCTCGCCGCAGATGATCAGCGTCTGGACGCCGAGCTGCGTCAGGTGTGCCGCAAGCGGCGTGCCGTAGAACGCGCTGGCGCGCTGCTTGGTAATGACGACGTCGCCCTTTTGCGGCTTGAATTCCGGGCGGATGGCGTAGTCGGCGGGATCGACCGACGGCTTGCTGCGCTTGGTGGCGCCGACAATGTCGGGGCGGCTTTCGCTGCGCATGTCGCCGGTCGAATAGAAGATCGGCAAACCGGTGGCGCGCGCCGCGGCGAACAGATGCTTGGTCGGCTCGATCGCCTCGTACGCATAACGGCCGCAGGCGCTCGGATAGGATTTGAACAGCTCGACCGGCAGCTTGGCGCCGCCCCGATAGGCGAGCTCGTAGAGGTCGATGGCGAGCAGCGCTGGGGCCGGTCCGACGAAGGTCTTGCGCCGGTACGCGGAATAGACTTCGAGGTCCTCGGGCGAAACCACGTCGCGCCAGCAATGGTCTTCGAAATCGCCGCTCATCTGCCATAACTCCCGTTCTGAATGCGCCATGCCGCTTCAAGCGCTCGACGGAACCGCAGAGCATTTGCCCGCAGCCGGACACCGCCCCCAGCGCCTCGATGGGCGGCGTAAGCGTAAAATTATTTCAGAACGGCTGTAGCTCGCCAATCCCACGGCGGCGGTTTTTTGGTTCACGCTTTGATTGCGCTGAGGTATTATTGACCGAGGGATACGTAACTTCCTAGACACGATGGCAGCGGGCGAGCCCAGGCGCGGGAACCGAGCATGATCGCTGTTTCGGTGAACGGACAATCGCACCAAGTGGATGTCGAGCCCGACACGCCGCTGTTGTGGGTGCTGCGCGACACGATCGGCCTGACCGGCACCAAATACGGCTGCGGCATCGGCCAATGCGGCGCCTGTACCGTGCATCTCGGCGGCGTGGCGGCGCGCTCATGCCAAGTCCCGATCGCCGAGGTCGGCGATCGCCCTGTCGTCACAATCGAGGCCTTGGCGGCGAACGGCAAGCTGCATCCGGTGCAACAGGCTTGGCTCGACCACGACGTGCCGCAATGCGGCTATTGCCAGTCCGGCATGATCATGGCGGTGGTGGCGCTGTTGCGCTTAAAGCCGAAACCGACCGATGCCGAGATCGACGCCACGATCACCAATATCTGCCGCTGCGGCACCTATCAGCGCATCCGCGCCGCCATCCATGCCGCCGCAGGGGCGATGTAACTCCGTCATTGCGAGCGAAGCGAAGCAATCCAGGGGCTGGTGCACCGTTCTGGATTGCTTCGTCGCCCCTTCGGGCTCCTCGCAATGACGGGCATTTCGCGCCGCCCTTGACGAGATCGTCTATGCGAGGAACAAGCATCCGAGCGATCAAGGGCGATCCCGAGCAGGGAATGGAACAGAGCCCGCGAACCGTTTGATTAGGACCAAATAAATGAACGACGTCGGCAAACCCGAGGCGCAATCAAGTTACGCCAAAAAAGCCTGGCAATCCGACGTCATCGTCGACCTCATCAAGCATTACGGCTTTCCCTATATCGCGCTCAATCCCGGCGCCTCCTATCGCGGCCTGCATGATTCGCTGGTCAATTACGGCGGTAACGAGCCGCCGCTGCTGCTGTGCCAGCATGAGAAGATCGCCGTGCAGATCGCGCACGGCTACGCCAAGGCGACCGGCAAGCCGATGGCGGCGATCGTGCACGATGTGGTCGGCATGCTGCACGCCACCATGGGCATCTATTACGCCTATATCGACCGCTGCCCGATCTTCGTCATCGGCGCCACCGGACCGATGGACGAAAGCCGGCGCCGGCCGTTCATCGACTGGATACACACCGCCAACGTCAACGGCGAGCAGCTGCGCCATTACGTCAAGTGGGACTATCAGCCGTCCAGCATCGAGGGCGTGCCTGATTCGTTTGCGCGCGCCTATGCGGCAATGATGACCGAGCCGCAGGGCCCGATCTACATGTGCTACGACGCCTGGCTGCAGGAGCAGCCGCTCACCCGGGACGTGGCGCTGCCGAAAGCCTCCGACAACAAGGTGCCGGTGCCGATGGCAGCGGACCCACTGGCGCTGGCCGAAGTCGCCGACCGGCTGCTCGCCGCCAAATACCCGGTGCTGATGGCCGAATACGTGGCGCGCAGCGCCGACGGCTTCGATAATCTGGTGGCGCTCGCCGAGACGGTCGGCGCCGCCGTGTTCGACGTGCACGCGCGGCTTAATTTCCCGAACCGCCACAAGCTCAATCTGTCGTGCGAGAAGGAAGTCTTCCGCGACGCCGATCTCATTGTCTCGCTCGACACCCGCGACTGGGAGAAGTCGACGCATTTCAACGACCGCACCAAGCGCCAGGTGGTGCCGCACTATCCGGCGCACTGCGAGATGATCGAGATCGGCTTCGGCGAGATCAATCTGAGCAAGTGGTCGATGGACTACGCGCGCATGCCGAGCTGCAGCCTGCGCGTGCTCGGCGACACGCTCACCGCTATTCCGGAGCTGACGCGGCTCTGCCGGGAACGCATCGCCAACGACGCGGCGCTCGCCAGGAAAGTCGCCGAGCGCACCAAGCTTGTCGGCGGCAAGCACGATGCGCTGTTCAAGAAATGGGCCGACCAAGCCAAGAAAGATTGGGACGGCCTGCCGATCACGCTGCCGCGGCTCGCCAGCGAGCTGTGGGGAGTCATCAAGACGGAGGATTGGGTGTTGACCGCCTGCAATCTGCAGGATTGGGTCTACAAGCTGTGGGATTTCGACAAGCCGTACCGCCACCCCGGCCAGGCGCTCGGCACCGGCACGCAGATCGGCGTCTCGCTCGGCGTGGCGCTGGCGCATCGCGGCACCGGCCGGCTCGTCGTCGACATTCAGCCCGACGGCGATCTTTTGTTCGACGCCGGCGCGCTGTGGACCGCCGCGAAGAACAACATCCCGATGCTCATCGTCATGTACAACAACCGCGCCTATTACAACGACTGGGAGCACCAGATCCGCGTCGCGCAGCATCGCGGTACGCCGGTCGAACGCGCCTACATCGCCCAGGATATCGCCGGCCCAGCGCCTGATTTCGCCCCCATGGCAAAAAGCATGGGCTGGTACGCCGAAGGCCCGATCGAAAAGCCCGCCGACATCGCGCCCGCTCTGCGCCGCGCCATCGCGCAAGTAAAAGCCGGCAAGCCGGCGCTGGTCGATACGGTGGTGCGGCCGCGATGAAGATTATTCCTTCACGCTCTTCACCGGCGTTTCCGGCGTCAGGCCGGCGCGGCGGCGGGCGAAAGTTTCGCGGCCGGTTGTTTCCCATTGGCCAGTGACGGCGCGTTCGGCGTAGGTGTCCCATACTGCATCCCAGTCGCCGAGCGAATAGCCGTGCCACGGCGATTGCGGCTTGAGCGCCGGCAAGCCGAGCTCTTCCCAGATTTTTTTGGCGTGCTCCATGAACTCGCGTTTCGGCAACGCGAGCGGCGGCGCTGCTTCCTTTAAGGTCGCATCGATCAACAGCGTCGAGTCTTCGCGGCCCACCTCCGCTTTTGGTCCATGCCCCTGCGAGCGGTGCGGCATGACCAACATGTCCTCGACCGGATTGGCCCGATAGGCGAGCGACCAGAACACGGCGTCGGGATTGTGCGGGTCGATGTCGTCGCTGACGGCGATGACGTATTTGCCGATGTCGGCCTGCAGGCCGGCGGCGCCGTGCAGCGCCCGCCAGATCTCGGTGCGCGGCACGCCGGGCGCGAATTGCACGAACATCACGGTGCGCAAGTTGGTCAGCGGCTCGTGCATGACGACCCTGCGCACGCCCTTGATCGACAGCGTATCGCGCAGGTGCGCGAGATACCGCGGCTCGTAGGCGACGCGCTTCATCACGCTCGATTCGCTCGGCGTCACCTCGCTCAGGATCGACGCATAGACCGGCGCGCGCTTGCGCGTGATTGCGGTGACCTGCATCGACATGTTGAAGCCTTCGAGCGCAACGTGGCCGTGGCTTTCGCCGAACGGTCCTTCCGGCTCGAGCAATTCCGGATCGATCAGCCCTTCGACCACGAGCTCGGCGTCGGCCGGCACGTGCAGATCGACGGTCTTGGCCTTGACGACGCGGATCGGCGCGCCGGCGAGCCCGCCGGCCACCGCCATCTCGTCGCGGTCGATCGGCAGCTTTTGCGGCCCGGTGAACATGACCACCGGGGCGCAGCCGACCACGATCGCAATCGGCATCGGTCTTTTCAGCTTGCGGTATTTTTGCCAATGCACGTAGCCGCCGGCGCCGCCGACGCGCGCCGCCATGCGCACGCCGAGCCGGTCGGTCGCCTTGAGCGCCGCTCGATAGGTGCCCATGTTGCGGATTCCGGTTTCCGGGTCCTCGGTGATACACAGCGTCGCGGTCAGATATGGCGCGGCGTCGTAGCCGGGCGTCGAAATCGGCACCGGCAGCGTTTTCAGCCCGGCGTTCGGCCGGCGCAAGTCATCTCCGGCGATGACGACTTCCTGGCATGGCGCCGCCGTCACCTCGACCGGCGCGATCGGATGGGCAATGGCGTTGAGCCAGGCGTCGCCGATTTCTTCCACCGGCAGCCCCATGCCGACGGCGTAGATGCGCGCCGAAGCCGCGAGCGCGCCAATCGCCACCGGCACGTCGTAGCGGCGGCCTTCGGCGTCTGTCACGTGGGTGAACAGAAAGGCGCGGCGTTGGTCTTCGCCAAGCCCGCCTTGAAACTGCCAGCGCACCAGCGGATGCAGCTCGGTGTCCTTGTTGATCGGCCGCTCCACGCGCACCAGCAGACCCGCGGCCTCGAGCCGCGCCAAGTGCTCCTGAAAGTCAAGCGGTGGGCCGGGTTTTTGTTGCTTGGCGCGCTGCTGGGCGGGTTGGTCGAGCATGGCGTGTTCAGGTTTCGCGGTTTTTACAAATTCACCTCTCCCCGGAGGGGAGAGGTCGAGCGAGCGCAGCGAGCGAGGGTGAGGGGGTTCGGACGCCGCAGGATTTTCTGAAACTTCCGAACCCCCCTCACCCCAACCCTCTCCCCTCCGCAGGACTGTCCGGGGAAAATCAACCATAGCAGAACTCCAATTGATCAGGAGAGAATCTGGATTGGGCTGTGCTGGCCGGTGGAGGTTTATCGATCTTGGCGATTGGGCGGCGGGCGAACAGGAAT
>Ga0335081_10019584_pt1 | contig 10943 bp, 8 predicted proteins | sample Lox_Sample_35_FD_206713 | JGI IMG/M metagenome (GOLD analysis project Ga0335081, IMG submission 206713) | Soil microbial communities from Loxahatchee National Wildlife Refuge, Florida, United States - Lox_Sample_3.5 | ecosystem: Environmental > Terrestrial > Soil > Wetlands | place: USA: Florida...
CAAATATCCCCTTCGCGCAAGAGAAAACGCCGTCTCGTTCGACCTGGTAGAACAAGTCTCAAAGTTGAGTCAGATGAAGACTACGCGCCCGCTCATAGGGAGGAATTTGAGGATGATGAGGATGCACTGTCATTGCCCATCGAAGATGACGATGACGAAGATGCCGCCCTAGTTTCCCGGCGGAAAAACGACGATCTATCCGGTCTTGACGACGGGAATGAACCGAACTACCAGTCTCGTTTAGAAAAGTGGTCAGAGAAACGTGCCGCCGCACGGGCCCGCGCGAACCCCGACATCGAATACGATGATGAAGAACCAGAATGGCGCCTCCCACACCCGACGATCGGAGACCTCTCCTTTGACGGCGGCTTTAAAAACCCGGGAGATATCCACCCGAGCCTCTTCGATTACCAAAAGACCTGTGTCCAATGGCTCTGGGAATTACATTGTCAAAAGGTTGGCGGGATCATTGGAGATGAAATGGGTTTAGGCAAAACGATTCAAATAATCGCCTTTCTTGCTGGTCTGCATTATAGCAATCTCATTTTCAACCCGGAAATCGAGGAGACGAGGGGACCTGTGATTGTAGTTTGTCCGGCGACGGTCATGAGGCAATGGGTCAACGAGTTTCACACCTGGTGGCCTCCACTCCGCGTCGCGATTTTGCACTCAAGCGGAAGTGGAATGATGGATTTGAAGCACGAAGAGGCGCTCGAACTACGCTCCAGCAAACCCAAATATCAAGACTCTAAATGTCAGCGTATGGCAACCGCCATCGTCAACCGGGTCGCGAATCTAGGCCACGTCCTTATAACCACGTACGCCAGTCTCCGACTCTACCGCGAACAGCTCCTCCCCGTTAAATGGTCGTATGCAATTCTCGATGAAGGCCATAAAATCCGCAACCCGGACTCAGAAATTTCCCTGACGGCAAAACGACTCTTGACACCTCATCGAATAATCCTATCTGGCACCCCAATGCAAAATAATCTTACGGAACTATGGTCGCTATTCGACTTTGTTTTCCCCGGTCGCTTGGGCACACTGCCCGTATTCCAAGCTCAATTCGCTGTCCCGATTAATATTGGCGGATACGCCAATGCAACGAACATTCAAGTCCAGACGGCGTATAAGTGTGCCGTTGTCCTGCGCGATCTTATAAACCCTTATTTGCTCCGCCGAATGAAAAATGACGTTGCAGCTGATCTCCCCCGGAAGAGCGAACAAGTCCTCTTTTGTAAATTGACTGCTGCTCAACGTTCCGCCTACGAAGAATTCCTCGGTAGCAATGAGATAGATAGTATTTTTGCCGGAAAGCGACAAGTACTGTACGGTGTCGACATCCTTAGGAAAATCTGTAATCACCCCGATCTCGTCAACCGGGATTTCCTGCAAAAGAAACCTGGATACGACTACGGCTCCGAGGCGAAAAGCGGGAAAATGAAAGTTGTTAAGGCTCTTTTGGAGTTGTGGAAACGACAGGGTCACCGGACTCTCCTCTTTTGTCAAACACGGCAAATGCTCGATATCCTCGAACGCTTTGTACGGAGAATGAACGGTGTTCAGTCTCGTCGTATGGACGGCGGAACCCCGATTTCCATTCGACAATCATTAGTCGACGAATTCAACAACACTCCCGGAATAGACGTCTTCCTCCTCACCACTCGCGTCGGTGGTCTAGGAATTAATCTCACGGGCGCTGACCGTGTGATCATCTTTGACCCAGACTGGAACCCGAGCACCGACGTGCAAGCGCGCGAACGCGCCTGGCGCCTGGGCCAAAAACGCGAAGTCACGATCTACCGTCTGATGACCTCTGGCACCATCGAAGAAAAGATTTATCATCGCCAGATATTCAAGCAATTTTTGACGAATAAGATTTTGAGGGATCCAAAGCAGAGACGGTTTTTTAAGATGAATGATTTACACGACTTATTTTCCTTGGCCGGGAGTGAGATGGAGGGCACGGAGACGGGGGAGATGTTTGCGGGCACGGAAATGAGGATGGCTTCTGATGTCGGTGAAGCGGCAAGGAGGAAGAAGAGGAGGGAAGCCGATGATCCAAAGGAATTGAGGCGGTTGAATGGCGTTGCCGGCGTAGAGGAATTGTACGATCCCAATTTGGACGTTCGAAAGGCTAACTTCTGTCACACGGAAGAGGAACCGGAGACGGATACAGCGAAACAAGATGACTCTCGACTACTGAGTACCCTCTTCGCTTCGTCCGGTGTTCATTCCACTCTCCAGCACGATTCAATTATGGAAGCCGCTCGGCCGGAAGCCATGCTTGTCGAAAGAGAAGCCGCTCGCGTCGCAAAGGAAGCAGCTGACGCCCTCCGTGAATCCAGACGACAAGCCCGAAGAAACGACCTGGGCACGCCAACGTGGACAGGCCGATTCGGGGGCCAGCCCCGCACGGACTGGACTGCCTCGACCGTCGGAAGTGAATCTCTTCTCGCGCGGATGAGACATCGTCAGGCGTTGGAAGGGACGTCTAATACTGTGTCCGCGGGGCCGCCTTCTGCGGGATCGGGCTCCTCGACGCCAAAATCTCACGTTCTTATTGGCCATATTCGGGATTTTATGATGGGGAATGGAGGAAGTGCCTCGTCGAAGCAGTTGGTTGCGCAATTCGCGGATGTTCGAGGTCCCGATTCGATCGCCGAGTTTCGAAAGATGGTAAAGCAAATTGCCGAATTCAAAGATTCGGTATGGAGTTTAAAAGAAGATTATACATGATATATTATTTCATAATCGCATAGGATACCAGGAACCCATGCCGGTAGAGAGGATAGAAGAATATGGATTGTCATTCTAGATTTTCTGGGGTCTAGAAAGTGGGACCACAACCTCACCACCCCAAATTCCCTCCCCGCCAGGCGCAAATTTCCGTCGAACGGCCTCAAATATAATTAACGCAATGCTCGATCCGGGTATCAATGTAACCGATTTCCACAAAAAGCCTCTATACAATCCACCCCCCTTAATAATTTGCCAAACCTTCAGTTTATAAAGCCTTAATTTCGATGGAGAGGAGATAAATTCCCGATAGGAAACCGGGACGGCATGTCGTGCCTCTTGTATCTTTTGCATTGGAAAAGAGATAAGAGAGTGTGCTAATGAAGCACTTGTGCCAGCAATAATGACGAAGGCAGGGGATAAACTCCAGTGGGGTTTTTGTTCATTGGCGGACATAAAGGCCGCTGAGGAAATGGGTCTATGGCCGCCGTAATAGAGATCGAGGAACTGATAGTAGCCTTGTTGCTTTACAAATTCAAAGACCCCGAAGAAGAGGCCGTAGGAAAGGGATTCTTTGACAAGGGTGGATCGGAGGGGAGAATATATTGATTGCAGACCTAGTTGGCGGAACGTCGAATATGCGAATGCCCAGAGCGATCGCATGGGAGTGGAGCGTGACCAAAAATGAGTTCGAAGCGTTAATAGTGGCGCTGACACTAGAGACTGGGCGGCGCCTATTCTCTCAGTCTTGGCCCTTGCGCAAGCGTATACCAGCCAGCGCTCCGGCTGCGAAAACATGACGAAACTTTGGAGGTGGATATATATTTTCGCCATCATGGTAACCTATACATAGAGGCATAGCTGCAATATATGAAGTATAGAGCACAACTCCGAGAGTCATATTAGCGAGAAATGGTGGGACAACATTGTTGCCGACGAAACCCCAGCCATGGTGCTTGACCGTGCGTGCGATTACCAACGGTGTGAAGGATTTGTAGAACGCGGCGGTGCCAGACCGTATCGCCGGATCAAATGCCTTTGCAGCGAACTACACATCAGCGTCAATACGAAGAATCTTCCTACTGTGTAGTCCAGCGAGGGGCGGAATAACTTGACGGGATGTCGAATGTAAAATGCAAACATTTGCCCAAAGTAGGTGAGAATGGACCGGCTAACGGCTCTGGGCGGGTTCAAAGTGGTCATAAGGTGAAGGGTACAGTACGTTGTTGCCCCGACGGTAGAGGCATTGGAACGCTTGGGAGGGTCTCCCGTATCGGCTATAGCGGTTGACGCGGCCATGGAAGCGGCCTGCAACCGGACTACAATTGAGCCGAGCAGCGATGATGATCTCGTCAGGGGGTAAGTGCCGCTAATTACTTTGGCGGCTTTGTGCCTGAATAACGACAAACTTTCACGCCTTACATAAATTCGGAAAACCTAATGAACGACGGGAAATCTAATAGAGATATGAATGCTCCTTCTAACCTTTTTGAATGTCCACTTCGTTTGATCAATTAATCAAAAGTAAGGCTACAATCGACACCAATACTCCAAACAATACCGCGCCAGGCTTCAACGCTTGTCCACTAGATTTCGTAACGGTGGGAACGCCGCCCGTCGTAGTTTTCGCAGCAGTGGTAACAGATCCAGTGGGCGTAATCGTCGCGGGCGGTGGAGATGAGCCGCCTCCTCCTGTAGATGTCGCGGTTCCGGAAGTCGCAGGAGTAGTCCCGGAACCTACGCACTGTTGCTCAAACGCAATCACCTTTGAAGTGTCGGTTGGATCGTTGGTCTTGAGGCAGGTGTTACAACTGGCGAGTCCAACCGAAGGCACTGCCTCCAAGATGCTACATGCACATGCCTCAATCGTGCCATTGCAGGCTGCGATTTGGCTGAGAGTGGTCGAGAGGAGGTCCGCGCAGGGAGTTTGGCACACGGAGCAGACTTCGCCGAGGGCGGGGAGGAAACCGGCATAGGTGCCGAATTGACGGATATTTTGGAGGCAGTTGGCGCAGTCGCTGATAGCTTGAGGGCCTGCTGCATTGAAGATGGGGCAGAGACAGGTTCCGTTGGTACAAGCAAGGGCCGGTTCAAGGGAAGCACAGACGCCGGTACAATCTTGACGCTTGTCAAGCAACAGGTCTAATTCTCGAGAACTAAAGTCTTGGCTGGCGACCAGTCCAGCGGTGAAGAAAGTGAGAGCGAAAGTAATCTAGATCGGTCAGCACCATTTTACCACTCTATGAATTCATACCAATTTCATTTTTTGCGGGGAAGGGGGATAGTGTCAAAGGAGGTTGGGCGGAAACGGACGAAAGTCACCATATAAATAAAAAACAAACGATCCGCATCGCCGAACCGGGGGAAGGGGCTTCTCTTTGAAATTGCAAAGAAGACTGCCCGAGCCGCCCAAGCCGATCCGTTCCTCCGCACTCGAGGCCAACGGTTAGGAACTGCCTGCGGAGCATTTCTCGAATTTAAACTTCATCACATGCGATTGTAACGAACGACAAAAGGCTCAGGAATGGAAACGGATTTCGGGAAAAAAGCGGTTCGAAAGAACAAATGAATTTTATCTTGATGTTATTCACGGCACATCGTTGGGGTAACATTTTGCTGAGATTTAAAATTTTTATATAATATGAGTGTGAATCGCCACTCGTTCTCGATTTGTGTCTGATAGCGGAGCTGGGGAGACATGGAACCAGAAAAGGTCAGCAGTAGCATTAAGTATTGCGGGGACAGTTTAATGGCGCGACTCTTTGAGCTGTGTGGCGGATTTAAACTCAATAAAAGGGTCCGTCCGCAGCCCGCCCACGAGCTCACCGGTCCTGCTTCCACACTGACAGACATGACCTCGCCACACATACGAGCAACACGCCGTCTCATCCTCTGTCTCGATGGTAATCTCCTTGGCTCACGCATCATCTAATTTGTATGCACCTGGTTCAATTCCGCTGCGATGATGAACCAAGTTCGCGATAACATCAGCACAATCGGAACGGCGATTTTGCCGCAAGATTCCCACGGTGTACCTCAGCTTGTATGGTACCAAGGCGGCGTGGGCACCGGCCTCGGCCTATGGGACCGTCTCTTCGGTGCGGCAACAGGCGACGAAATCAAAGCAAACGTTCGTGAAGCATATCTTTTCATCGTCAACAACTGGGTCGAAGGAGCGGAAATTTACATATTTGGCTGGTCTCGCGGTGCCTACACCGCCCGCATTGTTTCTGGTTTAATCGCGGACGTCGGACTTTTGCGCAAGACAGGAGTGCAGTACTTTGGAAGGATGTTTGATGCATTTTTCGATCCGGACGTGATTACGCGTTCCGTCGTGCCTGAATCGGAATTTCATCGGGTCGGCGTGGAATGTATGGGTTTGTGGGAGACGGTCGGGAGTTTGGGGATCCCGGATTTTGATGTCACTGGGGTTAAGATCCCGCTTGTCAATCGGCTCCTGGAGTGGTGGAATAAAACGGAATGGTATCGCTTTGAGTCCACGGCGCTTCCGGCGACAAGTAAAATCGGGCTTCATGCGTAAGATCATCTCGCCCCGCCGTAGAACCCACGAGTTGACATTTTTAGTCTCGGCATCGATGAGGACTTGCGGTTCTTGTCTCCCACACTCTGGACAGTACCAGAGAACTCTGCGACTATTCTCAAACAGGTGTGGTTCACCGGACTGCATGCGAGCGTCACCGGTGGCTATGCACCTCATGCATTTAGCGATATTTCCCTCATTTGGATGATTTCCGAAGTCGGTACCCTGACAGACCTCGAATTCGACAAGGAATTTCTTCTTAATCGTCTCAAAAATCATCACCCACTCTCTTCACCCTCCTGGGGCTCTGTCCCGATTCCGCCCTATCCGCTCTGGGCCGACAAGTTGGCGTACATGTTCGGTCCGAAATTGAAACGGACCCCTGGAAGATGGCCGGACCCGCCGACTGGCGATGTCCGCAATGAGTATTATCATCATAGTGTGGTTGAACGGATTGCTGGCACGGAGGATCGGTATCCCGTAGGACAGAGGGTGATCCAGGCGTTGGAAAAGTTGCCTTACACTGCAATGGAGAGGGACTTTGCATTGGCGTCGGGATTAATGACGGCCCTTCAAATTCAGGAATACTGGGATTGATGAAATCGATGTTCATGCAGGAAATTGCGCTATAGCCTATCACACCATTGTATCGTCTTAAGTATGGCGCTAATGGATTTACTGTTCTGAACGAACGCTTATATTATTTCCCATTGAGGATATTACCAAATTGAATCTCGATTTAAAGTATCGAAGTTAGGCTATTTACATTTCATCACAACACAGAATTCCTTCAAAACCTTATGGAAGAAAGGAGCCTCGTCCTCAGGCAGCCGAAACCTGTATTGTTTCTTTGTTCCTCCCTTCATCTTTCCCTTATCAGACAAACTCATCTTGGCCCCCTCGAGAATAAAGTATCCCCAGTCTACATCATAGTCCAGCTCACTGACATAACATTTCCGAAGATTATACACCCGCACAATGCGAGATTCTCCAGGATGGTATTGGATGAGATGACCAGCCTCGGAGATCGACCATACTGTCCCGGGTGTCCCATACTGTATCTTACTACCAAACAAACGATCTTTCAGTTTCTTCATTGCCGTAAATTTCTTGCCCTCAGCACATTCCGTGACTCGATGTTGGACTTGGAGGGTAGTGATATGGAACCGCTGAAATTGGAGGAACTGGTCTTCGTTTGGGTGGTTGTCCGCCGTAATTTTAAGCGTATTTTCGTCAGGAAACTCGTCCTTGTAAATGTACTCAAAGGCATTCCAGGCTGCGTTAGAATCCACTTCTTCAGCTATAGCCGTGACGGCCCTTAAACATGTGTTAGAACCGTTCATTATTTCGGAAATCATTCGGTGGTGTGCTGGCGGAATTTCTTGCAAGGCATTGAATACCCCCTTCTCCAACTTTTTAATGACCTCGCCTTCGTAAATGCATTGCCGCGTATATTCATATTCAATGTCTTGAAAGGTGTCCATGCTTTTCCGAATCGTCTGGGTGAGAAAGTACGGATCCACCTGTAGTTCAGGAGCCAAGTACCGCAGACATGCCATTCGGAGCTGGCAAAGTGATGCGTTGATCTCAGCAGCCTTAGCGACGAGTTTTGCTTCATTTCGTTGATGTGCCTTACCTAGTCGATCATTTGCCCAAAGTCCATTGATCTTTTGCCCTTGCAAGTTGAGTTGCTGCATAATATTACCGAAGGGTGAGGGACCTTTTCCGGACTCCCAGACACTGCGAATTCTTTCGGCGGTCACCGACTCAGATTTCGCGAGCTCATCGATCACTGAGAGCAAACTCGCAGAGGGATTCGGGTCACAACCGGTGGCTTGGCCATCAGGACGCGGAGGAAAGAGATAAGAATAGCTGTCGGAGCGGAGGTGATCTGCTGCCTTATCATAAAAGTGGGTTGAGGCAAGGCTGGCGTGTCGAAGTGTTGAAAGGCACCGGTTTCCGAGCGTCACACTGGCCTGGAGTTGTTGTAGCCTGTTAATGAGGGCTGTCGCAGCACCTTGAGCGGGGACATCTAATATTTCGATGATTTGGGTGTCAGCCCTTTTTGGTCGAGTCATGGTGGATGTAGGGATCAGAGAGTGATTTTGGGGTGGTGGCATATCTTCTCACGACAAAATGATCGACCAACGGTTAAACCTTAGCGCAGATCACAAAGTAAAGCGATCTCACCTTTACCATCATTCAAAACGTGTCAAGACGCCGTCCATTCAACCCACACACCACCAACCCAAGTCTGCACCGCGGCCCTTCCTCCCATCTCCGCTCCCAGTGAGTCCCCCAAACCCTTCGTTGATACGTATGTGGGGTCTCCAAGGCCGCCTCGTGTGAAATCAGACGAGATCCAGCCAGAAACCCTCTCACGAGCCATTTCCAGGGTCCACTGGCATCCGTTACCCTCTCACACCAACTGGATTCCACGGGTATGAGCCCTCAAAGAATCCCTCGCCCGCAGTCCTCTATCCGCATATCAGATGGAGTTGGCAAAATAATTGTCCTCCAATCGAATTCGCCGGTATCAGATCTTTGTCGGCAAGTCTGGTGTCGAAGAGAGAAATGCCACACCTCACATTTTATTCCCCAGCGATGAAGCCTTTGATGTAAGTAGTCTTCCACAACCGCCGGACCGAGTCTCCATTATTCTCCTCGGAATCAAGACGGCGGAACGCGAAGATAGGGATGGGTTTCTCAAAGCATACCACCCACAACCCGTCCCAGGGACAATCATTGGCCCCCACAACTATCCAACAGTGTCATTTTCCACGGGCTGGCGGGTCCCGGACATCGATACGGGCTCCGTGTTCAATTTGACTGTCGCACATGGAATTAGAGATGCGAAACCGCCAAAATATACATGGAGCCAAATAAATGAATCCACAGTCTCTCCTAAGCTCGACTGCCCCCTATAGATACAAATCAATGAAACATCTGGACATCTCCGTGGCCAGATTCAACAAGCCTTGTATTCGGGGAAAGCAGACAATGCAAGTGCACTGAAAGCACAATTAGAGATGGTCCAAAAGTGCTTTCACAAGAGGGATTGGGATCCGGTGATTGCGGCCTGTTATGGAGAGTATCATTGTTTGAGCGACGATGGAGTTGAGACTTGAAGATTGGGCCCTACTACGTGTTCGGTCCCAACGAATCGGCAAAAATACACTCCCCCATCTTGCCTCAATTCGCTTCGGAAATTTCAGTGACAACTTCACCGAGGCGGGTCAAGTGAAAATAGGGGACAGGTGTTATAAGCGGAGGATATTCAGGGCCCATACAGGTTGATCGATATGTTTATCATAATGGTGAACATGCTGATCCCTCTACCCAGTATGCCATTGCAGCAGAGAAAGGAGGGTTTTGGATTGTAGATGACGATTCTGGCAGTCCAATTGCGATGGAAGGTGGACAAGCGGGGGGTATTTTGGTGGAGGCAGGCGAGGCATTCAATCGTGATGGAGAAGCTCAAACTAAACTTCATTTCGCATATATGGTCCCCTTAACATGGGTGTTCCAGAGGGTTAGAGAGGTATTGGGGCGCAATCTGGAGGTCCCGATTGTACACGACCTTTCACGGAAAGTGATAGGGACAGCTACCATGGTTGGAGGACGGGGAGACCACGAGAACGCCATTGATAGCACTGGAGTCTGTGCGGTGTGTGGGTATTGACGATATTGATCGTTGTGGATGTCGAGCCCTACCCTATTATAGATTTTGCAGTATTTAGCAGCCTTCTTATCACTCTTTACAATCAAAAATAGTCCTTTGAGCAGTCGTATCAGGTGAGATTGCCACTCCACATCGTCAGATAAATTTTGACAGGAGCGTATCTGAGTCCGTCCCACACAGAAGTTGATTTTAAGAAGTGAAAACATTGTCAAATGATGACCCAAATATGTGATAATTGGCGCTGCACAGGTGGCCCATTAGCATGTCCTCTCACTGTCCCCATTTTCGCGGTTGGTGCGCTAGTGTTGGTCCTGAGCTGTATGACTCAATCATTATTGTTTGATGCATTGAGATGTTATTACAACCTCCTTTGCCGAAGAGGTCGGGGTTGTCACACAGCTTCACAAGGCAGATGGGTGAATGGAATTATCAGTCAAAATTAAACACTGAGTTAGAATTCTTAATGGTTGTCAGGTTCCAGAACTGCATTCCGGGGTGTAATAACAGGAAAACCTAGTCCATTAGATGGATTTGCGCGAAAAATTGTTTTGACGATAGTTGATTAAAGGCCCGGCAGCGTTGTCTAAAAGTGGGAGAAGGGGATATTTGGCGCTAGTCGTGAGGCCATTGATTACGGTAGTAGCCTCCCTCGATGCTCCTCACGCTCCCGCTTTTACAAATAGGTCCACCACCAAAAAGATGATCACGAGCGAGAAGATCGTAGATCAGAGATTCGGTCCTTCGCATATTGCCAAGACCGGCTTGTAGCAGGGAGTCCTACTGCCCATCTAACTCATCTTCTAGGTCCAAAAGCATCTCATCAATTTGGCCTCCACCACCCTCATCGACATCCATCTCATCATCAGTCTCCTCGACCTTCTGAACCTCTCCTTTCTGACTTTGAGCAAGAACCTCCTTCTCCGCCTTCTTCCTCGCAACATTCTCCTCCTGCTCCTTCCGTCGTCTCGCCTTCTCTTCCAC
>Ga0335081_10019588_pt1 | contig 10942 bp, 10 predicted proteins | sample Lox_Sample_35_FD_206713 | JGI IMG/M metagenome (GOLD analysis project Ga0335081, IMG submission 206713) | Soil microbial communities from Loxahatchee National Wildlife Refuge, Florida, United States - Lox_Sample_3.5 | ecosystem: Environmental > Terrestrial > Soil > Wetlands | place: USA...
TGTCGGAGAGATTCTGGCCGGGGCGGGCCTGGACCTGGCAATCAGCCAAGAACCGAAGCCAGGGTCCGGAGAAGGGCAGGAAGGCCAAAACAAAGCCAAGCAAAGCCACGAGGCTTAAGGCCTTGTTATCAGTAGCTTATGCCAGAATCGAAAGAAACAAAGCCACGGCGATTAAGCGATTGCGAATCATTTGGTTACGCGGATCCTCAGCCCGTTTTTCGCGAAGTTGCTACCGATGGCAGCGCTCTCTATATTGCCAATTTGGAAGGGCTTGGTAGGCTGGCGAACAAAGCCAAGCAAAGCCAAGCCAATAAGGCAATTCGTATCAGTGATTTATGCTGAGATCAAGGGAAACAAAGCCACGGGGTGTAATCGGCCTTAAATCATGCGATTACGGCGATTTTGGGCTATTTTTTCGCAAGTTGCTACCGATGACGCGATGCTCTATATTGCCGATTTGGTGGTTCGGATGGCGATTCAACAGTCGAGACTCGAAAATCGAAGGCGGAAGAGGGCCAAGAAAGGCCGGTTCTTACTTTTGACTCTTGACTGTCGACTTCTTCTAGGAAATCGCCCCGACTTCTGATATACCTAGCCGCTCGGCCCGGGAACCAGATTCCGCAACTAGATTATGGAGGCGCCACTCATCATCCGCAGGAAGCGCGACGGCTTGGCTTTGAGCCGGGACGACATCTTCTCGTTCGTCGAGCGCTACATGCGGGACGAGATTCCGGACTACCAATTCTCCGCGCTGCTCATGGCTATCTACTTTCGCGGACTCGACGCGCGCGAGACCGCCGACCTCACCGAGGCCATGATGCGTTCGGGCCAGGTGCTGGACCTCTCTGAGTTTCCGCAAGCCAAGGTCGACAAGCACTCGACCGGCGGCGTGGGTGACAAGACGTCGCTGATTGTGGGACCCGTGGCAGCGGCCGGCGGGCTGATGGTGCCGATGATCTCCGGCCGTGGCCTCGGCCACACCGGCGGCACGCTCGACAAGCTGGAGTCGATCCCCGGCTTCAACACTCGCCTGACCCTCGCCGAATTCCGCCGCGTGCTGGGCGCGTGCGGCATGGGGTTAGTCGGCCAGACCGGCGACCTTGCCCCCGCCGACCGCCGGCTCTACGCCCTGCGCGACGTCACCGCCACGGTGGAGTCGATCCCGCTGATCTGCGCCTCTATCCTGAGCAAGAAGATGGCGGAGGGGATCGACGGGCTGGTGCTCGATGTCAAGACCGGCTCCGGCGCGTTTATGAAAACGCTGGAGGATTCGCGCGTGCTCGCCGAACGGATGGTGGCCATCGGCACGGCGTGTGGAAAGCGCGTCAAAGCCATCGTCACCGACATGAGCCAGCCGCTCGGGTGCGCGGTGGGAAATACCCTGGAAGTGATCGAGTGCATCGAGGCGCTGAAGGGGCGCGGTCCCCGCGACCTGATGGACGTTTCGCGCGAACTCACCGCCCATATGTTCGTGGTGGGCGGCGTCGAGACGTCACTCAAAGCCGCACGGGCGCGGTTCGATTCCGTCGTGGCTAGCGGCCAGGGGCTGGAGAAATTTGCCCAGTCGATTCGAGAACAAGGCGGCAACCCCCGCGTGGTGGAGGATTATTCCCTGTTCGCCGCCGCGCAGTTCGAGGACGCGGTGGTGGCGCCGGAGGAAGGTCACGTAGCGGCGCTGGAGGCGGAGACAATGGGGCGAGCCTCCATGGTGCTCGGGGCGGGCCGTGAGCGGCTCGACTCGGCGATTGATCCCGCCGTAGGGCTGGTGTTTGAAAAGAAAGTAGGCGACCCGGTGGCGGCGGGCGAACGGGTCTGCGCGATTTATTCGAACGACCGGTCACGAGTCGCGCGCGTGCGCGAGATGATCCGTGGCGCCCTGCGAATCTCACCCGAGCCGGCGACGCCACCACCCCTGCTTTCGGCTGAATTGGGTGAATCGTCCGTGGTCCGTGGTCCGTAGTCCGTTGCTGGAGGCAGTGCTTGTCATTCTGAGCGAAGAATCCCTCTTGTTTCCGTTGAGGTGAACAGGAAGAGAGATTCTTCGCTTCGCTCAGGATGACAAGGTCATCAGAATGACAACGGCCTCTGGCAACGGACCACGGACTACGGACCACGGACGTGTTCTATGACTCGACTTGTTCCTATCCTCGGCATCATCGCTGTACTCAGCATAGCCTACCTTCTTTCCAAGAACCGGCGGGCCATAAGCTGGCGCATCGTGGGCTGGGGGCTGGGCCTTCAGCTTGTGGTGGCGCTATTCGTTCTGCGCACCAATATCGGGTACATCGTTCTCGATAAGGCGTCGCAGGGCGCAGTGTGGCTGCTCAACTTTTCTTTCGAGGGCTCGAGGTTCGTCTTCGGGCCGACGCTGGGCGACCCTAAGGGCAGCATGGGCTTGATCTTTGCCTTCCAAGTCCTGCCTATGATCATCTTCATCGCCTGCTTCTTCTCGATTCTTTACTACCTGCGGGTTCTGCCGACCCTGGTGCTGCTGATGGGCAAGGCGATGCACTGGCTGATGCGCACCAGCGGCGCCGAGTCGCTGGAAGTTGCGGCCAGCATCTTGATGGGTCAGACCGAGGCCCCGCTGGTGATTCGTCCTTACCTGGAAGGCCTCACGGAGTCCGAGTTGATGACCGTGATGACGGCGGGCATGGCGCACATCTCCGGTTCGGTGCTGGGCGCGTACATCTTGTTTGGCGCTGAGCCGCGGCACCTGCTGACGGCGGTGGTGATGACCGCGCCCGGCACCATCCTTTTGTCGAAGATGCTGATCCCGGAAACGGGCCACCCCGCGACGGCGGGTGAAGTGAAGATGACGCTGGAGAAGCGCGACATCAACTTGCTGGACGCAGCTTCGCACGGCGTGGGCGACGGGCTGTTTCTGGCGCTCAACGTAGGGGCCATGCTCATCGCCTTCTACGCGCTGATTTACCTTTGCAACGGCATCCTGTCTGCGGCCCACAGCCCGGCCTCCCTGCAGCAGATTCTGGGATACCTCCTGGCGCCGGTGGCTTGGGTCCTCGGCGTACCTTGGCAGGACGCGGTGAGGGTGGGCAGCCTGATGGGTACCAAAGTGGTGCTGAACGAGTTCGTCGCGTTCACGCAACTTGGCCCGCTGAAGGGGCAGATCGCGGCGCGATCTTTTACCATCGCCACTTACGCGCTCTGCGGCTTTTCTAACTTTTCGTCGATCGGAATCCAGATCGGCGGCATCGGGTCGCTGGCCCCCGGACGCAAGCAGGACTTGGCCCGGCTCGGTTTCCGCGCTTTGCTCGCGGGGACCCTGGCGAATTATCTTTCGGCGGCGATCGCGGGGCTTTTGCTGGCTTAGGGGTCCGGCTACATTTCGCTATGGTGCTAAAATGGGAATGCACAACCCTGCGAGCTGCTCGATGAGGTGATTTTATGGGCCTTATAGAGGTCACCATCCCGATTCCCGAATGCCAGCAGGCGGTCCGGCTGGCAGCCGGAACCGTGGACTGGAGCGAGGAGGAATTCTTCCATTTTTGCCAGATCAACCGCGACCTGCGAATCGAACGCACGGCGAAGGGAGAAATCATCATCATGTCGCCCGCTTCAGGCTACTCCGGCTTTCAAAGCGGTGAGGCGTTTAGCCAGTTGAAGGTATGGGCCACGAAGGACGGAACCGGAGCAGCTTTTGACTCCAGCACGGGGTTTCTGCTTCCGACCGGCGGAATGCGCGCGCCGGACGCTGCCTGGGTTCGACTATCGCGCTTAAGAAGACTGAGCCGCCAGGAAAAACAGCGATTCCTTCCCCTATGCCCTGATTTCGCGATTGAAGTAGCCTCGCCCTCGGATCGCGCCGCCGATCTCATCGAGAAGATGGAGGAATATCGGAAAGCAGGCTTGCCGCTGGGGTGGCTGATTCTGCCCGCGACGAAGCAGGTGGAAATCCACACCGCCGCCCGCGTGGACGTTCTTGCCTCGCCCGAGAGAATAACCGCTGATCCGGTTCTTCCGGGTTTCACGCTAGAACTGGGGCCGATTTGGGAGCCACCGTTTTAAGACGGTAGACGGTAGATGGTAGACGGCAGACAGTAGACGGGTAAGAGGAGCCCGGAATGCTGACTGCCGTCCATCGTTAGGGGGCCCGTTTACCGTATGCCGTCTACTGTCTACCCTGAGATGCCTATGCCTTCGATATCTCATCGACTACCTGGCTACGCGGAGGCGCAGAAGGCCCTCCGTTACATCAAGAGCCAGACATCGCTGCGCCCGCGGGTCGGCTTGATTCTCGGCTCGGGGCTTGGCGACGTGGTCCGTTCGCTCGAGGGCGACACGCTGATTCCTTACCATTCGATTCCTCACTTTCCTCGCTCCACCGTGGTTGGACACGCGGGGGAATTGCACCTGGGAGCCTGGAAGGGCGTGCCGGTGGCGATCCTCGCCGGACGGATGCACCTTTACGAAGGATTCGCTCCAGCGGAAGTGGTTTTCCCCACGCGGGTGCTGGCGCTGGCTGGGATCGAAATCCTGGTAGTCACGTGCGCCGCCGGTGGAATCGCGCCCCAGGCCACGCCCGGAAGCTTCATGCTTCTTTCCGATCACCTGAACCTCCAAGGCCAGAATCCACTGGTGGGCGTGCACGACACGCGTTGGGGCGAGCGCTTCATCGACATGAGCGCCCCTTACGATCCGGACTTGCGAGGCAAGGCAGGGAATGTAGCCAGGGAACGGAAGCTGAAATGCAGCGAGGGAGTTTATGCCGCGCTGCTCGGCCCCAGCTTCGAAACGCCGGCAGAGATCAGGGCGTTGAAACAGTGGGGAGCGGGAGCGGTGGGAATGTCCACCGTACCGGAGGTGATCGCGGCCCGGCAGATGAAAATCCGTGTGCTCGGCGTCGCCACCATAACCAATCGCGCCGCCGGCTTGAGCGCCCAGCCTCTGAGCCACCACGAGGTGCTGGAGATGGGAAAGACCACGTCGCAGAACCTCATTCGGTTTCTCGACGCCCTGTTGCCGCGACTGTAGGGAACAGGGAACAGAGAAGAAACGATGAATTATGAATGATGAATGATGAACAAAAAACAAGAATGAGACTTGTTTTTGTCTTCAGTTCGTCAGTCATCATTCATCGTTTCTTCTCCATTGCCTGTTCCCTATTCCTTCAGTGCTTTCTCTTGATCAGCTTGCCGGCGACGTTGCGCAGCGCGGTGGCGAGGTTCTTATCGGTTTCCACATCCTTCAGGTCTTTGGCGTTCAGTCGAATCATCAACGGCAGGCTGATGTCGAGCGGGACGTGGGGGTTCCTGACCAGCGCGCGAACCACTCCGTAAGACTTCATGAAGATCTGGCTCTTGGCAATAATGCGGAAGACGTCTTCCGCGAGGTCGGTCATGGAGGCGTAGAGCTCAATCTCGGATTCGGTCACCTTGGGAGAGGAGGCGACGGCCCGGGATATCAGCTTATTCTGGTCGCGAATCAGGACGAGTCGCTCTTCCCGCGAACCGAGCGTCGCCAAGTGTAACTTCTGGTTGATCGTCAGGCTGGCGATTCGCTGAATTAGGGTCTTCCGTTGTGTTTCCGTCGCCGGCCCCGCGAGCAGCGAAGATACGTCCTCGATTTCTTCCGGAGCAGCGGGAGATTCGTCAAGGGGCGCCGCTGATTCCGGAACGTCGCGCGAAGGATCATCATCACGTTGCATGAGAATCAAATGGGCTCAGTTGGATGGCGGATGCTTCAAGCTATCACGAGTGAGGTGGACCGCCTTCACCTCGCCGCGCCTCCCGAGGGGCCCTAGGGTCTCATTGTTCAGGGTCAAGACGATCCCCTCCGCATTGCCGGTGGTCAGATCGAAATACTTCTTGGCCTTGAAAGTCTGGATTTCGTCCTGCTGCAACACGCGTTGGAGAACGGTCTTGCCGTCCGCCCCGAGATCCACCCACGCGCGCTCCGTGGCCGCCACCTGCAGTACCAGGTCGTTGCCGGCGCCGCCGGTCAACTCCGCCGCTTCCGGCGCGGCGGCAGCGCCCGTGGGATTCTGGTTGCCGGCCGCGTTGTGGGCTGGCGAAGTCGTCGCCGATGACGCCGAGCTACCGGAAGGGTTCGGCGGCGGGGTGGAAGGATTTGCCTGGTTTTGCGGAGAGGGGTTGGACGGAACAACGCCCTCAGAACCGGTAACGGCTTGGGAGCTTGGTGGCGCGGCAGTCTGCACCGGCGCGGGCGGGGGTTGCTTCTGCCCCGTCGCATTGGCTGCCTGGGCGGCGCTCCGGGGTCCTCCGGCGGTCCTCTGCGAGTACCGGAACAGCAGATAACCGCCGGTCAGCATGACTGCCGCCAGCAGCAAGCCGATCCAGGTGCTGGCGCGCGACTCGCGGTTCGGCCGGGCCGAGGTCAAACGGCTGAGGTCGAAGTCACCGCCGGGGTTGGCGAAGGAGTGATACTCACTCATCACCTTCTCTTCATCCAGACCAAGGTAACGCGCGAAGGCGCGGATGAAATTCCGGGTGTAGATGCCACCCGGCAACTTTCCCAGATCGTCGGCTTCGATTGCTTGCAGGAAGTGGATGCTGATCTTGGTGTGGGCGGAGATTTCCTCCAGCGTGATGCCACGCATTTCCCTTTCGCGACGCAGACCCTCACCGAAGGACGCCATCCCCGCTTTCCCCTGCGCCTGTCTTCAGGCGCTGTAGCCCTACGACATCATATGAACTCGCCGCTCAAAGTGTCAAACAGTTGTTGGCCATTGACCAAAGGGTCGCCGGTTGGCGGCGGTCCGTAGCGGCCGGCATCAGCTAGCCGTCAGCTACAGCCATCAGCTATCGGCCCCAGTCACCAACCTGGAACGGGTCAGTCTCCAGGTTTGGCTGACGGTTGTTGCTGCACTGAACGCTGAAAGCTGACGGCACGGCAGTGTGCGCTTGCATCCGACCTTCCACTCGTGCTAGGTTGGAGCGCGTCGATTCTCCGGCCGTCACCGCCATTTGCCGGCGCGGCCGTTTCCGATGGGAGGCAGCATGTCGCTTGAGGCGCTGGGAATGATCGAAACCAAGGGCTTGGTGGGGTCGATTGAGGCCGCCGACGCCATGGTGAAGGCGGCGAACGTGGTTCTGGTAGGCAAGGAGTACATCGGCGCCGGATACGTGACGGTGATGGTCCGGGGCGACGTAGGAGCTGTCAAAGCCGCAACCGATGCCGGAGCCGCTGCGGCTCGCCGCGTGGGGGAACTGGTGAGCGTACACGTGATCCCGCGTCCCCACAGCGAGGTGGAAAAGATCCTCCCCGGAGGCGCGATGAGTGGGAAGAAAAGCGGTGCCTAGGGCAAATAGCGAATGGTGAATAGTAAATGGTGAAAGGAAGACTTCTGCCATCCACTCCTCACCATTTCACTATTCACTATTCCCCATTCACCGTTCAAGGGCGTCCCTCGTCACTGTTTTATGGACCGCGACCTCGAATCCATCCAGGAAGCTCGCCGGCTGGTTGAAAAGGCCGCCGAAGCCCAGAAGGTCCTTGACCATTTTTCCCAGGAACAGACTGATGGTGTAGTGGCCGCGATGGCGGAGGCCGCGCGCCGCAACGCCGACGCGCTGGCGCGCCTGGCGGTGGAAGAAACCACATACGGCGTGGTAGCGGACAAGATCGAGAAGACCCTCTTCAGCGCGCGCGACGTTTACGCGGCGATCAAGGACCTCAAAACGGCCGGTGTGATTCGCGAGGACGTCGAGAACGGCGTGGTGGAGATTGCCGTCCCCGTGGGCGTGGTGGCGGCGATCATTCCCTGCACCAATCCCACCTCCACCGCAGTTTTCAAGGCCCTCATCGCCCTCAAGGCTCGCAACGCGGTGGTGATGAGCCCCCACCCCAGCGCGGTGAAATCCATTCTCGAAACGGTACGAGTGATGGCGGAGGCCGCGCTGGCTGCGGGCGCGCCTGAGGGTAGCGTTTCCTGCATCAGCCAGCCCACTATGGAGGCCACCGAAGAGTTGATGCGGCACCGTTCTACGGCTATCATCCTCGCCACGGGTGGCGCGGGATTGGTGCGGGCCGCGTACAGTTCCGGCAAGCCGGCGCTCGGCGTGGGACCGGGGAACGTTCCCGCTTACGTGCACAGTTCGGCCAGAATCCCCAAAGCCGTAGCCGACATCCTCACCGGCAAGACTTTTGACAACGGCACCATTTGCTCCTCGGAGCAGCATATCGTGGCCGACCACGCGATCGCGAGCGAGGTCCGGGCCGAAGTCGAACGCCAGGGAGGGTACTTCCTTAATCCGGAGCAGGCCGCGGCGGTAGCCGGTGTCTTGATTACCTCCAGCTTTCGGGTCAACTCAAAAATGGTGGGCCAGTCGGTGGAGCGGATCGCTAAGGAAGCACGCATCTCGATTCCACCCGGTACGCGCGCGCTGGTGGCTCCGCTCGACGGCGTCGGCCGCCAGTACCCGCTTTCCGCCGAGAAGCTATCGCCGGTGCTCTCCTTCTACGTGGTTAAGGACTGCCACGAAGGGCTGGACCTTTGCACCCGCCTGCTCAACTTTGGCGGTACCGGCCACACCATGGCCATACACGCCACCGACGATCGGGTGATCCGAGAGTTGGCGCTGGCGCTGCCGGCGTTTCGACTGGTGGTGAATTCGCCCGCCACACTGGGGGCCATCGGCTACACGACGCGGCTATTCCCCTCCATGTCGCTCGGCTGCGGGACGCCGGGCGGGAACATCACCTCCGACAACATTTCGCCCATGCACCTGGTCAATCTCAAGCGCCTCGCCTACGAGCGCCGCCCGGTGAATCGGGAGACGGGCGAAGCGCTGCCGCGTCCGCCGCGCGAGGCCGTCGGCAGTGCTCCGATTGCTGCCACCAGCGGAGTTGTCAAGCCGGTATCCGCCTCCAGCGCGCTTCCTGTGCTGGTGCCCACTGCAACCGTGACCCAGGGCGTCCTCCCTGCCCCGGACCGGGAGGCGATCGGGCGCATCGTGGAGCGCTTCCTGGCCGCCAAGCAATCGGCGAGCGGAGCCCGGCCGGAGCGAAGCGAAGGGGCGCTCGCACACAATCCGGCGGCCAATTTAGTACCCACTTCGGTGATGGCCGCAACGCCCCGCCCACTCAGCGCCGGTGCCGATCCCCGTCCGGCTGCCAGGTCCGAGCCTGCGGTGGAAAACAAGAACACCAATCCCGGCCCGGCCCCCGCGCCGCCCCGTCCGGTCGATTTTGTGAGTGAGGACGACGTTCGGCAGGCGATCAAGAAAGGCGAAAGGATCTACGTCGGCCCACGCACCATCATCACGCCCTCGGCCCGTGACTTGGCGGAGCCACGGGAGATCTTTGTCGTAGTGAAGTAGCCCAAGAATGATGAATATGAATGAGGAATGATGAACGGAAGAGGTGGAAAGCGATAAACGATGAACCGAAGAAAAGGCGTCCCCCTCGTCTTCCGTTCGTCATTCATCATTCATATGATTCACAATTCGCCCTTCAGAACAATGCGGTGACGCGCGCCACCATTCCTCGCACCGTGACGATGCCAAAGAGGAAAGCCGTCATAATCATCAGGACGTCCCACCCCGACGTCGAGACCATCGCCACGATTACGTAGCCCTGCATCACCAACTGTATGCTGTCCCGGTCGCCCCAGCCACGCTTCGTGTCCTTGTCCATCGCCTGCCCCACTTTGACGGAAATCAGTCCAGCCAATGACACTAGCAAGGCAACTGCCAGACCACCGCTGGCAGCAGGTCGCTAAAGGTCGATGCATCAATGAGAAAGAGACGTGATATAGAATGCGTCGTTATGCCCGAGGATACTCCGGCGCAAATCGCTGCACATGTTTGCCACAAATTTACCCGCGAGCAAGCCACCGCACTCCAGGATGCTGACCTCGGGCTCCAGGCGAGGACGCTGCCGTCAGCCGTCCGCAGCCGCAGGTTGCTTTGGCCGTCTCTTTGCGCGACAATGATCAAGCCAGCTTTGTGTGGGTGTTTGGTTCGGACGGGAGGTCGGACGGTTATGCATCTTCGGCGACTCCTGTTTCCATTTCTCTCGATCCTCTCTTGTACAGTCGTCGGCACGGTTCTCTCCCGGCCGGCCTTTGGCTGGGACGAGTATTCTCGCACCTCGCACCAGCGCACCCGCCTTTTCTCTACCGGGACGCTCACCATCGACACCCGAGTAGGCGATCTGCACATCGAAGGCTGGGACGACCCCTACGTGGAGGTGGAAGCGGAGAAGGTGGTGCGGGCCGGGTCGAAGGCCAAGGCCGACGTCCTCTACGATCAGATCGGGGTCCTGCTGGAAGGTCAGGACAAGCAGGTGGTCCTGCGCACCACCTACCCCTCCCGGCGGCTGTGGCGTCCCTTCCGGGGAGAATCCCAGCTCACCGTCAATCTGCGCGTCAAGATGCCCTACGACGCTGCCCTCTCCCTCAAATGCGTGGATGGCGACGTGCGTATACGGGGCCTCACCGGCCGCCAACAGATTCGCGTCAACTACGGTGACGTGGAGATCGACGTGCCGGACGTCGACAACCTTCGGCTACTCGACGCCCGCGCCTTCCTCGGCTACGTGCAGAGCGACCTCCACGGCGGCATGGAGACGAATAGCGCCGGGTGGGGCAAGCGCACGTCTTTCGTGAACAGCAGCGGAAAGCAGGAAATCACCGTGCGCGTGCGCATGGGCGGGGTCTTCATTTACGGCGAAGACGAATAGGGTGCCGCTGGACCCGATTCTCCCGGGGAGAGAAAACCATGCGCCGGTATCATCACATCGGGATTCCAACTACGGAATCGAAGCCTGGGGAGACCCACTTGAAACATCTGAAACTCTTTGTCGTCAGTCACCAAAAAAGCGAATTCGGCGTGGAATGGATGCGCTTCGAAGCGGACGCGGCGGTTCCCGATCTCGTCCGGCGAGTGGCGCACGTCGCGTTTGAAGTGACCGACCTCTCCTCCGAGCTTGCGGGCCGCGAAATCCTGATTCCTCCGAA
>Ga0335081_10019589_pt1 | contig 10942 bp, 8 predicted proteins | sample Lox_Sample_35_FD_206713 | JGI IMG/M metagenome (GOLD analysis project Ga0335081, IMG submission 206713) | Soil microbial communities from Loxahatchee National Wildlife Refuge, Florida, United States - Lox_Sample_3.5 | ecosystem: Environmental > Terrestrial > Soil > Wetlands | place: USA: Florida...
GCACGCCGATCGTCATCGCGCCGCCGCAGGCCGGGCAGCGGCCGCCCTGCGCCAACGTCTCCCGCGGCGACAGCTTCACCCCGCATTTGCGGTGGCCGTCGAGATGATATTTGCCCTCCTCGGGAAAGAACTCGACGGTGCCGACAAAACCCTGCCCGGTCTCGAGCGCATTGCGGATGGCGAAGTAGTCCATCGCGCAATCGAACGTGGTCGCCTCGCGTCCGAGCTTTCCCGGCGAATGCGCGTCCGAATTGGAGACGAGGCGATAGCGATCGAGCATCGACAGCCGCCAGTTCATCGGCGGATCGGACGAGAGCCCGGTCTCGACCGCGAAAATCCGGTCGGTGAGATCGCCGTAGCATTCGGCGATCGAATCGAAGCCCGACTGCGAGCCGAGCGCGGCGAACCACGGCGTCCAGATATGCGCCGGCACCAGATAGGCGTCGGGGCTCGCGGCAAGCGTGATCTCCAGAAGGTCGCGCGAGTCGAGGCCGAGTATCGGCCGGCCGTCGGAAGCGATGTTGCCGATGCGGCTGAGGCGCTCGGAAATGCGATCGACGGTCGCGAAATCCGGCGCGTAGATCAGGTGATGCACTTTTCGCGTCTTCTCGCCCTTCTTGTAGATCGTCGAGATCTCGACCTCGAGCAAGAAGCGGACCGCCGCCACGCAGGCGGCCGGTAATCCGCGCGCGACCGCCTGCTCGATCTCCGGCCGCAGACGGAACAGGCCGGGCTCTGCCGGCACCAGCTTGTCCTTCAATTCGGCGCGCCAAGCCGGATGGGTAAAGTCGCCGGTCGCGACCACGCCGATGCCTTTGCGCGCCGCCCACGCCGCCAGATGTTCGAGGTCGAGATCGCGGCTGGTGGCACGCGAATATTTCGAATGGACGTGCAGGTCGGCGTGAAAGCGCATCGCGGCCGCGCGCAAGGAATGCGAAGGCCGGCCAATCTACGCGCCGCGCTGATTCGCCCGAACCGCGGCTGTGGATGACTGCGGATAAGCGGCGTTGGTCTATGGCGCAACGCGCGTCGGCGGAAAGGCGACTTCCACCAGCGTGCCGGCGTTCGGCGCGCTTTTGATGCTGAAATTGGCGCGGTTCGCCTCGGCCAGCGCCTTGGTGAGCGGCAGAGCAAGCCCGGTGCCGCCGGAGCCCCAGCTCCCGGCGGTCGCGGCCTGGCGGAACGGCTCCATCGCCGCCGCGATGTCGCCTTCGCTCATGCCGGCGCCGGTGTCGCGCACCCGCAGCACCGCTTCGCCATTGTCGGCCAACAGCGTCGACACGATCACCTGCCCGCCCGGCCCGGTGAACCGGATCGAGTTCGACAGGAGATTGAGCACGATCTGGCGCAGCGAGCGCTCGTCGGCGACGACCTGCGGCAGCCCGGGCGTCAGCGAGGTGCGGATGATGATGCGGGCGCGGCTCGCATCGGGCTGCATGATGCCGACGCATTGCTGCGTCAGCTCGTTAAGGCCGACATTGACGAAGGCGAGCTCAAGCTGGCCGGTCTCGATCTTGGAAAGGTCGATGAGATCGTTGAGCAGCGAGACCAGATGCGTGCCGGCAGCGTGGATGTCCTTGAGATATTCGCGGTAGCGCTCATTCCCGATCGGACCGAAGCGCTCGGCCATGATCACCTCGGCGAAGCCGGTAATGGCGTTGAGCGGGGTGCGAATCTCGTGGCTCACTTTGGCGAGAAAATCTGCCTTCGCGGCCACCGCCTTTTCCGCTTCGCGCTTGGCGGCGCGGGTTTCATCCTCGAGCTTGATGAGCGGCGCGAGCGTTCCCTCGAGCTCGCGGAAGGCATGCTCGGCGGCGGCAAGGGCTGCTGCAGTCGCCCGATGGCGCTCCTCGGCTTCGCCGCTGGCGAGGATGAGCGCCAGCGCCGACGTTCCCTCCCAGGGCACCGCGAACAGCCGGCCCTCGAGAGGAACCCGCTCGCCGCCGCGCGTCGTGACGGTCAGCGCTTGTGCGTCGCCCGTTTCAGAGAGCGAGCCGGCGCCGGGCTCGGCGAACAGCACCTCAAGACCGCCAGCCGCGGCCAACGCCTCAAGGCTTTCATAGCCGCTCCAGTCGAGGAAACGGCGATTGGCGTAAAGGAGCGAATCGTAGCGGTAGACCAGGACGCCGACGGGAATGCGGTCGAGCAGCACCGGCTCGAAGGCCGGAAGCGGCGCCTGACCGCGCGCAGCCGCCGCCGCCAAACCCGTGGCTGGCGGCACCGCCGCAACTTCAGCCCCCGCAACCTCAATGGCTTCAGCGGCAATGGCCTGTTCTTCCGCCAGCCCAGCCTCGTTTTCCGCGGGAGCCTCTTCCTGTCCGCCACGCAAGCGCGCAGTGAGCTCCTCCGCCAGTTCGTGGAAGGCGCGGCGCTCCACCGGGCTGAGACTCGGCGCCTTCGCCTCCGCAGCGGCGCCCGGCCGGAACGGCACGACATTGGCGCCTACCGCATTGGCGCCGGCAGGATTCGCCGCGGCGGGCGCTCCCTCGATTCCGGAACCTTGGCTGTGAGGAGCGAGCTCTGCGGCGCCGGACGCCACCGCTGCCGGAAGCGGCACCTCGGCGGGCGGCACCTCCACAGCCTCGACCGCCGCCGGCGCGGCGGCCGCCTCCATGAAGCCGACCGCGCGCTCGCGGCGCGCCTGCGCCAGCTGATTGAGGCGGCCAATGTCGCGGCAGACGCCGAACCCGCGGTAGCCGCGGAAGCTGCGGTCGCGATCGAACACCGGCAGGCCGGACAATTCGACCGGCAGCCGCTCGGTGCCGTCCTCGACCGGCCAGGAGATGGTGATGCCGCTCCAGGTTTCGTGCGTTGCGACCGCGCGCGCGATCCGATCTTCCGGGTCGAGCTTCAGCTCGGCTGCGATCTCGCTCCACAATCGCTCGAACGCCCCTGTCGTCCGCGGTCCGGTCAGGTCGACGAATTCGTCGGAGCCGACGATGAAGCGGCCGTCGGCATCCATCTGCCAGACGAACCGCAACGGGTGGCGGCGCTCGCCAGTCGGCTCGTCATGCGCGGGAGCCTGCCGCGGCGGTGCGACCGTGGCGCCTGACGCCGCCGCCCGCGTTGGCGCAGCGTCGATCGGCGCGATGGCGACGGCCGCGGCGGCGCCCGGTTGCGGAGCGAAGGTCAGCACTAAGACGGTCGAGGCCTCGCGGCCAAGGCGCTCGAGCGTGACCGGGCCATAAGGCGACTCGCCGCTGGCGCTGCCGGCCGCAAGCGCTTGCGCGGCGATCGCGCCGCCGAGCGCCGATAATCGGCTGGCGCCGGCGAGCCGCCGCGACGCCGGCGCAGTGGCATCGAGCAGCGCGCCGTCCGGCGTGAACACCGCGAACGCCCGCTCGCGGTCGGGAAACAGCCACCGCACGCGCTCGAGGAGGCTAAGCGGCGGTCCGGACGCTTCGGTGGCGATGACGAGAACAGCCGGCGTGCCGTCGGCGACGGATGTGCGCGAGCAAGCGCAGGTCAGCGCGCGGCCGAAGCCCGCTCCGAACCCGCGCAGCCGCTCAAGTCGCGGCTGGCCGGCAGCCGGCAGGGTCTCCGCCAGGCGCCGGATCTGGGCGGCCGCCGGTTCGGAGCCTTCGAAGCGGCGCGAGGTGCAGGCGTCGCTCTCGGCCATGCCGAAGGCCGCTGCGCCGGCGGCGTTCGCCCAGAGAATTCGCGATCCGTCGGCGCTCCACAGCCAAGCGGGCAATGGAGCCGTCGCGCACGCTGCAAGCTGAGCCGAAAGGCCCGGGTCGCGCGGCGGGGCAAGCTCTGACTCCACCTGCAGCATGCGACGAAACTCGTTGCCTAACGGAGTCTTAATAAAGCGCGGCCGATGCGCCGTCCATGCTGCGACGGACGAAGCCGAACGCGAGGGGGGATAACCTTGATCGCGTGGTCGGAGCCGCTGCCGCGGCGCGATCGAGCTTGCACGCGGGCGGCGAGTTCGCGCTAGGATGGGCGGCACCGGCCAGGGAGGAGAACGATGGCCAAGGATCCATTCCAGCAATTCGTCATGCCCAACGAGATGCGCGCTTTCATCGAGCAGACTGTGGCACATGCGCGCACCACCTTCGACGGCTTCATGCAGGCCGCCAACAAGGCCATCGGGCAGTTCGAAGGCAACGCCGAGGCTGCAAGGAGCGGCGCCAACGAGATCGCCCACAAATCGATGGCTTATGCTGAGCAGAACATGGCGGCGACCTTCGCATTCGCCCAGAAGCTCATGCAGGCCAAGGATGCTTCCGACCTCATGGCGCTGCAGTCCGAGTTCCTGAGCCGGCAGGTGCAGACCCTGTCGACCCAGGTGCAAGACCTTGGCCAAAGTGCTGCCAAAATAGTTATGGATGCTGCCAAGCCGAAGCCCTGATGCGGCGCTCGCGCGCACCGAGCTTCTCATAAATCCGATCGTTATCAACGCATTAGCATTATTTGTGCGATGCAATAAACTCCTATTGCAATGCACCAAAATCGTGCTATATGAGTAGGTGAAGGGCCGGGCTTGAGTGTGCAGCGTCTGGCTACGGTGCCGAATGGAAAAGGCGGTCTCGCGCAACGGGCGGCGGGGCCTTTGAGACTCCGTGAACAGCCCTCAAGCGACAACAGCAAGCACAAGGATAGTGTCATGGCGGAAGCCGCAACTGCCCCGAAAGTGAAGACGACCAAACCGGTGACCGGCGCGTTCGAAATGCCGAAATTCGAGATGCCGAAATTCGACATCCCCAAGGTCGAGATGCCGGCCGCATTCCGCGAGTTCGCGGAGCGCGGCGTCGCTCAGGCCAAGGACACCTACGAGAAGATGAAGGCCGCCGCCGAAGAGGCGACCGACGTGCTCGAAACCACCTACAGCACCGCCACCAAGGGTGCCTCCGACTACGGCCTCAAGGTGATCGAAGCCGCGCGGGTCAACACCAATGCGGCGTTCGACTTTGCCGGCGAGCTGATCACGGCGAAGACGCTGTCCGAAGTGGTGGAGCTCACCAGCGCGCATGCGCGCAAGCAATTCGAGGCCCTCACCCAGCAGGGCAAGGAGCTCGGCGCGCTGGCGCAGAAGGTCGCGACCGAGACGGCCGAGCCGATCAAGAACGGCATGAGCCGGGCGTTCAACCAGGCGAACTAAGCCGCGCCGATCGCATTCGCGCTGATAGCGTGGAGGGGAAGCCCGGGTTTTGGCCCGGGCTTTTGCTTGCCGGAAGATCGCCCGTCTTGCCAAGATTGAGCGTTGCTCATAGGGTCCGCGCGCTTGCCGACTGCGGGCCCGTGCAGCTGTAGCTCAGTTGGTTAGAGCGCCTGACTGTGGATCAGGAGGTCGGTGGTTCGAATCCACCCAGCTGTACCAGAAAGACTCAGAGGCTTAGGCAGCGTTCGGGAGTGAGGATGCGATGCGAAGCCGTCTTTCTTCGTCGCGGTGCTAGCGGCCGCCGCGACGAGTGCGACAGCATCGGAGACCGTCATCGGCGGCGTGTCGATCAACCTGCCGGTTCCCAGTGGTTTCTGCGAGTTGTCGGCCGGCAATCCGGCGGACAAACAAATGGTCGCGAATGTCAGCGCAGTCTTGACCAAGGGCGGCATCAAGTTGCTCAACATGTCCGCCGACTGCCAGCAGCTGGCCGATTGGCGCGCGCACAAGCGCAATTATCTCGATGACTTCGTCGAGTACCAAACGCCGACCGCGCAAATGGATCAGCTCGTGGCCTCGCCCGAAGCGGCGATCAAGAACACCTGCCAGGAGTTTCGCACCCAAGGCAGCCAGATCGTGGGAAACGAGACGGCGAACGTAAAAGCCATCATCGAGGACACCCTCAAGAAAGTCAAAATGAACGAAATGAGCTTTCTCGGTGTGCTCGCCGAGGATGCGAACGTCTGCTACGTCGCGCAGCTGCAAAAATTGCAGACCGACAACGGCTCGGAGAAGACTCTGATCGTCCTCATCGGGATCACCGTGATCAAGAATAAGAATATCTGGGTCGACCGCTACACGGTCTACAAGGGTCAGGATACCGCCGCTGGTCTGGTAAGCCCGTTGAAAGCCACGATCGCGGCGCTCTCCGCCGCCAACAAGTAAGGCGAAAGGCGCTGGCCGGCCTCGCCAAGGCAGAAACGGACCGGGTGTCGGCCACGACCATCGCGACGACTTCTCGACGCTTCACTTATACTGCACAGGCCACGCGCACTCCGCCGGCCAAACGCGCTAAAAAGGCGTGGACGGAGAAGATTGCGATTCGCAAAAGGGCCGGCCAATGGCGCCGAAAAGTCCTGGATCGAAGAGTCCGGGGTCGGAGAGTCCTGGATCGACGATCGCGGCCGCCGGCCTGGCGGTCGATCTCGTCGCGGTGCTGGCGGCTGTCACCGACGGCGAGCCGCGCGTGATGACCATTCGCGACGGCTCGACGCTGCCCTCCGGCCCTTTCGAACTCGACGACCGCTCGCTGCAAGCGGGGCTGCGAGCCTGGGTCGAGCGGCAAACCGGTCATCCGCTCGGCTATGTCGAGCAGCTCTACACCTTCGCCGACCGCGACCGCGCCGACGAGCGCGCGGCGCGGCGCGTGATCTCGATCAGCTATCTCGGCCTGACGCGCGAGGAGCGCGCCAAAAGCGACGCGGAATGGCGCGACTGGTACGATTATTTTCCCTGGGAGGACTGGCGCGCCGGGAGTGCGCACCTCGCCAGCAAGGCGATGATCCCGCAACTGCGCGCCTGGGCGAAGGCTGCCGGCGATCCGGCGTCGAGGCGAGAGCGGGCGGAGCGTTTGGCGGTCTCGTTCGGCCTTGACGGTTCGCCATGGAACGAGGAGCTGATCCTGCAGCGCTACGAACTCACCTATGAAGCCGGCATCATCGCAGAAGCGGTGCGGACCGAGGCCGGCGCGAGGCCCGCGCCCATCTCCGGGCGGGCGATGACCGGGGATCACCGCCGCATCCTCGCCACCGGAATCGCGAGGCTCAGGGCAAAGATCAAATATCGGCCGGTGGTCTTTGAACTGATGCCGCCGACCTTCACGCTTCTCCAACTGCAGCGCGCGGTCGAGGCGCTCGCCGGCCGGCTGGTTCACAAACCGAATTTCCGCCGGCTGATCGAGCAGCAGGAACTGGTGGAGGAGACCGGAGCGACGGCCGCCGATGCGCCCGGTCGTCCCGCCAAGCTTTACCGTTTCCGCCGCGCCGTTCTCGCCGAGCGCGCCGTCGCCGGCACCAAGCTGCCGCTCGTGCGGGCTTGACAAGGCTCATACCCGGCATATCTACTTGGTCACATTATACTCACGTGGAGTATAAATATGACGGTTCCCCTTGCGGCTGCGGCCGACGCCGCTTCGCTCTACGACCGCGTTCGCCACGTGATCCCCCCGTTCGAGTGGCCGGTCTTCGCCGCCGACATCGACGCGATTCTCGACCTCAAGCGCCGGCGCAACGCGATCATTCTCGCGCACAATTATCAGACCCCGGAAATCTTTCACTGCGTCGCCGACGTGGTCGGCGACAGCCTGGCGCTCGCCCGCGAGGCCGCGAAGGCGCAGACGCGGACGATCGTTCTTGCCGGGGTGCGGTTCATGGCGGAGACCGCCAAGCTCCTCAACCCGGAAAAGACCGTGCTGCTTCCCGATCTTGAAGCGGGCTGCTCGCTCGCCGATTCGATCACCGCAGCCGACATCCGCCTGCTGCGTGAGCGCTACCCGGGCGTTCCAGTCATCGCCTATGTCAACACGTCCGCCGCGGTGAAAGCGGAAGCCGATATCTGCTGCACGTCCGGCAATGCGCGCGCGGTCGTCGAATCCTTTGGCGTCGATCGCGTCATCATGCTCCCCGACGAATTCCTCGCCGGCAACGTCGCCGCCGAGACCGCCGTCAAGATCATCGCCTGGAACGGCCATTGCGAGGTGCATGAGCGCTTCACGCCGGCGGAAATCGCCGAAGTGCGCGAAGCCTATCCGGGCGTCGTCGTGCTCGCGCACCCCGAATGTCCGCCCGAAGTCGTCGCCGCCGCCGATTTTTCCGGCTCCACGGCCGCGATGTCCGATTATGTGGAAACGCGACGGCCCGGCCGCGTCGTTCTGGTCACCGAATGCTCGATGAGCGACAACATCGCGGCGCGGCATCCGGACATCGCCTTTGTCCGTCCCTGCAATCTGTGCCCGCATATGAAGCGCATCACGCTGGCAAAGATCAGGCGCGCACTCGAGACCGACCAACACGTCATCACCGTCGATCCCGCGGTCGCGGTCAAGGCGCGCCGCGCGGTCGAGAGGATGCTGGCGCTATGATCGAGGAGCTTCGCGCTCTTGCCGGGCGGCCGGTCATCATCGGGGCCGGAATCGCCGGGCTGATGACGGCGTTGCGCTTGGCGCCGGAGCCGGTCGTCATTCTGTCCAAAGCAACGCTCGGCGGCGATTCGTCGAGCGCCTGGGCGCAAGGCGGCCTCGCGGCGAGCCTCGGCGAGGATGACGACCCTGCGCTGCACCGCGCCGACACCTTGGCGGCGGGCGACGGCCTCTGCGATGGCGAAATGGCCGCGCGGATCACGCGTGCCGCGCCTGTCGCGATCGAGGATCTCTCGCGCCTCGGCGTGAGATTCGATCGCCGGGCGGACGGCGCGCCGGCGCTTGGGCTCGAGGCGGCCCACAGCCGCCGTCGCATCGTCCACGCCGCCGGCGACGCGACCGGGCGCGAGATCCTCCGTGCGCTGGTCGAAGCGGTTCGCCGAACTCCCTCGATCGCCGTCCTTGAAGGCTTCGAGGCCCGGCGCCTCTTGGTCGAGGACGGTGCGGTCGTCGGCGTATTGGCGGCGAGCGCGCGCGGCGCCGCAAGCCTCGCGACCACGCGGGTCGTCATCGCGACCGGCGGGATCGGCGGTTTATTCGAACACTCGACCAATCCCGACGCCTGCTTCGGCCAAGGCCTGGCGCTCGCGGCGCGCGCCGGCGCCGTGCTTGCCGATCTCGAATTCATTCAATTCCATCCGACCGCTCTCGCCGGATCGCTTCGCCCGGCTCCGCTCATCAGCGAGGCGGTACGCGGCGAAGGCGCCGTGCTGGTCGACGAAACCGGCGATCGCTTTCTTGCCGACGAGCCGGGAGCCGAGCTCGCGCCGCGCGACGTCGTGGCGCGCGGCGTCTGGCGGCGTCTCGCCGACGGCCACGCGGTGTTCCTCGACGCGCGGCGCCAGCCCGGCGCGCGGTTCGCGCAGCGCTTCCCCGCCATCACCGCCGCATGCCGTTCCGCCGGGCTTGATCCCGCAACCCAACTGATCCCGATCCGGCCGGCGGCGCACTATCACATGGGCGGCGTCGCGGTGGACGCGGCCGGCCGCAGCTCGGTGTCCGGGCTCTGGGCCTGCGGCGAAGCCGCCTGCACTGGACTGCATGGCGCCAATCGGCTCGCCAGCAATTCGTTGATCGAAGCGATCGTCTGCGCGGGCTGGGTCGCCGCGAGCGTGGCCGGTGCCGGCACCGGGCGCCGGACGCCGCCGAGGGTGACGAGCCTGCCGCCCGCTCCCGATCCATCGCCGGTTCGCAGCGCGGTCTCTCGCGGCATCGGCATTCTGCGCGACGAGACCGGCTTGGCGTCGACGATAAGCGCGCTGCTCCCGCTTGCCTGCGGCGGCGGGCCAGCCTCCGACCCGGCGCTCCTCGGCCTGATGATCGCCGTCGCCGCGCGGCGGCGCCGGGAGAGCCGCGGCGCGCATTGGCGGACGGACTTTCCATCGCACGACGTCGCGGCCAAGCGCTCGACGCTGAGCCTCGACGAGGCGCTGGCGACTTTTGGCTCGCTTGCCGTCAGCCGGCAACCGATCGCGCGGCGCGCCTGACCGATGCCCGTCAATCCCCTGCCCGCAATCATGATCGAGCCGCTGGTGCGCGCGGCGCTGCTCGAAGATTTGGGCCGGGCCGGCGACCTGACCAGCGACGCGATCGCGCCGGATGATCTCGCCGCAACTGCTCTATTGGTGGCGCGCCAGGCCGGCGTCGTCGCGGGGCTCGACCTCGCCGCGCTTGCTTTCCGCTTGATCGAGCAAAGGATCGAAATTGTCCGCGAACGCGGTGACGGCGACCAGGTCGGGCCCGGAGATACGATCGCCGTGGTCCACGGACCCGCGCGCGCGATGCTGTCCGCGGAGCGCACGGCGCTGAACTTCCTCTGCCGATTGAGCGGCATTGCGTCGGCGACCGCGGCGCTCGTCGCGGCGGTGCGCGGCGAAAAGGCGCGCATCGTTTGCACCCGCAAGACTACGCCGCTGTTGCGGGCGATCGAGAAATACGCGGTACGCGCCGGCGGCGGCGCCAATCATCGTTTCGGCCTTGATGACGCTGTTCTGATCAAGGACAATCACATCGCCATCGCCGGCGGCGTCAGGCCGGCGATCGAAAGCGCGCGCGCCGGCGTCGGTCATCTCGTCAAGATCGAGGTCGAGGTCGACACGCTCGCGCAGCTCAAAGAAGCCGTAGCCACCGGCGTCGACGCCGTGCTGCTCGACAACATGTCGGTCGAGGAATTGCGGGAGGCCGTGGCCGTGGTCGCGGGCCGCGTCGTCACCGAGGCGTCCGGCGGCGTCACCCCTGAGACCGCCCGCGCCATCGCCGCAACCGGCGTCGATTTGATCTCAGTCGGATGGCTGACGCACAGCGCGCCGGGCCTCGACATCGGCTTGGATTTTCGAACGCGGTAAGAGCCGGAAAGACCGCGGCGCCGGGCGACATTGGTGTGACGGATGCGGTTGAGCACTGCTTTACCTTAACGCCACGTGACCGCGCATTAGCCATGCAACCTTAGCTTTTCTCGACTATCACAGCACCGGCTCATCACCGGTCCTGTGAAGATGAATACCGCGACGCGTGCGACGGCATTGATGGCGTTCCGCGACACGACCGCGCCGGGCGAAGTCGACCACGCGCTCACGGCGCAGCGCCTCGCGCGCCGGCGCGAGGCCGGCGCCGAGCTAAGCCTCACCATCTACCGCGAGCTC
>Ga0335081_10019590_pt1 | contig 10941 bp, 6 predicted proteins | sample Lox_Sample_35_FD_206713 | JGI IMG/M metagenome (GOLD analysis project Ga0335081, IMG submission 206713) | Soil microbial communities from Loxahatchee National Wildlife Refuge, Florida, United States - Lox_Sample_3.5 | ecosystem: Environmental > Terrestrial > Soil > Wetlands | place: USA: Florida...
CGTTATCCGCTCATGGTGGCCGCAGAACAAAAGCCTGTCGCCGGTGTAGCCAGCTCGCACGGGAACACCCGCATCGTGGTCGCCGGTGACTCGGTTTTTCTCAGCAACTATTACATTCGCGCCGGCAGTAATCGTGATTTTCTTGCAAATGCCGCCAACTGGCTGCTCGCCCGGCCGGCGCTCCTCCAAGGCATCGGCCCGCGGCCCGTGACAGAATATCGCCTGCTGATGACGCAAGCCCAGCGCCGCGAAGTGTGCTGGTTGCTGCTCGGCGCATTGCCCGGCGCGGTTTTGTTGCTCGGCGGGTTGGTCTGGCTGGTCCGCAGGAAATGACGAATGACTAAAAACATCCAACATCCAATATCCGGCGCCCTGCTTCCGACGGGGACAAACTGCGGCCGTGACTGGAGGTTCAATGTCGGAGGTGGGATGTGGGATGTTTCCAGCTCATGAATTCCAAAACCACAGGTATCTGGTTCGTGATTGCCGCGGCGTTGTTCGCCTTCATCGTATTCTGGGAACACCACGTGCGCCAGCCGGCGACCGCCGCAAATATCCTGCCCGAACTGAAACCGGCCACCGTCACGAGCATCGAAATCTTTCCAGCAGGCGCGCTGGAAATTTCCGCCACCCGCACCAACGGCAACTGGCAATTGACCAAACCCGTCATTTACCCCGCGCAGACGACCGCCATCGAAATGCTGCTGGACGCCCTTCAGAAACTCGCGCCCGCGACCCGGATCAGCGCGGCGGAATTGCGCGAACACCAGGCCACGGAAGCAGAATACGGTTTTGACAATCCTCAGTTTTCCATCACCGTCGAAGCCGGCGACCGCAGCTGGCAACTCAAGGTCGGCAATAAAACCGCTCCCGGTGACCAGGTATTTCTGCGCCTGGTCGGCACCGACGGCGCTTTCGTGACCGACGCCGACTGGCTCAGATTCGTTCCGCGCTCGGCCAATGACTGGCGCGACACCGCGCTCGTGGATGCCGGCAATGCCTGCGATCGCATCGTACTGACCAACGGCACGAAAGCCCCCATCGAACTCGAGTGTGACGCGACCAACCATCTTTGGCGCATGCTCCGGCCTTTGCAGGCGCGCGCCAATACCGAATATATTACCGAAGCGCTGCAGGGGCTTTACGCCGCGCGGGTTTCACAATTTGTCACGGACGACCCCAGGGCCGATTGGGCCGCCTTCGGCCTGCAACCCGCCGAACTCGATTTATGGCTCGGCCACGGCACGAATTTTGTTGCCGCCCTGCACCTCGGGAAGAACCCGACGAATGATGCGACGCAGGTTTTCGCCCGGCGCGAAGGCTCGAACATGGTCCTCACCACGGTCTTCACCACCGCCCGGGACGCATTGTCGCCGTGGTTTGGCCAGGTAAATAATTTCCGCGATCCCTACCTGCTCGAATTGACCGTGCCGGTCGCCGAAATCGTGGTGCGTGACCAGAACAGTTTCACCCTGCAACGGCGCGGATCAAACGATTGGGTGGTCGTCGGGGAAAAATTCCCGGCCGACGCGGAGAACGTGCAGCAGTTCATTAAATTCCTGGCCGGCCTCCGGATCGCTGACTTCGTCAATGACGTTGTGACTCCGCAGGACCTGGAGGCTTATGGACTGGCGGACCCGACGAACCAGATCATTTTGCGCTCATCGGCCGGCGACACCAATGCCGTCATCGCGCAACTGTTGTTTGGCTCGATGCAAACGAATGAAATCTTCGTCAAACGCGCGGATGAGGATTTTATCTACGGCCTCCGATTGTCCGATTTCAACAACCTGAATGCGCTTTACAGTCAGAGCTGGGATTTCCGGGATCGCCGCATCTGGGATTTTGACGGAACCAACGTTGCCGCCATCACCCTGCATCAAAACGGCAAAACGCGGCAAATCATCCACAATGGGGTGAATCAATGGTCGCTGGCGCCCGGCTCGCAGGGCATTATCAATCCGCCGGCGCTCGAGGAAACCGCCTACCGGCTCGGCAAATTGACCGCCTACTACTGGCTCGGCCGCAATATCACTAAATCCGAAGAGTATTACGGACTCAACACCAACAACCTGCAAATCACGGTCGAACTCAAGAACGGCGAAAAGTACACCGTGGATTTCGGGAAAGAATTGCCAAACGCGCAAACCGCGCTGGCGGCCGTCACGCTCGGCGGCGAGCGCTGGGTATTTGTCTTTCCGCCGGTGGTTTACCAGTTCGTCTTGAGTTATCTCACCATTCCGGTCCCGCAAGGCGGGATTCCCTGACATGTCCGCCCCCTCCGGCTTCTGGCGGAAATGCCGTGTTGGTTTCCGCTGCTTCCGCCTCGCCACCCTGCTGGCGGTGCTCGCGCTGGTCTGCGCCTTCGTCTGGTTCAACCGCGTCGGTCTGCCGGATTTCCTGAAACGACCGCTGGTGGAAAAGTTGCGCAGCCGCGGCGTCGAATTGGAATTCACCCGGCTGCGGCTGCGTTTCGTGCGGGGCCTCGTCGCCGAAAACGTCCGCCTCGGCCATGCGGCAACGCCCGGCAGCCCGGCCATCTCCTTGGCCGAGGTGCAACTGCGGCTGGACCACCGGGCACTGCTGCACCGGCGGCTGCAGATCAACAGTCTGGTTTTGCGCGAAGGAAAACTCGTCTGGCCGCTCACACCCACCAATGCGCTCGTCCTCAATCGCATCCAGACCGATTTGCGATTTCAAACGAATGACACCTGGTCGCTCGACCATTTCCAGGCCGGCTTTGCCGGCGTCAAACTGTCGCTCACTGCCGAAATTGCCCACGCACCGGAAATCCGCCACTGGGAAATGTTTCACGGCAAAGGAACCGGTATCCAGGCCGCAGTGCGGACGCAACTTCAAAAAATTTCCGACACGCTCGATCGGATTCACTTTGAAGGCTCCCCGCAATTGAGCCTCACCCTCAATGGCGACGCCCGCGATCTGCATTCATTTGCCGTTCAACTCAATGCGGCCGCGCCGGTGGTGCGAACTCCGTGGGGCAGCGCGCGCGACGTGCAACTGGCCGCCCATCTGACTGCGCCGGCCGACGCGCCCACCAACTTTGATTCGGCGTGGGGGTGGTGGACGAACCTGCAGCCGTACCGGCTCGCCTGCACCATGCAACTCACGCAACTGCAATCGGATAAGCTGAATGCGGACTCGGTCGTTTGCGGCAGTCTCTGGCAGGCGCCGGAACTGGCCGTCACCAATCTGTCCGCCTCGCTTGGAGGTGGGCAACTCGACGCGCAGGCCCGGTTGAATGTGGCCACGCGCGAGTTCGCGTTCACCAACTCCTCATGTTTCGACGTTCACGCGGTGGCTGCGCTGCTGACGGAGAAGACCCGCGAGCGGCTCGCGGAATTTTCCTGGACGCAACCGCCTTCGTTGCGGGCCGGCGGTTCGATGACTTTGCCTGCGTGGACAGACCGTCAATGGGATTGGCACGCCCAAGTGCAGCCAACCATCCGTCTGGCGGGTGCGCTGGCTTTCACCAACGGCACGGCATTCGGCGCGGCAATAGACTCGGTGTCCACGCACTTTAATTACTCGAATATGGTCTGGCAGTTGCCCGATCTGGCGATTGCCCGGGCTAAAACCCGGTTGGAACTGGCAGGCGGCGAGGATGACGCGACCAAAAATTATCGCTGGCACATTCGCGGCGCCTTCGACCCGGAATCACTCCGCCCGTTTTTGACGGCCAGCAATGCCGCGCGCGGCTTCGGCCATTTTAAGTTCACGGCGCCGGCAGACCTGGATTTCGAGGCGCGCGGACGTCTGTATGATTATGAGAGCATCGCAGCAGCCGGACGCGCGGCACTGACGGATTTTGCGGTTCGCGGCCAGGCAGCAGACAGCATTGTCAGCGGGTTCCAATATTCCAACCGCGTTGTGGAATTTTTCAGCCCGCGCCTGTCTCGCGCCGGCGGGACCCAGACGATGACGGCCGACCGAATCATCCTGGATTTCAATTCCCGCCGGATCTGGTTCGTGAACGGTTTCAGCACCGCCGAGCCGGAGGCTGTGGCGCGCGCTATCGGTTCGAAAACGGGCCACACGCTGGAGCCGTACCGGTTCGCGGAACCGCCGACCGTGCGCGTGAACGGCTACGCGCATTTGCAGAACACGGACGACGCCGATTTAATCTTCGACATCATTAAAGGTGCGCCCTTCCGGTGGCTGAAGTTCAAGACGTCGTTCATCGCGGGCACGATTTATTGGCAGGGGCAGACGTTGACTTTAACGAACGTGGCCGCGGCGTTCTACGGCGGCAGCGGAAAGGGATTCGCCAGTTTCGATTTCCGCGCGCCACACGAAGGCGCGGATTACCAATTTGCCATCAACGTGACCAATGTGAACCTGCGCTTGCTGGCGGCGGATTTGCTGTCGCCCACAAACCATCTGGAAGGTACCCTGAACGGGCAACTGCTCGTCACGCACGCCGATACGCGCGACTGGCGGACCTGGGACGGTTTCGGCCATGCGAACCTGCGCGACGGGTTGCTTTGGGACATCCCGATTTTTGGTGTTCTGTCACCGGTGTTGAACACGATCTCGCCCGGTCTGGGCAACAGCCGCGCGACCGAGGCGTCCGCGAGATTTGTCATTACCAACGGCGTGATTCATTCTGATTCACTGGAGATCCGCTCGACGATGATGCGGCTGCAATACGCCGGCATGGTGGATTTGCAGGAGAACGTGAACGCGCGGGTCACGGCGCAATTGCTGCGCGACACGTGGGTGGTCGGGCCGCTCGTGAGCACGGCACTGTGGCCGGTGAGCAAATTATTTGAATATCACGTCACCGGCACGCTGAAAAACCCGAAGAGCGAGCCGGTGTATGTCCCCAAAATGCTGCTGATGCCGCTGCACCCGTTTCGGAGTTTGGAGGAATTGTTCCCCTACAGCAACTTCTCCACCAACCTGCCGCCCATCCTGAGCACCAACACTGCCACGCAGAACGGGCCGGTAAAATGACCGGATGATTACAAAAAAATCCTTTCAGAACGGCCAACTGACACCGACAGTAAAATAGAGTTGTCCGCCCAGATTCAAGCGCCCCTCCCGGCCGCCGCCGCTGATGGTGGCGTCGCTCATCGGCATGTATTGCGCGCCGACAAAAATGTCGGCGTTGTTCTGCACGTGATACATCACCGTCGCGTTCACGTAACCGCCATAAACCAATTTCGTTCCACCAATCTTCCCGGTATTGGAGGCATTGACGCTGCCAGCGGTGATGACTTCATCATACTTGTAATCGCCCGACACGATGCCGACGGCCGGGCCGGCGCCCAGCGACATGCCGAGATGGTCCGTCAAATCCCAATAAAACGACGGGCCCAATCTTAGCGTGTAGAGCATTACATCCAGCGAATGGGTGGCAGTAAAAGAGCCATTCGGATCGGTAACGGTGTTTACTTGGTAATTGGTCGAAATGGTCGGTTCATTGGGGCCGCCGTCGGGCAATCCCTGGTAAGGTGCGTCTGGCATCGGGTAGCCGGGGCTCCAACCGGTGTTAAAGGTATAAGTTGATCGGGTCACCGCCGCTGCGCCGGCGCTTTTTTCAGAGATATTGATGGGCAGCAAGTCAAAGCCCAGTTCCCAACCGACGCGGGCATGTTTCCAGTACCAGAGATTATCGCCGTAAGCCAAGTCGAACCCGGGGAATACCGAACCACTTTGGTCGCCGCTGCTGGATGCGGAAAAGGAAGAAGCGGCGTGCATGGTTAAAGTTTGCGCCGCGGCGTTGTATTGTGACGGGTGATCCTGCGAAGCATTGTTGTTGCCCCAATTGTAACCCCAATAAGCAGTTTGACCGCCGGCATTTCCAGTATTGTCCATTCGTACATAACCGTCGTCGAAAATCCCGTGGCTGGGATCATTGCCAGAGATGGGAAACGCAGTGCCGCTCATGTTGAAACTGGCCTTGATGTTCATTCCGACCAATGCGCCAATGTGGAAATGGCGCGTCCAGTCATCCGCGTCGCGGGGGATTCTGATAAACGCGTTGGAATCGGGGTTGCCATAAACTTCCGGTTGGGCCGAAACGTGCAACGCCACCGCCGCCAGACAGCCAATCAGGCAGCGCACGGACCAGAGACGGAAACGCGCATTCATAAATCGGAGCGCGGCCAGCCATGTCCGCGAGTCCCGAAGCTTTGATTGCCGCGGACATGGCTGTCCGTGTTCCGGGCGACGGTTGATGTGGAAGCGCAGCGGCTGCATGGCATCAAGGGTTCAGGAACACGCGATAGAAACGTGAACTGGCGTTTGTTGGCGCGCTTACCGTCGTCGGCGGACCATAATCAACCCATTGCAGACGGGTCCCGAGCGCCGTGATGGACGGCGGCGCCATCAGGGCATTGGAAAACAAAACATTGTCGCTGTAAACTACCGTGTAAGTCCGGTTGGTAATGGCCGGCCACTCGATCAGCAGGTTGCCATTGGGCAGACCGACGATGCGCGAAAGGTTGAGGTTCGTGCTCGCCGACGTTATGACCGGCGGCGTCCAATTGGGAACGCGCACCGCAAATGCCTGCAATTGCGAATTTGAAAAAGCGAACGGCGAGCGGGTGCGCACATAATATTGCAGGAGCAGCGAGACACTCTGGCTGGTATTCAAGCCGGTGCTGTAATACACGAAAGGGTTGCCATTGTTTGTGCCGACTGCGTTGGCCAATTGATTGGTCAAGCCGGTCACTACAACCCGCGCGGCGGGAACATTGTTGGTGTCGTTGTTCGTCAATAAAATGGACTGCTCGACTAACCCATTTTGTGGATTATAAATCTGGGCTGAATCGGTGACGGCGAGGAGCTGACCGGGAAGATAGCTGATGACGCTGACAGTGTTGCTGGCCGAATTGTTGGCGAGGTTGGTATCGAGCACGCTCGCTGTCCCGATGGAAGCGGAAAACGTCAGATCGCCGGCATTGGTCGGCTGGACGGTGAAGTGCAAATTCGCGGAGCCGCCATTCGTCAGCGTGCCCAAGTTGAAAATTAAATTGCTCCCGGCGGTGGAGTAAGTTTGGTTTGCCGGAGAAATGCGTTCCAATCCCACATCAGGCGGCAAGGTATTGGTGAGCACCACGCCGCTTGCCGCACTGGGGCCTGAATTAGTGGCCATCACTCCATAAGTCATCCAATCGTTGGTGACGACGGCCTGGGCCGGTCCGACGATGGCCACGCCGAGATCCGCCTCGGGCGGCACCGGGTTGGTGACCTGAATCACCAAATTGGTCGAAATCGTGTTGGTTCGGGTGGTAGCGGTCACGATGACCGTGTTGGTGATGAACCCCGCTGCCGTGGGTTCAGCGGTCACCGTCAATTGCGCGCTGCCGACGGCAAACTCCATGAGATCAAACCGGACCACGCTGCCATTGGTCAAGGCCGTTACCTGGTTGGCGGCGACGTTCGTAGCCCCGACGGTCAAAATCGGCGCGGACGCCGGCAGCGCGTTGGTCACGATTGTGTCCGGCAAGATGGAACCTGTCAGGTTGGTCAGGTTGATGGTAAAAGTCACCAAATTGCTCACCAGGACGGACTCGGCGGAACTGGTGACGGAAAGGCCGAAATCCTGCGCGCCAGCCCGCGGGCATGCCGCCATCAACCCGGCGGCCAACAGCGCCAGGATTCGAAGATGGCGAAGAGCTTTCATGCCGGGAAGCGCGAAACCACGGGTTTCATGTCAACGGCAAGGCTGCAAAAAAGCCCTGCCGGACCACAAGTTTTCAATGTCGGTTCCATCCGATTTATCCGGTATTCCGCGCCGGACTGCCGCGTTTTCCGGCACTGCGTTATGGATCGGGCGGCGTAAAATTGTTGGTATCCGGCTCGGCCTCCGAAGGCGGCGTGCTGAAAAAACCGCTGTCCTGGCCCTGGGGTGCGTAGGAATTCGTCGCCGGCGTGTTGTAAAAACCGCCGTTCCTGCCTCCCATCCGGGCGCGTCTCAATTCCGCCTTGCGTTCGGCCTCCACCTGTCTGCGTTGATCGGCCTCGTCTTCGGCCTCAACGGCGGATACACCCGGCAGGCGTCGTTCTTCCGTCACAGCCTGGGCGGCGGCGAGTTCGGGTGTCTTCAGGACGGTGGGCCGCATGAGCACGATCAGTTCCTCGCGCTGCTTTTTATCGCTGCGCTCGGTGAACAGGTTGCCCAGCAGAGGAATGTCCATTAAAACCGGCACGCCGGACCGGCTGGTGGATTTGTTGGATTTGATGAAACCGCCCAGCATGATGGTATCGCGGTCGCGCACGGCGACTTCAGACGACAGTGTGCGTTTGATGGTGTTGGGCACATCGCCGACGTTTTGAATGGTCGTGAAGCCGTTGAGATCGTCAATTTCCTGCTGGATGTCCATGACCACCAGGCCATCGGGATTGATAAAAGGAGTCACGTCGAGTTCCACGCCCACGGACAATTGCGAGTAGGTGGATTGGTTGCCATAACCGTAATTGCCGTAGCCGGTGATGTAGGGCACGGTGTCGCCGACGAAGAACTGCGCCGGCTTGGCCTGCGAGGTCTGGATGCGCGGGCGCTGGATGATGCTCGCGTGGCTGTCCGAGGCCGCCGCCTGCAAGGCCACGTCCCAGGTTGGGCCAATGTTCCCGAAATAACTGAAGCCGCCGGGAAGACTGTTGCCGAAGACGCTGGTGGCATTCGTAAGACCATTCACGCTGCCATTCAAAAACTCGAGAAACGACTGGCCATTGTTGGCGCCGCCGCCGCCAGCGATGGTTGGGTTTCCGCCGAAGGTTTTCGGATTTTGCGCCGCCGAGATGCCCAGATTAAACGTGTTGGGACCCAGCGAATAGTCAATAATGGCGGATTCGATGAGGACCTGGGAAAGCAGCACGTCCAGCTTGCTGATGATGTTCGTGATGGTGTCCATGTCCTGCCGCGTGGCGAAGATGAGCAGCGAGTTGCTCCGCTCGTCGGCAATGATTTTGGTCTGGCCAAAAAGCTGGATTTCGCCCTGCTGACCGCCGCCACCGCCGGTGCGGTTCATAATCGCCTGCAACCGCTGTTGGAAAGTGTTTCCCCCGGCGGGTGTGCCGCCGAGATTGGCCTGCGCGCCAAACGCCCGCGGCTGGTTGCCGATGCCACCCGAATAGGCGCCACCTGTTCCAATCCCGCCCGTTCCGAGACCGCCCGTCATGCCGCCGGCGCGCCCGCCGCCAAAGCCGCTGATGGGTGCGGCGGCGGTCGTGCCGCCGACGCTCACCGTGGCGCCGCTGCCGCCGCCCAGGCTACTCAGAGCGTTGGCGATGTCTCCCGCCAGGGCGTATTTGATGGGAACGACTTGAGAGATGTATTCTGCCGGCACACTCACGTCAATCTGGTCAATCATCTCCAGCATGCGCTTCACATTTTCGGCATAGTCACGGATGACGAGGATGCCGTTGCTGTCAATCGCCAGGATGGATTGCGGCAATTTGGCGAACGGCTGGATGATGGGGATCATTTCACTGGGTTTGACGTATTTCAACTGCACGATGTGGGTGACGTAGGAGCCCAGATCGGGCAATTGCGAGGCGGGCAGTTGATTGAACGGCGCACCTGCGGCGTTGGCATCGCTCGTCTGCAAGACCTTGGCAAATTTGTCGCCGATGTTGACGACGGCGATGCCGTTGAGCGCCAGCACCGCCTGCAACGCCTGAATCGCCTCGCTTTTGGTCAACAACGATTGGGTGTGCAGGATGATCGAAGCCGCCGGCAGCGGCCCCCGGATGAGCGTGCGCCCAACCAGATCCGCGTAAAGGTCCAGCACCTGATTCACGTCCACTCCCTGAAGATTGTAGTTGTAAGCGGGAACTTCGGCTGCCTTCGGCGCGCTCGCGGCCGGGGCCGGGGCCGCAGCGTTGTTCGGTGCTGCGGTGGCGGGTGGCGTCGCGGGGGTCATCGGATTTGCCGGTGGAGTCGTCGGCACCGTCGGCGTCGGCATACCGGGTAACGCCGGTTGTGCCGGGGAAACGTTGGTACTCGTCTGGGCCTGCAGCCCCGGGCGCAGGTGCGGCGCAATCCGGGAGGCCGGCGGCATTTGCGCCCAAACAGTAAAGCCGGTTAAAAATAAAATCAGGGCGAGGGTGGTCGTTTTCATTTTGCTTTGGCAGTTGCGGATTTCGAATTGGCCGGGGCGGTTTGGCTCCTCTGGTAGCTGGCGACCAGCCGGATGCTCGCGGTGAGATGCTGATGCGCCGCGTCGGGCTGGAGTTCCAGGTCGGGCACCCGGATCATCGAAGCGCCGGCGCCGAGCTTGTAAAGGAAATCCACCAATTGCTCGTCCGTGGCGGTGACATTGATGTTCTGGATCTGCTCGACGAAAAACGCGTCGTTCGTGCGCGTCATTTGCCGCGAGGTGTTAACGATGTTGACGCCGCTTTGGAGGGATTGCGACTGGATCGCGCGCGTGAAATTGATGGCCTGATCTTCGGGCGCGACGGAGCCGCCCTGGCTCTCAAAAGCTTTTACCTTCGCCTGATAATCGGGAATTTGCGCGATGCTGTCCTGGTAAAGCTTCAATTTTCTCTGCGCACTGTCGAGTTCGCCCCGTAACTTGCTCCAATCCGAAAAATGCGGCCAGACAAACCACCAATTCAGCACGACAATGAACGCCACGAACCCGCCGACGGCCAGCCGGCGTTCAAACGGGCGCAGTTGCGATAAATATTTTTTCATCAGCGCTCCCCTTCCGCGCGTTGCAATTCCAGACCGAAATTCCACGTCACCCTGTTGGCGCTCTGGCGATAGACCAATTGCCCGCCTTCGCCCGGATTGGGTTTAAACATCGGCTGGCCGTCTGGTTTTGCTTTCCGCACGCTATCATAAAAACCGCCATTCCCGGTGATCAGCTCAAGCTGGTCCGACTCGCAGGTCCCGCTGAGTGCAAGTCTGCTCCCGTTGGCAAGGCTGAACCGTTGCAGCGAGGTGCCTGCGGGCAATTGTTCGGC
>Ga0335081_10019591_pt1 | contig 10941 bp, 10 predicted proteins | sample Lox_Sample_35_FD_206713 | JGI IMG/M metagenome (GOLD analysis project Ga0335081, IMG submission 206713) | Soil microbial communities from Loxahatchee National Wildlife Refuge, Florida, United States - Lox_Sample_3.5 | ecosystem: Environmental > Terrestrial > Soil > Wetlands | place: USA...
GGTAATGCGCCGACTGCTTTCTGATGTCCGGAATGGCGATGCGGGCGATGAAATCGGCCACTTCCGGGTCGGCGATGGCGCCGGTGGAGGCGCCGACGATAAGGCTGCGCAGCCGCTGCGGCCGCCACGCCGCATAATCCAAGGCGATGAACCCGCCGCCGGCGACGCCGACGAGATGGAAGTTATCGAGCTTGAGGTGCTCCACCAGCGCGTCGAGATCGCCGGCGATGCTGCCCGGTTGCGGACCGGTCTCCGGCGCCGGCACGCTCTTGCCCCAGCCGCGGCGGTCGAACGCGACGACGCGATAGCCGGCGTCCGACAGGGCTGCGATTTGCGGTTGCCAAATCTCGACGGTGCCGGTGTTGGGATGAAGGAGCACGACCGGCACGCCGGCGCCGCCGGTGTCGACGACCCACAGCCGCACGCCGGGCAACGCCGCGTAGGCGCCGGAAGCGGAGGCGATCGGAGCGTTCTGCATTGCTGTCAGCGGTGTGCCGGATTGGCGGCGGGCGGCGGCGGCGGCGAGGTCATCGAATTCAATTGCGGTCCGAGCGCGTCCGGACTGACCGGGGTGAAGGCGCCGGACTTTCCGCTCTTGCCGTTGTAGGTCTCGAGCCCCTCTTTGGTCGACACCACGTCGCCGGGCCGCAAGGTCGGATCGGTCTTCACGTCGATCGAAACAAGGCCAAAGGCATCCTTGCCGTTGCAGGTGCAATTGCCGACGAGCTGCTTGCGATACAGAAACGCGGTCTTGAGATCGGAATAATGCGTCCCATCGCTTGCCTTGGCGGTATCGATCTCGGCGCCGAAGAAGACCTTTGTCTGGCTGCTTGGGCAGATCGCGCGGCAGGTGTCGACCGGCGTCGAGCTGGCCATCCGCTCCAGCGGAAAGTGTTGGCCGTCGCACAACCGGACACAGAAAGCGACCGTGTGACCGGTCGAGCCGGCGCCTTCATTGACGCGCTCCGGCGATCCGAGCGGCGCCGGCGCCACGCGGCCGATTCCCGGAGGCGGCGGCGGCAGTTCGGGGTTCTGCGGCGGCGGCGGCTGTTGCTGGCCGCCGAACAGAAAATCGAAGAATCCCTGCGCGGCCGCCCGCTCCGGGGCCATCACAGCCGCCATGGCAAGAGCGCCCGCCAGCGCGGCAACGACCACGGCCGCGCCCGAACCCGAAGCTTCGCTGCGACGTCCAAACGCCACGGCACCACCATACCGCCGAGCGGCGATTTGCCGAACGCACCGCCACGCGTGAGTATTGGCGGTTAGCGGCCGCACCGCAAGACGGCCGCGAAGCGAGCCGAGGGACACATGAAGCGAGTTCTGATCACCGGCGCCGCCGGGCAAATCGGCGTGGCGTTGCGGGCGGGGCTATCCGGCGCCTATCCGCTCATCCGTCTGCTCGACATCGCGCCGATGGGAAACGCCAAGGCCGGCGAAGAGATTGTCACTGCCGACATTCGCGACAGCGCGGCCCTGGAGAAGGCCATGGCCGGCATCGATTGTGTCGTGCATCTGGCCGGCGCCTCGGTCGAGTCGCCATGGGACAAGGTGCTGCCGCTCAATATCGAAGGCTGCTACAACGCGTTCGAAGCCGCGCGCCGCCAAGCCGTCAAGCGGGTGATCTTCGCCAGCTCCAACCATGCCATCGGCTTTCACCGGCGCGAGCGTTTCATCGACGACCGCGTGGTGCCGCGGCCGGATACGCGCTACGGCGTCTCCAAGGTGTTCGGCGAGGCGGTCGGCCGGCTCTATGCCGACAAATACGGTCTCTCGGTCGCCTGCCTGCGCATCGGCACGTTTCGCAACCCGGACCGGCCGGCCGATGCGCGCCAGCTTCTCACCTGGATCAGTCACCGCGACATGGTGCAGCTCGTGCGCCGCTGCATCGATCATCCGCATTATCACTTCGTCACCGTCTACGGCGTGTCCAACAATCTGCGCAGCCGCTGGGACAACAGCAACGTCAAGTTTCTCGGCTATCGGCCGCAGGACGATTCGGAAAGTTTCGCGGCCGAAATCCTGGCGGAGGGCGTCAAGGAAAACGAGATCGCCGCGCAATTCCACGGCGGCTTTTATTGCCCGATGGAATTCGCCGGCGAGCCTTCGGAGATCGATTGAACGTCGCGGGATTGATCGTGCGGCCGGTCGATCGCGGCGGCGCCGGCCTTGATCCGCGGGATGAGCTCGCGGCCGAAGTCTTTCGTATCGTTGAGCGGATCGAAGCCGCGGATCAAAAACGAGCCGACGCCGAGCCGGTAATAGCGCAGGATGGCATCCGCGACCTGCTCCGCCGTGCCGACCAGGCACGAGGTGTTGCCGAGCGCGCCGGTCGCCCGCGCGATCGGCATCCACAGCCGCTCGTCGTGCACGTCGCTTTCCAGCGCGAAGCTCATCAGCCGCTTGCCGGCGTTGTCGACCGGGCCGGTCATGGCCTCCTGCCGGCTCCAGCCTTTCTTGCCGGTCATCGCCGCAAGGATGGCGTTGGCCTTGTCCCAGGCGGCGCCTTCGGTCGCGGCGATGATCGGCCGCACCGAGACGTTGAACCCGGGCCTGCGGCCGAACGCCGCCGCGCGGGCGCGAAATTCGTGCATGCGCTCGCGCGTCGAGGCGAGCGGCTCGGCATAGATGGCGTAGACGTCGCACAGCCGCGCGCCCATCTCCAGCGCGCCGTCGGAAGCGCCGCCGAAGAACAGCGGCGGATGCGGGCGCTGCAGCGGTCGCACGTCGGACTGCGCGCCGTTGACCCGATAGAACTGTCCTGCGAAATCGAACGGCTTTTCGCTCGACCACGCCAGCTTCATCAGTTCGAGATATTCGGCGGCACGGCGGTAACGTTCGGCTTTCGGCGTGAAATCGCCGTCGCCCTCCTGCTCGTCGTCGGTCTTGCCGGTGATGATATGCACCGCGAGCCGGCCGCCGGTGAGATGGTCGAAGGTGGCGATCTTGCGCGCCATCAGCGTCGGCGCCACGAATCCCGGCCGGTGCGCGATCAGGTAACCGAGCCGCTCGGTGTGTTCCGCCGCATGCAGCGCGACCAGGAAGCCCTCGGCGGACGACGACGAATAGCCGACCAGCACCAGATCGAAGGCGGCATTCTCGTGGGCGCGGGCCGCCTCGACCACGTGGGCCGGCGACAGCCCGCCCTCGATGACATGCAAAGTGGCGGCGCTCGAAGGCGGCGTCACGCCGATCATGCCGATGATGCGAACGGGCATCGTGGTGCACCAGAATTAAGCGTCGGGCGGCAAGGCCTATTCGACGATTTCGTCGGCAGTTACCAGCAGGCTCGCCGGAATGGTCAACCCGAGGGTCTTGGCGGTTTTCAGATTGATCGCCAATTCGAATTTGGTCGGGAGCTGGATCGGCAGATCGCCCGGTTGCTCGCCTTTGACAATCCTGCCGGCATAGTTGCCGGCCTGTCGATAAGTGTCGGTGATGCTCGCCCCGTAACTCATCAGTCCGCCGGCCCGCACGAAATCGCGAAGATAATACGCGGTGGGGAGCCTATACCGCGCGGCAGCCGCGATCAATTGAGGAGCGTGACTGTCGAAGAAGGGATCGACGCTGATCAGCATCGCCGCATTCGGAACCTTGCCCAGCGCGGCAAAAGCCGCATCGATGGCGGATTCCGTGGCGGCCGGAAACACATGAAGCTCCCGGCCGATCGCTTGCGCCGCAGATTGCGCATCGCGCAGCTGCGTCGCGTTGCGTTTGGAGCTGATATAGATGAGCAGCCCGAACACGGTGGTATTCGGCGCGATCGCGGTCAGGAGCTCCAGTTGCTTGGCGCCGAGCGCGCCCGAGAAGAAAGTTGCGCCGGTGACATTGCCGCCGGGCCGATTGAGGCTGCCGACCAGTCCGGCGGCGACCGGATCGAAACCGGTGGTGAAGACAATCGGCACCGTTTTCGTTGCCGCGATCGCCGGACCCGAAGTGCCGCCGGCAACGATCACCGAGACGTTACGCGCAACCAGCTCGGCCGCAAGTGCCGGCAGCCGATCGTTATGGCTCTCGGCATAGCGATACTCGATCGTAACATTCTGTCCTTCGATGCAGCCGGCTTCCTTAAGGCCGGCGCGAACTGCCGTGACGAGGTATTCGGCTTCCTTCGGCGTCCTGCTGCTGAGAAAGCCGACGACCGGGAGCGCGCCTTGCTGCGCGATGGCCGAAGACGGCACCAAAGACGGTGCGGCCATTACGCCGCCCATCGATGCCATGAACCCGCGACGCGTCGATCCGCCGGCTCGCATGATGCCTCCGCCCCCCAGAGTGCCATCGAGACTACCAAATCGGCACGCGGCAGTCAGCGGCGGCAGAAAGCCTCCATTGTGCGGCCGTTGCCTGACGGGCGGCGTATCGGGCAAGATGCCGCCGCTTGACTTGCAGCAGACCTGCCCGACAAACCGATCCTGCCCGGCCCATCGCGAGACACCGACATGGCGGCGCCAAGCTTCGATCTTATCGTGAACGGCAAGCCGGCGCGCGTCGCCGCCGACGAGGAGACGCCGCTCCTTGACGTTCTGCGCAACCGGCTCGGGCTCATCGGCACGCGGTTCGGCTGCGGCCTCGAACAATGCGGCACCTGCACCGTGCTGATCGACGGCGCGCCGGAAAAATCCTGCACCAAGCCGATCTGGAGCGTGGCGGGCAAATCCGTTCTCACCATCGAGGGGCTGGGCACGCCGGAGCGGCCGCATCCTTTGCAGCAGGCGTTTTTGGACGAGCAGGCCGGCCAATGCGGCTATTGCCTCACCGGCATTATCCTGGCGGCGAGCGCGCTGCTTGAGCGCAACCCGTCGCCGACGCGCGCCGAGATCGCCACCGCGCTCGACGGCAATATCTGCCGTTGCGGCACCCATAACCGCATTATCCGCGCGGTGCAGCGGGCCGCGGCGGCAATGCGCAAGGTGCCGGCATGAACGCGCCGACCTTGCCGCAACTCCTCATCGACAATCCGCGGCTCGAGCAGTGGGTGTCGTTCCGCGCCGACGGCAAGGCCGTGGTCTCGACCGGGCGGGTCGAGATCGGCCAGGGCGTGCTCACCGCGATGATTCAGATCGCCGCGGACGAGCTCGACATCTCGCCGGAACGCATCGTGCTGCAGTCGGGCGACACCGCGCTCACCCCCAATGAGGGCTTTACCGCCGGCAGCCAATCGATCCAGTTCGGCGCCGTGGCGCTGCGCCTGGCCTGCGCCGAAATCAAGCTGCTGTTTCTCGAGCGCGTCGCCGCGTTACGAAATCTGCCGCTCGCCGATCTCGCGGTGAAAGACGGCGCCGTCATCTGTCGCGGCACGCCGACCGGCGACGATTACTGGTCGCTCGCGGACTCCGTCGATCTGACCCGGCGCGCCAGCGGCCGCGCGGCGCCCAAGCCGGCCGCGGAACACGCCATCGTCGGGCGCAACGCGCCGCGCGTCGACCTTGCCGCCAAGGTGTTCGGCAGGCCGGCATTCATCCACGACATGGTGCTCGACGGCATGCTGCATGCGCGCGTGGTGCGCCAGCCGGGACGGACCGCGTCGATCGTCGCCGTCGACGAGGCCGCGATCCGGCGCGGCGCCAAAACGCCGGTCGAGATGATGCGCAGCGGCAATTTTCTCGCCGTCGTCGGCGCCGACGAAACCGCGGTCGAGGCCGCCGCCGCCAAGGCGCCGGCGCATGTGACCTGGGACGGGGTGGAGCCGGTCAGCGCCCTCCATGAGAACGCACGCGCGCTGTTGCAGCAGCCGTCGATCGATCGGGTGATCGGCACGCCGCTGCCCGATAACCCGCCGCGCGGACGCCAGCACGAAGCGCGTTACAGCCGGCCCTATCTGGCGCATGCCTCGATCGCGCCGTCCTGCGCGCTGGCGCTTTATCGCGACGGCAAGCTGACGGTGTGGACGCATTCGCAAGGCGTTTTTCCGCTGCGCAAGTCGCTTTGCGAGATGCTCAAGCTCGATCCGGCGGCGATCACGGTCAAGCACGTGCAGGGCGTCGGCTGTTACGGTCACAACGGCGCCGACGACGCCGCGGCCGATGCCGCGGCCATCGCCGTCTTGAGTCCCGGCCGGCCCATTCGCGTGCGCTGGCGGCGCGAGGAGGAATTCGCCTTCGAGCCGGTCAGCCCGGCCATGGTGGTCAATGTCCGGGCGAGCCTCGACGCGGCCGGCCGCCCGGTGGATTGGACCACCGAAATCTGGAGCGCCACCCACAACGCCCGGCCCGGCCTCGGCAATCTCCTTGCCGCCGAAGCGCTGCCCAATCCGCCGCCGCCGCCGCCGCCGGCCGACGTGCCGGAGGCTTCGGGCGGCGGCGCCACGCGCAATGGCGAGCCGCTCTATGCCATTGCGGCGAAGCGCATCGTTCATCACCTGGTTCCGCAAGTGCCGCTGCGCACCTCGGCGCTGCGCGGGCTCGGCGCCATGCCGAACGTGTTCGCCATCGAATCCTTCATCGACGAGCTCGCCGCGCGCGCCGGCGCCGATCCGGTGGCCTACCGGCTGTCGCTCCTCGACGACGCCCGCGCCCGCGGCGTGATCGGACATGTCGCGCGCATGTGCGACTGGGACAAGCGCATCGCTGCCGAGCCGGCGGTCGGCATCGGCTTTGCGCGCTACAAGAACCGCGCCGCCTATGCCGCCGTGGTGGCGCAGGTGGCGGTGGAAGAGGAAATACGGCTGGCACGAGTGTGGTGCGCGACCGACGCCGGGCTTGTGGTCAATCCGGACGGCGCGATCAATCAGCTCGAAGGCGGCATCCTGCAAGCGGCGAGCTGGGTGCTCAAGGAGCAGGTGCGGCTCGACAGTTCCGGCCTGCGCGGCCGCGATTGGGACACCTATCCGGTGCTGAAATTCTCCGACGTGCCCGAGGTGACGGTCGAATTGATCGATCCGCAATCGGACAACCCGCCGCTCGGGGTCGGCGAGGCGACCGCCGGTCCGACCGCGGCGGCGATCGGCAACGCGGTGGCGCGCGCGCTCGGCGCGCGCTTGCGCGACTTGCCGCTCACCCGCGAGCGCGTGATGGCGGCGCTGCTGTCGGATGAAAAGTCCTAGCTTCTCGGCGTTAGCGCCCCGGACTGAAATCCTGATCGGGAAACGCGGAAGCCTCCGGCGGCTTGATCACCACGAACGGATGATCGACCGACTGATGGCAGCCGTTGCAGCCCTGCGTCAGCCGGTCGTAGGCGGCGGCAAATTTATTGGCATCCTGCTGTTTGATCGCGGCCTCGACCGCATCGAGCGGCGGACCTACCGCCGCGTCGATGAGTTCCGGCACCGGCAAGCCGCCGAATTTCGGCTGGGCTTTCTTGATGCCGGCGAAGACCTGGCGCAGTTCGACCAGCGCATAGGCGGCGAGCGGCCAATTGCCGGCGCGCCCGGCCAGCCCGAGCTTGGCATGGCGTGGCTGCACCAGGGTGTTCATCAGGTCGCCCATGGTCAGAACATAAGGCGCGGCCGCCGTGTTCGCGGCCGGCGGCGGCGGCTGTTGCGCGTGCACCCCGCCGGCAGCGACAACGGCAAGGGCGGCGATCGCGACCAACGTGCAAATTTTGTTCATCGACGTCCTGCCTTTCATGTCGCATTTGCCTGGTTTGTTCAGTCGAGCGGCTCGAGCCGGATGATCGCTGCGCCGTGATTGTTGCCGGCCCAGAACGTCACTGGCGTGGTGGAGTTGTCGACAAAGACGCGGCGGATATTGGCCGGCCGCGGCAACAGATATTCGACGAAGCGCCCGCTTTGCGGATCGAAGCGCAGCACCCGGTCGCTCGCCATGCCGGCGCTCCACAGCTCGCCGTTCTTGTCGCAGAACACATCGTAGGGATAAGTGTAGGGCGTCGGCGCGTCCCATTCCTTGAACGTCTCGTTGGCCGTATCGAACATGGCGAGCTTGTTGGCGGCGAACTCCGCGAACCACAGCCGGCCGCGAGCGTCGAGCATGGTGCGGCGCGGCCGCGAATTCTTGGTCGGCGTCGGAAAAATCGTGGCGGCGCCGGTCTTGGCGTCGACCCGCACGACATTCTCGTCGCCGAAATCCATGAAATAGAGGTCGTTCCTGGCATCGGCCGCCATGCCATAGGGCGCGTGCGAGTGTCCCCCGCCGAGGAACGCGAACGGATCGAGACGCTGATATTTGCCGGTTTTCAGATCGAGCCGCATGATCGCGTGGCGGGCGACGTCGTTGGTCCAGACCTTGCCGTCGACATTGTCGGCGCGCGGCATCACCATCGATTGCTGCATGGCATCGTCGTTCAACGCGGCGTCGACGGGATAGAGGCGAAACGTCCTGGTCTTCATGTCGAAGCGGGCAAGCCCGGCCTGGAACATCAGCGCCAGCCACAGATTGCCGTCGGCGTCGGGCTCCAGATCGAGCGCGCCGACCGGGAAGTCCGGTTTCAAGATCGGAATGGCGTAATCGCGCGCCGCGCCGGTCCTCGGGTCGAGCTCGCCCAGCACGTTCTCGACGAAATCCGAATACCAGACGTTGCCGTCGGCGTCGGTGCGCACGTCGTGCGGCGCAATCGTCCGGCGCGGCAAATCGTATTCGGTGATGACGACGCGGGTGGCCCGGCCGTGCGGCCGCGGCAATGTCCGCAACCGGTAACTCCAATGCGGGCCGCTGCTGAGATTGATCGTCGCCAGATAAGCGGCGAGCTTGGCGATGGCCGCATCGTTGACTTTCTGCGGAGCGACGCGCCGCTGCGGGCGCGCCTGGATCGTATTGTTGGCGTATTGCGCCATGCGCGCCAGCACCGGAGCGAACGCCGCGGCGCTGAAGTGCGAGCGCGCGATCCGTTCCAGCGTATGACAGCTCATGCACTCCATCAGCGGCCGTTTGTCGTCCGGCGTGCCGGGCATGCTGATGAGCCATTCGGCATTGGTGAGCTGCGCGGCAAGATCGGCGGTCGGCTGCAACGTGAGCGCGACGTCCAAGGTGCTTGCCCCGAGCGTGACGGCGCGTGGGCCGGCGAGGTCGTAGCCGGCGGCGCGAATCCGCAAATCGTATCGGCCGGGCGGCAGCCGCCCGTCGGGAAAGCGGAAATGGCCGAGCACATCGCTGACGACGGTCACCGTGATCGGCGAGCCGGTCCTTTGCGCGCCGACCAGCACGCCTTCCATGGCGCCTTCCGCGGCGGAGCGCACGGTGCCGGTCAGCGTTTGCGCACGCGCTGGCGCGGCACCGAGACAGCCGAGCAGCAACGCGATCGCCGCAACGGCGCAGTGCGCCCGCGTCAAAGCCGGCTCCTCATGGGCTAGTCTTTCTGCAAATAGCAATCGACTTCGATCGGATCCGTGGTATCGCCCGGCGGATTCGGACGGCGCACGATATTGGCCTGCTTATAGCCGTCCTTGGCGCAGGAAATGACGATGTCGTCCGGCTTGATGCTCTTGGCAAAGCCCGAGATTTTGTAGACGCCGATGCCGTTGCTGGTGGTGACCAGCGCGCCGCCGCTTTTCACCGTTGCCGTCACCCTGGCGTCGCCGACCGCCGCGCCGCCGGCATCGCGGATGAAGCCGAAGAACGGCGGTCCGTCATTGGCGCTGGTGTTGGTGTCGTCGCCGAACGTCATTTGTCCGCCGCCGCGCGCCGCCGTCAGGCCGCCGAGCGTCAAGGCAAGAAACAACGCTGCCCCGGCTGCTCCCCCGATCCGGCGCGTCATCGCGTGAAACAGCCCGTGCGCATGGGTGCAATTCTCGTTTCGATCGCCCCGATCGCATGGGAATCTGGAGCGCAATCGTTTCAAGTGGAATCGACTGCGCTCTATAAGTTTTTGATGGAGCATGATGTTCTCGGAAGACCGGTGTCCGCTTTTCCGGATCATGCTCCAGCCTCCGGCAAAGGCTTCGGCAATTTCACGGCGCGGCGCAGCGGCGGCGCAAGGATCGCGGCCGCCGCTTTCAGACGTAGACGCTCTTCATCTGCCCTTCGGGATACCGCAAGCCGGCAACCGCGCCGACCGGAACCGCTGTGGCGATCTCCGCCAGATCGGCGGCGTCGAGTTTCACCGACAGCGCGCCGATATTCTCGATCAGGCGCTCCCTGCGCTTGGTGCCGGGAATCGGCACGATGTCGTCGCCCTGCGCCAACAGCCAGGCGAGCGCCAACTGTCCCGCCGTGCAGTTTTTCTTGCGCGCCAGTGCCGCGATCTTGCCGACGAGCCCCATGTTGTGGCCGATATTTTCCGCGGCAAACCGCGGATGCCGCTTGCGGGCGTCGTTGTCGGCGAGCGTCTGCGGATCTTCGACCACGCCGGTGAGCAGACCCCGGCCGAGCGGCGAATAGGCGACGAAGGAGATGCCGAGCTGCCGCGTCGTCGCCAGCGTCTCATCGCCCTCGGTGCGATACAGCAGCGAATATTCGTTCTGCACCGCCGCGATCTTGTGCACGGCGTGGCCGCGGCGAATGGTCTGCGGGCTCGCTTCGCTTAAGCCGAGCGCGCGGACCTTGCCTTGTTCGACGAGCTTGGCCATGGCGCCGACGGTGTCCTCGGTCGGCACCGTCGGATCGATGCGGTGCTGATAATAGAGGTCGATGACGTCGACGCCCAAGCGCTTGAGGCTCGCCTCGCAGGACGAGATGACGAATTCCGGCCGGCCGTCGGCGGTCTTGCCGCCGCGGCCGCCGAGATTGCCGAACTTGGTTGCCAGGACCACCTGCGCGCGGCGGCCCTTGATCGCCTTGCCGACCAGTTCCTCATTGTGGCCGGCACCATAGGCGTCCGAGGTGTCGAGCATGGTGATGCCGCGGTCCAGGGCCTCCTGGATCAAGGCAATGGCATTGGCGTCGTCGCTTTTGCCATAGACGCCCGACAGCGACATGCAGCCGAGGCCGATCGCCGAGGTGACGAGGCCGGAGGAACCGAGTTTGCGGGTGGGAAGCTGTGCCGTCATTGCAGTGTTCTCCCTGTGGCTGCCTTGCCGCCGACTTGGCGCTATTTAAGCGCATAAAGCTGCGG
>Ga0335081_10019592_pt1 | contig 10941 bp, 9 predicted proteins | sample Lox_Sample_35_FD_206713 | JGI IMG/M metagenome (GOLD analysis project Ga0335081, IMG submission 206713) | Soil microbial communities from Loxahatchee National Wildlife Refuge, Florida, United States - Lox_Sample_3.5 | ecosystem: Environmental > Terrestrial > Soil > Wetlands | place: USA: Florida...
GGGGGGGGGGGTGACGACCAGCGCGTCGGTGAGCAGGCACAGGCCGCCGAACAGCAGGACCTGGGCCAGCGGCGCGTTGAACGTGCCGCGGCTGGTGTACTGCTCGGGCAGGCTCAGGGCCAGGGCCGCGGCCGCGGCCGGCGCCCACCGGGCCCCGGCCAGCCGGCCGGCCAGGCCGCCGAACGAGAGCACCGCGCACGCGCCGATCAGCGGCGTGGCGACCAGCGCGGCCGGGACGCCGCCCAGCCAGACCGCCCCGGCCAGGACCAGGGGCATCCCGGTCATGAACTGCGGCGCGAGACCCGAGCCGGTCAGGTCGTAGCCCAGGCTGGCGAACGACAGGCCCGGGTGCGCGCCGCCGAACGCGCCGGCCTGCTGCGGGATGGGCAACGTGCCGTGGTGCGCGATCCAGTACGCCACCTGCAGGTAGGCGGCCGGGTCCCGGACGATGATGACCTGCTGGGACCGCTCGGCGATCTGCCAGACGGCGAAGCCCGCCGCCACCGCGACCGTGGCCGCCACCGCCCACCACGGCACCGGCTTGTGCTGGCCGCCAAAGCCGGGACGCTGGCGCAGCGCGAGGTAGCACAGGCCCACGGCCAGCGGGGAGAACATGAACACCAGCGGCGGGGCCGCGAGCCGGCCCGCGAGCAGCAGCGGCAGGCCGGGCAGCAGCCACGCGGCGGCCACCAGGGCGGGCACCACCGTGACCCCGCCGAACACGGCACCGGCCAGCCGCCCCGGGCGCGCGGACGGCCGGGCGGGCGGCTGAGCCTGGAAGACCTCAGTGACCTCTGAGGCGTGCGGGTCACGGCGCACGGACCTAACTTTAAGCCACCGGCTGCACGTGCACGAGGGACGAGGACCTGCGCCCGGCCTGGGCGACCAGCAGCCACATGACCAGCGCGGCCGGGTAGATGAAGTAGCCGAACCGGGTGGACGGGGCGAGCACGAACATGGCCGACAGCCCGATGACCAGCCGCCAGGTGGCGGCGGGCACGACCCGGGGCGGGCTGACGAACAGGGAGACCAAGATGGCCAGCCCGGAGCCGACCAGCAAGATGACCACGATCGTGTGGCCGAGGGCGCCGGTCTGGGCCAGCACGTGGCCGAGCAGCGGGCTGGCCGCCTGGGACTTGACGCTGGCCAGGCCGAGCGGGAACAAGATGGTGTTCTTGACCAGCGCGCCGAAGCGCAGCACCGCGAACGGGCCCACGATCACCGCCACCACGGCCAGCGACCAGGCGGTGAACCGCCAGGCCTCGCGCTTGCCGTCGCGCACGTACAGCAGCGCGAAGGCCACGGCCAGGGCGGGCCAGGCGGTCGCCTTCATCGACGAGGCGATGCCCAGGGCCAGGCCGGCCGCGACCGCGTTGGACTGCATGGGCCGCCACAGCAGGGCGAAACCGAGGCACAGGAACGCGACCATGGGCACGTCGGTGCCGCCCACGCACAGCTCGAACGCGATGATCGGGGAGACGGTCAGCAGCAGGGCCCAGCGGACGCAGTCCCTGGCTCCGGCCACCCGCAGCGCGAAGGCGAACACGACCAGGAACACGACCCCGAACCACACCCGCGGGTCGGTCAGCGGGCCGTGGCCGAGCAGGGCCTGGGGCACGCCGAACACGGCCATCAGCGGCAGGTACGGGTTGTACAGGTTGGGATCGGTGGTGGTGGCCAGGACCTTGGCGCTCTTGTACGGGGTGCCGTGCTTGATCAGCGTGCTGGCCGAGTTGGCCACCACCCCGACCTCGGGCTCACCGTGGCCGGTCCACACCATCCACAGCAGCGGGACCAGGATGGCCCCGCAGACCAGGATGCCGAGCGCGAGGTCCACCCCGGTGGTCTGGCGGGACCGCCAGGCCATGATGGTGAGCGCGGCCAGCGCGTAGGCGATGGCGGCGCAGGTGCCCCACAGCCGGTGCAGCGGGTCCCCGCTGAACAGCGCGACCCCGCCGCCGAACAGGGCGCAGCCGACCAGCCCGGCGACCAGCCAGATTCGGGGCATGGTGACAACCGACTGCCATCGGATCGGCGCGACCGCCGTCTCGTCGCCCCCGGCCCCCGTCGTTGGCGCGAGTTCGCGAGTACCGCGACTCCACACTCGATATATCTTACGCCTTGCGTTGCGTGCCGCCTTCTATTATCCGGCCCCGGACCCGGTAGCCGACCGGCAGCAGGGACCAGCCGAACCGGTCGCTGACCAGGCCCCACAGGCCCTTCGAGGCGACCAGCGTGCACACCACGGCCAGGCCGCCCACGATGACCAGGTACCAGGCGCCGTAGGAGGACAGCGCCTCCTGCAGGCCGAACAGCACCAGCGCGCCGATGACCGGTCCCTCGATCGTGCCCATCCCGCCCACCAGCACCATGAACAGCATGTACACGCTGTACTGGACGTTGAACACCGAGGTCGGCTCGACGTACAGGGTCTGCAGCGCGATCACCGCCCCCACCGCCCCGGCGCCGCCCGCCGCGACCAGGTAGGCCAGCCGGCGGCTGCGGCCCACCCGGACGCCGAGGCTGGCCGCGGCGACCGGGTCGCTGCCGGCCGCCCGGGCGTCCAGCCCGAACGTCCGCCGCACCAGCAGGTAGACCCCGGCCACGCTGGCCACCGCGACGACCAGGGTGGCCCAGTAGATCAGGGCCTCGCGCAGCACCGGGGTGTAGCCGGCCAGGCCGGGGACGCTGACCCCGGTGGTCCCGCCGACGCTGGGCGACAAGGTGGCGACGATCTCGAACACCGCGGCTACGACCAGGGTGGCGACCGCGAAGTAGCCGCCGGACAGGCGGAGCACGAGCAGCGACACCGGCAGCGAGATCACCGCGGCGATGACCGCGGCCGGCCCGATCCCGGCGATCGGGTTCACGCCGTGCGCGGCGACCAGGTAGAGCGCGTAGGCGCCCAGGCCGATGTAGGCCTGCTGGCCGAACGAGGTGAGCCCGCTGAACCCGGCCAGCAGGTTCCACAGGCTGGCCATGGCGACGAAGGTGAGCAGGGTGATCAGGGGCTGTTCGGCCGGGCCGCCCAGGGTGTAGGGGATCGCGGCCAGGAACACGACGACGAGCGCGGCCAGGGCGGTGAAGCCGGTGGCGGTGCGGCTCCAGCGGCTGACCGTGTACTCGCCGGGCTGCTCGGCGCCTTTGGCCTGGGTCGCGGCCGGTTTCACCCGAGCGCTCCCAGTTGCTGGCTGGCGGCCTGGTGGCTGGCGAACAGGCCGTTCGGGCGGACCGCGAGCACGGCCAGGAACAGCAGGTGCACGGCGAGCACCGCGTAGGCCTCGTTGACCTGGCCGACCACCACCTGGGTGACGCCCAGGGCCATGCCGCCGACCAGCGTGCCCCACAGCGAGCCGAGCCCGCCGATGACCACCGCCTCGAACGCGAAGATCAGTACGTTCGTGCCCTGGTAGGGGTCGAAGGTGCCGATCGTGCCGATGAACACCCCGGCCAGCGCCGCGGTGGCCACGGCGATGCCCGCCACCGTGGCGAACAGCGGCCGGACCCTGATCCCGACCAGCCGGGCGGTGTCCAGGTCGTCGGCGGTGGCCCGCACCTGGCGTCCCCACGAGGTGCGGGACAGCAGCAACTGCAGCCCGGACAGGACCGCGCAGGCGGTCAGGAACGCGGTCATGAACAGCCAGGACACGGTGATCTGGCTGCCGATGCGGAAGCTGGCCAGGGCCAGCGCGCCGCCGTTCAGCCCGCGCGGGTCCGACGTGGCCGCCTCCTGGAGCAGGTTCTCGATCATCACCGACAGGCCGAACGTGACCAGCACCGGGGCCAGCACGCCGTGCCGCAGCGCCCGGCCGAACAGCGTGACCTGCAGCAGCACGCCGGCCGCGAACGCGGCGGGCAGCAGCAAGGGCAGCGTGATCCAGACCGGCACGCCGAGCGCGGTGGACAGCACCAGCCCGAGGTAGGCGCCGCACACGGCCAGGTCGCCGTGGGCCAGGTTGACGATCCGCATCACGCCGAAGGTCAGCGACAGGCCGCACGCGATCAGCGCGTACTGCCCGCCCAGCAGCAGGCCCTGGATGACCGCGTTGACCCAGGTCACGTCGCCGTCTCCCCGGACGTTGCCGTCTCCCCGAAGTAGGCGGCGACCACCTGGTCCCTGGTCAGGGCCGGGACCGGGGCGGCCAGCGCGACCCGGCCCTCGAGCAGGCAGACCAGGTCGTCGCAGCTATCCATGGCCCGCCGCAGGTCCTGCTCGACGATGACCAGGGTGGTGCCGGCCTGGCGCAGTTCGGCCAGGGTCTGGTACAGCGCCTCGACGATCAGCGGAGCCAGGCCCAGCGAGATCTCGTCGAGCAGCAGCAGGGTCGGCGCGGCGGCCAGGGCGCGGGCGATGGCCACCGCCTGCTGCTCGCCGCCGGACAGGGTGGAGGCCCGCTGGCCGCGGCGCCGGGCGATCATCGGGAAGGTTTCGTAGATGCGGTCAAGGGGCCATTGCTTGGACGCGGCCGCGGCGGCGCCGACCTGGATGTTCTCCTCCACGGTCAGGCTTGGGAACAGCTTGCGGCCCTCGGGGACCAGGGCGATGCCCTGGGCGATCCGCTGGTAGGGCGGGGCGGTGGTCAGGTTCTGGTCGCGGTAGCTGATCGACCCCCGGGCGGCGGGCTGGGCGCCGGCGATGGCGCGCAGCAGGGTGGTCTTGCCCGCGCCGTTGGCGCCGACCAGGGCGGTGGCGCCGCCCTGGGCGACCGACAGCGACACGCCGAACAGGGCCTGGAAGTCGCCGTAGAACACCTCCAGGCCGGTCACCTCGAGCAGCGTGGTCACAGCACTCCCCCGCCGAGGAACGCGGCGCGGACGTCGTCGCTGGCCAGCACCGCGGCTGGCGGCCCGTCCGCGATCACGCGGCCGTCGGCCAGGCAGACCAGCCGGGTGGCGACCGCGGTCAGGACCCGCATGACGTGCTCGACCCAGACGATCGTGGTGCCGCCCGCGTTCACCGCGCGGATGGTCCCGATCAGCACCTCGGTTTCCGGGTCGCTCAGCCCGCCCGCGATCTCGTCCAGCAGCAGGACCTTCGGTCGCATGGCCAGGGCCCGGGCCAGTTCCAGCCGCTTGCGGTCCAGCAGCCGCAGCGAGCCGGCCTTGGCGTTGGCCTGGCGGGCCATCCCGGCGCTCTCCAGCGCCTGGCAGGCGGCGGCGTAGGCCGGCCGGCCGCGCAGCCCGGCCGCCCGCATGGCGCCGACCAGGGCGTTCTCGAACACGGTGAGGTCGCCGAGGGGCCTTGGGACCTGGAACGTGCGGCCCAGGCCCTGTCTGGCCCGCAGCGGGGGCGGCAGCCTGGTCACGTCCTGGCCGTTGAGCTTGACCTGGCCCGCGTCGCACCGGGAGGTGCCGGTCAGCAAGTCCAGGAGCGTGGTCTTGCCCGCTCCGTTCGGCCCGACAATGCCTACCGCCTCCCCCGCGGTCACCTCGAGTGAGACGGACGTGAGTACGGCGAGTGAGCCGTAGCTCTTGGCGACGTCGCTGACCTCGAGCGCGGGGCTGGACTTCACAACAGCTGCAGGGATCCCGCGACGGGGACGGCGGGCAGCAGCGAGTTGTTGATGACCACGAGCTGGTAGCTGCCCGATACCTTGCGCCATTGGGCGAGGAGTTCGGGGACCTGGGACACGTTCGGGACCGGGCCGCTGGTGAAGTCGTAGTCGCCGGTGATGGCGGTGCCCTTGAGCGCGCCGATGGCGCTGGCCACCCCGGTCGCGTTCTTCGGATCGCCGGAGGCCTTGAGGGCGGCCACCGCGATCTCGAAGATCGCGTAGTTGAAGCCCATCGGCTGGGTCCATTCGTTCCCGGTGGCGGTCTTGTAGTTGGCCGCGAACGCCGAGGCGGTGGTGCCGTCCAGGGAGGACTGGTACGGGAACTGCGGCGACCACCACAGCGGCGACATGACGTTGGTGACCAGCGGGCCGAGGGCGTCGGCCGCGCTGGGGAACAGCAGCGCCTTGGAGATGGAGGCGATCTTCGGCACGAAGCCATTCTGGTGGGCCTGCCGCCAGAACGTGATGAAGTCCGGCGGGATCGGCACGGCGTGCAGGATCTCCACGTCGGCGGCCTTGAACTTGGAGATGATCGGCGAGAAGTCCGACAGCCCGTCGGTGTACGCGCCCGACGGCACGACCTTCCAGCCCAGGCCGTCGACCTTCTGGGTGACGTACTTCTGGAAGCCGGCGCCGTCCACGTCGTTCGGCCACAGCCCGCCCACGACGTGGTTGGTGGAGGCCTGCTGCCAGACCGAGGAGAACAGGTTGGTCTCCTCCTGGGTGCCCAGGAAGTACATGTAGGAGTACTTGAACGTCTTCGCGCTGCCGTTGCTGGCGTAGTACCACTGCTCCCACGGGCAGATGGTGAGCAGGCACGGCACGCCGGACGCTTCGGCCTGCGCGGAGACCGGGATGACGGTCTCCGGGGTGGCGGTGGCGAGCAGGAAGTCCACCCCGTCCTGCTGCACCAGCTGGGAGGCGACGGTGGCGGCGCGGTCGGAGGAGGACTGGCTGTCGGCGGAGATGATCTGCACGTCGTACTTCTTGCCGCCGATGGTCAGGCCGTTCTTCAGCGCGGCCCGGACCTGGTTCAGCACGTACCCGTTGGACTGGGTGAACACGGACAGCTGGCCGGTCTCCGGGCTGATGAAACCGAGCTTGATCGTGCCGCCGCTCGCGCTTCCGCTGCTTGCGCCCGCGGCCGAGCTCGGCGTGCTGGCCGACTTGAGGGCGCTGGAACAGCCGGCGACCCCGGCCGCGCCGATGGCGCCCGCGGCGCCGAGGAAGCTGCGTCTGCTCAGGGAATCGGTGCTCATGTCCGGTCATTGTCGGCCGGGCCGGCCGGGGTGGTCTTGCACTACCGGGCACATCCCTTGACCATCCGCGCATGGGCCCGCAAGCTAGGACGACTACCGAAGGAGGTAGCCGGTCATGCCCGATGTCGCACGCACGCTCGACCTGCCATCCGGGCAGCGTTTCGAATACTGGAAGCACGTCCTGTCGCACACGTTCGTACCTCTGGAAGTGTCCACCCCGGGCGGCGGCGCCGACTTCCAGGGCCGGCTCCGCGGCTGCGAGCTGGGCAGCCTGCGGTTCATCGAGGTCCTGGCCGAGGCGCACACCGCGCGGCGGACCGCGCGGCTGGTCAAGGCGGCCCCGGCCGGCTGTTACAAGATCGGGCTGCAGCTGCGCGGGTCTTCGGTCCTGATCCAGGACGGCCGGGAGGCCACCCTGACCCCGGGCGACTTCACCCTGTACGACACCGACCGCCCGTACACGCTGGCGTTCAGCGACCCGCACCGCATGCTGGTGCTGGTCTTCCCCCGGGACGTGCTCGGCCTGCCGCAGGACCGGCTGGCCGGGCTGACCGCGACCCGGCTGCCCGGGGAGGCCGGCGGGATGGCCACGCTCATCGGCCCGTTCCTGGCCCAGGTGGCCACCGTGCTGGACTCGGACTCCTGCGCCCCGCAGGCCGGGGTCCGGCTGGCCGGCAACGTCCTGGACCTGCTGGCCACGGTGCTGACCGAACGGCTGGACTGCGCGGCGCCTTCGCCGGATGTGGCCCACCGGGCGCTGATGCTGCAGATCACCGCGTTCATCGAGGAGCACCTGGGCGAGGCCGAGCTGTCCCCGGCCCAGATCGCGGCGGCCCACCACATCTCGCTGCGCCTGCTGCACAAGCTGTTCCACGCCAGCGGCACCACCGTGGCCGGCTGGATCAGGCAGCGCCGCCTCGAGCACTGCGGCCACGACCTGCGGGATCCGCGCTGGGCGGCCCGGCCGGTGGCCGCCGTCGGGGCCCGCTGGGGCTATCCCGACCCGGCCCACTTCAGCCGGCTGTTCAAGGCCAGCTTCGGGCTGAGCCCGCGCGACTACCGGGCCAGCCACGGGTTGCTGACCGCGCCATATCTTGCCGATCAGTTGCCGTACGTTGCTGATCAAGGGGCGTGCGCTGGCGTGCAAGACGGGTGGCCGCCGGGGGCGTGAGCATTAGCGCCATGGGCCTGCTGCGCGGCAAGGCCGCCATCATCACCGGCGGCGAGGGCAGCATCGGCATGGCCACGGCCCGGGCCTTCGTGACCGCGGGGGCCCGGGTCTGCCTGATCGGCCTGGCGGCCGACACGCTGGAGGCGGGCGCGGCGTCGCTGGGCGACGGGGCCAGCTGGGCGGTGGCCGACGTGACCGACTCGGTGCAGGTCAAGACCGCGGTGGCCGGGGCCGCCGAGGCGTTCGGGCGGCTCGACGTGGTGGTGTCCAACGCGGGCATCGCCGGGGTCATCGCCCCGGTGGCCGACTACCCGGAGGACGTCTTCGACCAGGTCATGGCGGTGCACGTGCGGGGTTCGTTCCTGGTGTGCAAGCACTCGCTGCCGTACCTGCAGTCCGGCGCGAGCATCGTGATCACCTCGAGCGTGGTCGGCCTGACCTCCGAGGCGGGCATCTGCGCCTACGCCACGGCCAAGCACGCGCTGGTCGGGCTGATGCGCACGCTGGCCAAGGAGAGCGCGCCCCGCGGCATCCGGGTCAACACCATCCACCCCGGCCCGGTCGACAACGAGTTCCAGCACCGCATCGAGGTCGCGGCGACGGGTGTTGACGCCGCCCGGGCGGCCGTCATGTTCGAGCAGCTGATCCCGCTGGCCCGGCACGCGGCGCCGGAGGAGGTGGCCCGGGCCATGCTGTTCCTGGCCAGCGACGAGAGTTCGTTCGTCACCGGGGCCACGCTGGCCGTGGACGGCGGCATGTCGATCTGAGTTTTAGCTGGCCATCGTTAGTTCGCCGTCCGGAGCCAGGCGCCGAGGAAGTCCCAGGCGGTCAGGAGCCAGAGCCAGGCGGCCAGCACGGCGAAGGCGAACGGCACGAAGCCGAACACGGCGGCCAGCCCGGCCACCAGCATCCGCCCGTCCCAGCCCAGGCCGAACTTGTCGGCCGGGATGGGCCGCCCGGCCCGGGCCCGGCAGGCCAGGTCGGCGTGCCGCAGGACCACCGCGGCCAGCAGCACGAAGATCACCGGCAGCCAGACGTGGCGGGCGAAGCCGAGGCCGGCCAGGAAGACGCCCTCGCCGGTCAGCAGCAGCGAGGGCACCGTCCAGTCCAGCCGGCCGTCGTGCGGGTGGCGGGACCCGAGCGCCGCGAGCAGCATCGCCGCCACCGGGGCCAGGATCAGCACGCCGGGCAGGTTCGCCACCCCGAGGACGGCCAGGTCGCAGGTGACCAGCAGGCCCACCAGCAGCGGCGGCAGCGGCGGCAGCTGGCCGCGCACCACGCCGCCGATCCGGTGGGCCAGCGGGCCGTCGCCGCGGTAGGCGACCAGCACGCCGCGGGCCCGGGCCAGCTGGCCCGCGGCGGACAGCTTGGCCGCGCCGGCCAGCTGGCCGGCCAGCAGGTAGCCCGCGCCCACCGCGCCCCAGGCCAGCAGGATCAGGAAGGTCAGGCGGGGGCCGAAGAAGACCACGGTCACCGCGATGACCACGATGCGTTCGCCCGCGGGCAGCGTGATGACCTGACCGAGCAGGCGCCGGGGCGGCCGGGGGAAGATGCTCCCCGAGGCCCGGGCCAGGCCCTCGTAGCACAGCTCGGCCAGCCGCCTGGCCCCGAGCAGCAGCATCGCGGCCACGGCCAGCCGCCAGACGCCGATCTGGTCGGCGCCGAGCCAGGTGGCGACCACGGCGTCGTGCATCGAGCCGCCGAAGATCCCGTCCAGGCCGGCGATATTGCGGGTGACGCCCTGCACGGCGTTCTGGGTCGCGCCCTGCGCGGCGCTCTGGGCCGCGTTCTGGGCGGCCACGCCGGAGCTGACCGCCAGCGCGGCGTACACCGCGAACTCGGTGATCAAGGCGGAGGCGACGCCGAGCCAGTCGGCGGCCGGCCTGGTCCCCTCGATGGCCCCCAGCTGGGCGGCAGTCCGGGCCGAGACGAACGAGAACAGCAGCGCCACGATGGCCAGGACCTCGGTCCGGGTGGCCGGCTCGGAGAACCACACCGCGGCCAGCAGCCCGAGGCCGAGCGAGATGCCGTACATCGCGGCCGGGGCGAGCTGGCGCGCGGCCGCCCAGCAGGCCACGTCGCGGGCCGCGGGATCGGCGACGAACCGCGCGACCGCGCCGTCGCCGTCCGGCCCGGCGTCCAGGACCCGGACGCCGACCCCGCGCTCGGTGAGCTCGCCGAGCAGCGTGCTCACCTCGGCCGGGGCCGCGCGGCGGGCCGCGAGCGCCTCGGCCGAGCTGGCCAGCGCGTCCAGGTCCGGGGTGTCCACGATGAGCGCGCCGCCGCGGTGCGCTCCCAGGCCGTCCGGGGTGTCCGCGGCGCCCGGGGCGGGCCGGCCGGTGAAGGCCGCCGTGCCGCCCGCGGCGAGCAGCCTGGTCAGGACCTCCTCGGGCACCGAGTCGTCCCCGACGCAGATGAGCACGCGTTCGCCCGCCTCGCGCGCCGCCGCCGCGACGGTCAGCAGGCCCGGCCCGGCCCGTTCGGCCGCGTCGACCCGGCGCACGCCGAGGGCGGCCAACTGGCCGCGCAGCCCGGCGTCCGGCTGGGTCGCCAGCACCAGGGCAACGGTCATGCGGGTCCTCCCAGCGACGGCCGCCGTGACTCAGGCCCTTGAATTGAGTACAGCCTTACTGAATGTAGCCGGCGGCTCGCCCGCCGCCCCGGAGGAACACGCCTGGGCTGTTCACCGAATACCCGCTGTGGCCTGCCCGGAAACGGCAGCCTGCCGCGCCCGTTGTGGGCATCGGTTAGAGTCCGGCTCATGCGGACGGTCGCGGTGGTGCTGGGCGGCGGCACGGGTCAGCGGATCGGCGCGGCGGTGCCCAAGCAGCTGCTGAAGCTGGGCGGCCGGACGCTGCTCGAGCACTGCGTGGCCGCGTTCGAGCAGGCGCCGGGCGTCGACGAGATCCTGATGGTCATGGCCAGCGGGTACGTCGAGCAGATCCGGGCCATGCTC
>Ga0335081_10019594_pt1 | contig 10940 bp, 11 predicted proteins | sample Lox_Sample_35_FD_206713 | JGI IMG/M metagenome (GOLD analysis project Ga0335081, IMG submission 206713) | Soil microbial communities from Loxahatchee National Wildlife Refuge, Florida, United States - Lox_Sample_3.5 | ecosystem: Environmental > Terrestrial > Soil > Wetlands | place: USA...
TCTCGCCCGCATTGCGGCTCAAGTTCGAATCTCTCAGGGCGCACCACTGCTTCCAGATCCCTCGACTGCGCTCGGGATTTCGCCTGCGGGCTCCCGCTGCGCTCACGCCCGCAATGCGGCTCAAGTTCGAATCTCTCAGGGCGCACCATAATTTCAGATCCCTCGGCTGCGCTCGGGATTTCGCCTGGCGACTCCCGGTCGTCGCTTCGCGTCTCCCTCACGCCGCCAAGACGCCTCAAGTGCGAATCTTTCAGGGCGCACCACTGCTTCCAGATCCCTCGACTGCGCTCGGGATTTACCGGCTGGCGACTCCCCCGGTCGTCGTTGTGCCCCCTCACCCGGCGCTCGGCTATCTCGCTCTCCTCCAGTTTCTCCCGCAATCCTCATCTCAACGGAATGAAAGTGTCACTCATCCTCTGGACGAATACACCATCTTGACTAGTCTTCGATGGTGTATTAGAACTTGGACGCGCAATCTCGGGGCCCGCCGGGAGCAGGCATTCTCATTCATTAATCCGAACTCAGGAGGGCTCCCATGAAGTTGTGCAACTGCGCAGTTGGTGTACTGCTGGCCTTGGGCGTTTTGTTACCTGTCCTTGCCCCGGCCCAAGGGGTGTCGCCGCTACTATCTTTCCACTTCACTTCTTTCGACTATCCTAGCGCCACGGCCACGGCAGGCAGCGGCATTAACAAGGCCAACACCATCGTGGGAGCCTACACGGATAGCAGCGGTCAGTCTCACGGTTTTGCCCGGCTCGCCAACGGCAGCTTCAAGAAACTCGACTACCCCGGGGCCACACAAACCGCTCTTTTCGCAATCAACGACTCCAATCAGATCGTGGGCGTCTACCTGCTCTCGGATGGTCTCGATCACGGCTTCCTTTTCACCCTTCCGAATAAATTTACGCCCATCGATTACCCCGGCTCTACGCAGACCGTTGCGTTCGGGATCAATAACAGCGGGCAGATCGTCGGCGCCTGGCTCAGCTCCAATAATGGAGGTGGCTTCTCTCTGCTGAACGGAACCTACACTCCCCTGCAATATCCGAATGCGGCAGGCACCCAGGCAGGTGGTGTCAATGCCACGGGGAAGATCGCAGGCGCCTGGATTGATTCCCAGGGCAATAAGCACGGGTTCTTGCTCACCTCTGCCAACAGCGGCACCTACTCGGGGTTCGATTACCCGGGAGCACAAGACACCGTCGCCTTCGGGATCAATGACCACAACCAGGTGGTTGGCCACTACTTTGGTACGGACATGATCAGGCACTGTTGGGCTGGAGCTCCATCGCAAAATCAGTTCATTAACGTCGACTATCCGGGATCCATCGATTGCCGGATTGAGGGTATTACGAACGCGGGCCACCTTGCCGGTCAATACACCGACGCCAGCAACGCAACTCATGGTTTTCTGGCTGTACCGAAATAGATTTTCTGGCAGATACCCGATTTCGCTCGGGATGCGTTCGACCAGCTCAGCATTTCGACGTGCGGCTCGGACGCCGCACAAGCACCTCAATTGCGGCTGGCGACTCGCGGTCGTCGCTTCGCGTCTCCCTCACGCCGCCAAGGCGCCTCAAGGTCAACTCACCTAGGGCTCGCCATGATTCTCGCCAAGTTCGGCTTCCGTTTGCCCTCGGTTTCGTTCCGAGTACCAACGCCGCAGTGCTACTGCGGACCAGACGGCCTCCACAATGCCAAACGGCCAAGCTCCTTGAAGGAACCCATAAGCCGAAGCCATAACGCAAGACAAGGCAAAGGCCAGGATGAACCATGGGCTCCTTTTTTCGAGCGCATAGCAAACCAACATCGCGGTGACGGCGAACAGCCCGAAAAGCGTGAGACCATTCATGGCGAGAAAATACCAAACTGCCTGATTCATTGTTGTCTTCAATTCTGACTACTTCCCTACAGTGGTAACTGTATGACCGCGCCCATTCGTGTACAACATTTCAACAGGACTGTGGCAGGATCCGTGCCTTTTGGAGCAGGAGTAAATCTTGCCGTCTGGTTGGCAATTCCTACCCAAAGGCGAAATCTGCAGTTGTGAGTTTTCAGTGCTTTGCCGATGGCAAGCCGGGTGCTACACTCCAAGACAGACGAAGTGGCGCGCAACGGGGCGTTCTTGAGAATAAACTTCGGCCAGAGGTTTTCTTGGACGCCCCTTGCATTTCCGCCGTAAAAAGAAGACGAGATTAAAGGCCGAAGCAAGCCCTCCCCCGGACGCTCACGTCAGTACCAGTTTTTCCCCAATATCCAGCCCCGCCCGTCGTAAGAGTCCAGCAATCACCGGTTCCTTCATGCGTGAAGCGTCAAATTCCACTCGCACGATTTTCTCTTTTGGATCGAAGCTGATACGGCGCACGCCATAAACTTCCCGCATGCCGTCGAGGGCGCGGAGTTCGGCATCGCCCGGCGTGGTCGCGTATCGGTAGGCAACTTCCATCTGGGTCATAAGGCCTTCCCTCACAAAAGGAATTGCAAGCGTAACTGCCTGCATTGAATCGCAATCGGGGACTCCACAATCTTACAATACGGAACGGAGCTGCACCGATGACGGGAAATCCCGAAGTCGCAGTAAAAGACCCGGTTTGCGGCATGGCGGTCGATCCCAATACCGCCAAGCATAGCCGCGAGCATGGCGGGAAAAAGTACTACTTCTGCTGCGGACATTGCGCCGAGAAGTTTCAAGCTGACCCTGAACCCTATCTGAAACCCAAGCCGACGGCGCAATTGGTGACGTTGGGAGCTCCTGCGCCCAAGCCGGCGACAGTGACAACGGCTGCCAGGCCCTCAAAACAGCCCGCCGGTAACTACGTTTGCCCGATGTGCCCCGAGGTGCGTGCGGCGAAGCCGGGCGCATGTCCGAGTTGTGGCATGGCTCTAGAGTCAGAGATGCCGGTTTCAGTCACGCGGACCGAGTACACCTGCCCGATGCATCCCGAGATCGTTCGCACCAGTCCCGGATCTTGCCCGATCTGCGGAATGGCGCTGGAGCCTCGAACGGTCACGGCGCAGGAAGAGGGGAATCCGGAGTTACGCGAGATGTCGCGGCGCTTCTGGATCGGCCTTGCGCTGACGGTCCCGCTGTTGGGTATTGCAATGGCCGACATGCTGCCGGGAATGCCGGTGCAGCGCGCTCTTTCGGGCGGTTGGCTCCCGTGGATCGAATTGTTGCTGGCGACTCCGGTGGTGCTGTGGGGAGGATGGCCATTCTTTCAGCGCGGATGGGCTTCGGTGGTGAACCGCTCCACAAACATGTTCACGCTGATCGCAATGGGGACCGGAGTGGCGTACCTCTACAGCCTGATTGCGACCGTGCTGCCAGGAATTTTTCCGGTGTCATTTCTCGAGATGAGCGGCCGGCCACCGGTTTACTTTGAAGCGGCGGCAGCGATTGTCACGCTGGTGCTGCTCGGACAGGTGCTGGAACTGCGAGCTCGCAGCCGCACGGGGGCGGCGATCCGGGCACTGCTCGATCTTAGCCCCAAGACGGCACGCATCGTGCGCGACGGTACGGAACAAGACATGCCGCTCGAGGAAGTAAAGATTGGTGACCGATTGCGCGTCCGTCCAGGCGAGAAAGTTCCGGTAGACGGTGTGGTGCTGGAAGGGACGAGTGCGATTGATGAGTCCATGATTACCGGCGAGTCGATGCCGGTAGAAAAGCCCAGCGGCAGCAAGGTGATCGGTGCGACGGTTAACGGATCCGGATCATTCGTGATGCGGGCCGAACACGTGGGCGCGGACACATTGCTGGCCCAGATCGTGCGCATGGTCAGCCAGGCACAGCGCAGTCGTGCTCCCATTCAGCGGCTGGCGGATCGAGTGGCGGCCTGGTTTGTGCCGGCCGTCATCACTATTGCTGTTCTGACGTTTGTTGTCTGGGGGCTTTTCGGGCCGCAGCCGCGATTTGCTCATGCGCTGGTCAATGCGGTTGCCGTACTCATTATCGCCTGTCCGTGTGCGTTAGGACTGGCAACGCCGATGGCGATTATGGTAGGAACCGGCCGGGGCGCGCAGGCCGGGGTGCTGATCCGCAACGCCGAAGCGCTGGAGACTTTGGAGAAGGTCGACACGCTCGTTCTCGACAAAACCGGCACTCTCACCGAAGGCAAGCCGAGCCTGGAGTCGGTGATAGCCAGGCCGGGATTCGAAGAGTCCGAGATCGTTCGCCTGGTGGCCAGCCTGGAGCAGGGCAGCGAGCACCCGCTGGCTGCGGCCATCGTGAATGCGGCCAATGCCAACAAAATTCTGCTATCTGCGCCGACGGGTTTTCAGGCGAAGTCGGGTTTCGGAGTGACGGGGAAAGTTGACGGCAAGGCGGTTACGGTTGGTACTGCGAATTTCTTGCACGATCTTGGAATTCCGACGGCACCTCTGATGTCACAAGCCCAGGAATTGCGTCGTCAGGGCCAAACCGTGGTGTTCGTGGCCGTTGGTGACAAAGCGGCGGGCCTCATGGGAGTGGCTGATCCGGTGAAGCCATCGGCGCTGCAGGCAGTGCGAGAACTTCAGGCAGCGGGTCTGCGCCTGGTCATGTTGACGGGCGACAACCGGGTTACCGCGGAAGCTGTCACGCGCCAGTTGAAAATCAATGAATTTGAAGCAGAAATATTGCCGGAGCAGAAATCCGAGGTTGTAAAGAGGCTGCAGAAGGAAGGTCATCGAGTGGCCATGGCGGGCGACGGCATCAACGATGCGCCAGCGCTGGCGCAGGCCGACGTTGGCATCGCGATGGGAACAGGGACGGACGTCGCCATGGAAAGCGCCGGAGTGACGCTGGTGAAGGGCGATTTGGCGGGCATCGTACGCGCCCGCAAGCTTAGCCAGGCGACCATGCGGAACATACGGCAGAACTTATTTTTTGCGTTTATATATAACTCAGTGGGTGTGCCGATTGCGGCTGGCGTGCTTTATCCGCTGTTTGGATGGCTGCTCAGCCCCATTGTGGCGGCGGCTGCGATGAGCTTCAGCTCGGTGTCAGTCATCGCGAATTCGCTGCGGCTGAGGGCGGAGAAGCTCCAGGCAGGGAGCTAAGGCGTGCGCACTCGTCGGGCAACTTCTGGCCCGCAGCGTCTGAAGTGATCCACGTTCCAGGTATAAATAATCTTTGCTTTGACTTTGAGCGCGCATCGTGCGATCAGCGCGTCATAAACTGCGCCCCCGATAATGCCCTGCATGGCCGCGTCGGAAAGCGCGGAAGAGTATTCTCCCGGATTAAGTGCGACCAAGGTAAAGCGATCGCGTATGTTGTCGAGCAAGAGGAGTGCCTGGTCAGTGCTGGCGCGGTGAGGCCCTGGCATGCGGGTTATGCAGGCATAAACCTCGGCAAGGCTATGCGCGGCGCAGGCGCTGGTTGACCGGTTTGCGGTCAAGTACAGTGCCAGGCTTGCCTCATGATGAGGGTGCTCGTCGAAAAATACCGCGATGAGCACCGAGGAATCTACAAGCCAGTTCAAGGTTGCGTCCCGAGGATTTGACGATCACGTTCCCGGCGTACTCTTTGAATCGTCTTGGCGACGGCGTCTGGGGCGAGTGGAGCGCCGCCGTGAAACACCCACACCCCTTTCTTCTTGTACATCCGGCCTTTGCCTTGGGACGGACGGAGAATGATGTGATCCTCGCTACTCTCCAGGTCGAGCGAATCTCCCGGTCCCAGCTGCAATTCTTCGCGTACCGGCTTGGGAAGGACCACCCGGCCAGCCTTGTCCACCGTGATTGTGGTAACCATAATGGTATTTTACCATAAAAAATGGCAACAACTGGAGATTCAGGCGGCGAAACAGACAAGCCTGTAACTTACTCGTGCATTGACACTTCGTCCCACACTGCACAACAATGTAGGCGGCAAATTGCATCACATTCATGGGGAGGCACCTATGGCAGATGAGGGCCAGAATGTCGAGGTACACACCGAGTCGGGAAATGCCGGCAAATGGATTCTGCTGCTGCTGGCAGTGCTCTACGTTGCGGCTTCGGCGTACTTTATTTTCACGTTGAAGGGACGCATCGAGGATCTCGGCAAAACACAGAACGCAAGCAATACGCAAATCGCCGAGTTGGATAAGCGGATGCAGTCGGCGGAGGCCGACTCCGAGGCGCTGGCTAAGCAACTCGGCATGACCAAGAAAGAACTAGCCGAACGTTCTGCCGAATTGCAGCGTCAGCAGCACGCGGCCGAGCAACGTCTGGCAGAGGCCCAAAAACAGCAGATCAACGCCGTCAATGGTGATCTGGCGAATGTGAAGACTGACCTGGGCGGGGCGAAAACCGATATTGCAACCACCAAGTCCGATCTCGCTGCAACCCAAGCGAAATTGCAGAGCACGATTGGCGACCTCGGGGTGCAGAGCGGGCTCATTGCGCACACCCGGGATGATCTCGAGGTCCTGAAGCACAAGGGCGACCGAAACTATTACGAGTTCACGCTTGTTAAGGGGGCCAAGCCGCAGGCCATTTCGACCGTCAGATTGGAATTGAAGAAGACTGATCCTAAGAAAGGGAAGTTCACGCTGAATGTTACGGCGGACGACAAGACGATCGAGAAGAAGGATCGCAACGTCGCCGAGCCGATCCAGTTTTATACCGGGCGCGATCACATGTTGTATGAGTTGGTAGTGTGGTCGGTGGACAAGAAGCAAGCTACTGGCTACCTGAGCACACCCAAGGGCGCGCCGACGCCGGTAACGCCGGGCGAATAGCCGAATGCCACCGCTTGCGCTGGCTTTGCTTGCGGTAATCGGTCGAACAGCGGTGATCTATGCCGTTGTGCTGGCGGGCGTGCGCCTGAGCGGGAAGAGGGAAGTCGGGCAGATGACTCCCTTCGACCTGACATTGCTCCTGCTCATCAGCAACGCGGTGCAGAACGCGATGGTTGGCCCGGATAATTCTTTGCTTGGGGGCATCGCGGCCGCCGCGACGCTGCTCATCCTCAATTACTTTGTCGCGGAGATTTCCGGCGCCAATCGTCGTTTCCGCAAGTTTGTTCAGGGGCAGCCCAGTTTGCTGGTGCATGACGGTCAGGTGATTACTTCCCACATGGCAAAGGAGCACGTCAGCATGGACGAGTTGCAGCGCGCGCTCCGGGAGCACGGCATCGGCAGTACCAAGGATGTGGCTCTCGCAGTGTTAGAGGTGGATGGCTCGATCAGTTGCCTGAAATATGATGAGATCAAGCCGGATGCGAGCACCCACCTTGCGCGCAGAAAGTTCCTGCAGAAGCATCAATAGGATTTCGTTTCGAAGGCCAGCAGGAGTTATTTGGTCAGCACGAGCGGAACCGGCTGGTCGTAAGGCTGGATTGTGATCTTCAGTGACTTGCGGCCTGCAAAGGTCACTTGCGTCAGCGGAAAACTCACCACAATTGTTCCTTTCACCTGACCACCGGACTCAATTTTGGCTTCGCGCTGCAATGGCGTGGTCGCATACTGTTTCAGGGCGGGAAATGCTTGGTAGTAGCGGTCGAGATCGACAGCAGACGCCGCGTCGTCCGAGAAGCTGCCGCTGGACGTCTCCACGTCTGCTTTGATGGTCTGAATCCAGAATGGCCTGCTTCCGTTATTTTGGAAAGAGACGTTAATAGCGGCCATTACCGAGTTCTGGCCGGGCACTTCGACCGAAACAACCTCATCAATCGATCCCGCTGCGCTGGCGCGGGGCCGCTGAATAAATGCCGCGATACCCCAGGCAAGCAGAATGACCGCCACACCGGCCGCAACGATTCCCACGGGCGGCAGGTTTTTCTTTGCCGTGCCGAATTCTTCGCCGATGCGGAAGTCAGTTTTAGGTTCTGACGGCGCCTCAGTAGATGGCGCGGGGGGTGTAGGCGGAAGAGGAGTGTTTTCCGGCATGATTGCAATTCTAGCTGTTCTTGCCTGTCCACCTGAAAGAAATACATTGCTCGGCGCCGACTGACTTACCATGCGTGCTTCATCGCCTTGGCGAATTTATCGATGGGCAAGGTATTCAGGACATCGTCTTTGGTGAGCCATGCACGTCGGGCCTGCAGTACACCGTAGCGAATCTTCTCCAGATGCGAAGTATGGTGCGAATCGGTATTGATGACGATTTTCACCCCATGCTGCTTGGCCATACGCAAGTGCCGATCGCAAAGGTCTAAACGATCGGGATAGGCGTTCAACTCCATCGCCACTTTCCGCTGGGCAGCCGCCTTCAAGATGGCATCGACGTCGAACTGGTAGGCGTCGCGGCGAAGCAATAAACGTCCCGTGGGATGTCCGATCAACGAGGTATTCGGATTGGCAATCGCCTTAAGCAGACGGTCGGTCATTTCTGTAGGGCTTTGCCCGAAATGCGAATGCACGCTGGCAATGACCAGGTCCATTTGCTCCAGGACCGAATCGGATAGGTCCAACGCGCCGTCAGCCAGGATATCGACCTCAACTCCGGCGAGAATCCGGATGCCTTCCATCTTCTCGTTTGCGGCGCGGATGCGCTCGATGTGCTCGACCGCGCGCTTGTCATCGAGGCCGTTGGCGAACGCGAGGTTTTTCGAATGGTCGGTGATCGCCATGTACTTGTAGCCGTGTTGGCGCGCGGCTTCGGCCATCTCTTCAATCGTGTTGCGCCCATCGGTCTCAACCGTATGCATATGAACGTCGCCCTTGATGTCCGATTGGGTGATCAAAGCCGGGAGGGAATGGGATTCGGCGGCGTCCACTTCGCCAAGATTCTCGCGCATCTCAGGCGGAATGTAGTCGAGCTTCAGCTTGGCATAAATCTCTTCTTCGGTTTTACCGGCCACAGGTTTTTCGTTGTCCAGGCGGGCCAGGCTGTATTCACTCAACGTATAGCCCATTTTGAGTGCGCGTTGCCGCAGGGCGACATTGTGGGCCTTGCTGCCCGTGAAGTATTGCATGGCTGCTCCGAAAGATTCAGGAGGCAGGAAGCGGACATCCACCTGCATGCCGCCGCGCAGCCGGAAGCTGACCTTGTTGTCGCCGCGGGCGATGATTTCCATCAGACCCGGCAATTTGATGATGTGATCGATGAGTTTTTGCCGCTCGGCGTCATCGCAGCAGGCTTTACCCGTCACCAGGATGTCGAGATCGCCGACGGTTTCCCGCCCGCGCCGCAGCGAGCCTGCGGGCGTAACCTTCTCGACCCCGCGATATCCGCGCAGATGCTCGACGATTTTCGCCGCCTGGGCTTCGGCGGTATCCAGCAAAAAGCGCCCGGCAATCCGGCGATAATCTTCAATCGCCTTGAGCAGTTTCTGCTCCTGCTTTTCGCCCATGCGCGGGAGAATGCGAATCTTTCCTTCACGCGCAAGCTGCGCCACGCCATCGACATCGGAAACCTGATAGGCGCTCCAGATCAGGGCAATGGTTTTCGGACCCAGCCCCTGGATCTTAAGCAACTCGAGCATTGAGGTGCGGTATTTCTTCAGCAGATCAGCGTGCAGGGAAAGCCGTCCTTCCTTGAACATTTCCTGCAGGTTCAGGAGCATTCCCTTGCCGATGCCGGGAATCTCAAGGACTTTCTTGGGCTCGTTGATCAGATCGGAAATTTGCTGAGGAAGTGCTTCAATCGATTCGGCGGCATTGCGGTAGGACCGTATGCGAAACGAATCCTGACCGTCGATCTCGAGCAGGTCGGCCGTTTCAAAAAGGATGCCGGCGATCGCCTTGTTGTCCATAGAGCAATTCAGCTTAGAACAATTTGGCCGATGCAGGGAAGTATCAGGCAGAGATGGAATGTGTTGCCTTCCGGCGGGGAGCAAAAGGACAGAAAAAACAAAAATATCCCTGCTTGTGAAAGACGATCACGTTTCCGCTGCCAGCGTTAGGAAGGATATCGTTCGCGCGGCACAGGATCAGTGAGAACTGAACCGACTAATGTTTCACTTCAAGAAGCCTTGGTCACATTAGCGGCTTGCGGACCCTTCGGCCCCTGGGTTATTTCGAACTCAACCGCGTCACCCTCTTGCAGACTCTTGTAGCCCTCCGAGGAAATCGCACTGTAGTGAACGAAAACATCGGCGCCACCGTCGCGACCGATGAACCCGTACCCCTTCGCGTTGTTAAACCACTTCACGGTCCCTTTCAAACGTTCCACGTACGCCCCCTAAGGCGCGAGCCTGACGACTGCCAGAACCGCACCTTCCGATTTTGATGCAATTCTCGTGCGCTTTAAGGTGCGTGTCAAGCGAGGGCACCAAACCGGTGGACCCGAAGGGGCGTTTTCTCAGAGTTTCTTAATTCTTTGCGGTCTTTCTCTCAGATACTGGGCCAGCCAGAGAACGCCGCAAATGGTCTTTCCATCGCGAATTTTCCCCTCTGTGATTTGCCTCGCGATCTGCCTCAGCGGGAAGAAGCGGGTTTGGATCACCTCATCTTCCTCAGGATTCGCCGGGCCAGGCTGCAGGCCGCGCGCGAGGTAAGTCGCCATGGTTTCGGCCACGAACCCAGGGCTGGCGTAGTACTTCAAAATCCGCTTCCAGCTTTTGGCTCGGAAACCGGTTTCTTCCTGCAACTCCCGCTTGGCTGCCGCAAGTTCGTTTTCGCCTGCATCAATACGTCCGGCGCACAATTCCCATAAAAACTGCTGGGCAGCATGACGGTATTGGCGCACGAGCAGAACCTGCGGCTCGGAGCCGGACTCATCAACTGGCATGACCACGACCGAGCCAGTGTGGCGAACGATGTCACGGCGCCCCTGCGCTCCCGTAGGTTCGAGCACCTGATCGGTTGTGACCCAGAAGGCGGGACCGCGATAGACCTCGCGCGACGACAGGACACGCGCTTCTTTCTGCGACTTCTGCAGCACTTTCTTCGGCATGAGAACAATATACGAGACAAAACAGCTAGCAGTCCTCTTTTGCGGTGGGTGAATCTGCCTGCTATCCTCGCCCCATGGCGCGAAGGCCGAAGATCGCGATCGTTGGGCCCGGCAGATTGGGTACCGCGCTGGCTAGA
>Ga0335081_10019595_pt1 | contig 10940 bp, 10 predicted proteins | sample Lox_Sample_35_FD_206713 | JGI IMG/M metagenome (GOLD analysis project Ga0335081, IMG submission 206713) | Soil microbial communities from Loxahatchee National Wildlife Refuge, Florida, United States - Lox_Sample_3.5 | ecosystem: Environmental > Terrestrial > Soil > Wetlands | place: USA...
CCTCAGACAGCACCAAGATTGCCGAAGGTCTATTGCAAGTAGCTACGATAGATACGTCCTCAACATATAGCTTGTACCGACCATGGGTCCCACGGGGCCTTGACAATCGAAACGGGAGTCCTCATCGTTACGCTCGAAGAAGGCGCCAGAATCCATGGAATCGAGCTGCGCGTAAAGCAGATAGACGGGGTCGTAGACGTCGAGTACAACCACATCACACGGAAGCTCACGGTCCGCTATGGCGCCGCCGGCTCTGACAGAGACAGGGTGAGGCTGGAGCTGGACAAGGTCCTCGGTAGGAAGAAGGCAAAGGGGAAGCGGCCGGCGCGGCCCTCCTGAGGCTCGCCCGGTCGCGCCGTCCAAGGGCGGGCCCACGGCCGCTCGATTACCGTTAATACGCCTCCGCCGGTGACCCGGGTACATGAACAGGTACACGGCGACCTGGGGCCTCCTCCTTGCCGCGAGCGGGTTGGTGATGCACCTCCTGCTCACCGCCCTGGGTGAGGAGACCTTCTTCATGGCGGCCGTCTACCTCCCGCCAGCCCAGGTCGTCTCCTACTGCATCGTCGCGGCCGGCGTCCTGCTGTTCGCCTCGGGCCTGGCGACAGAGCGGCCCAGGTACTTCGGGGTGAGCGCCGAGACCGCGTCGCGCTATTTCGGGCGGCTCGCCCTCGTGAACGGCCTCGCGGCCGCCGTCTTCGCCGCGCCGATGCTCGTCCCCTCCCTCGAGTTCCCCATACTCCTGACCGAGTGGCCCGGCATCTACATTGTCATCGCGTACACGTCCTTCCTGGTGGTCGGTGTCCTGGGGACCCTCGCCTGGAGCGTGATGTACCGCCTCGCCCCGTCTTTCTTCTTCCGCGACTTCTTCGACCGCAGGTCCGTCCTCGTCCAGATCGTCCTCTTCGAGGCGGCCATCTACACGGTCTCGACGGTGCTCTTCCTCGCAGGGTATAGAGGGGCCTCGCTTGTCGACCAGGGGCAGGTCGGGAGCATCTTCGTGGGGGCCTCGATGGAGTTCTCGGACATCCCGGCGGCGGTCTCGATCTTCCTTCTCATCGTGAGCGTGCTCCTCGGGGCGCTGACAATCCTGACCGGGAAGCCGGTGCAGGGAGAGGTTTGAGGTTGGCCGTCGGTTTCCAGCCTTGAGAATCGCCCCCACCGCTTAATATGGGATACGAGACGAATTCCGCAAGTGGTCCTGGTAGGATTGGTCGACTCTAGCACCTCAGGGCAGGTTGCATCCTCAGAGGAACGTCCGCTCCCCCAGCCTCCCGAGGAGGTCCTGAAGATAGAAGGCCTCACGAAGAGCTTCGACGGGAAGACCAACGCCGTCGACAACGTCTCGTTCACAGTCTTCCAGGGAGAGATCTTCGGGTTCCTAGGCCCCAACGGGGCTGGGAAGAGCACTACCATCAACATGCTCACCACCATCCTCCGTCCTACGACGGGCAGAGCCACGGTCTGCGGCCACGACCTGATCAGAGAGCAGACTGCGGTCCGGCGTTCCATCGGCGTCGTGCCCCAGGAGTCGACCGCCGACGAGGACCTGACCGGAATAGAGAACGTACTGCTCTGCGCCGACTTCTACGGGATCGGGAGGTCGATCTCCAAGCCGAGGGCCCAGGAGCTCCTCGAGCTGGTCGAGCTCTCCAAGGAGGCCGAGAGGAAGGTAATTACCTACTCGGGCGGGATGAAGCGCAGGCTAGAGCTGGCCTGCGGCCTGATCAACCGCCCAAGACTCCTCTTCCTTGACGAGCCCACCCTCGGGCTCGACGTCCAGACCAGGGCAGCGGTGTGGGATTACATCCGGAGGCTCAAGGACGAGTTCCGCATGACCCTCTTCATGACGACTCACTACCTCGACGAGGCAGACAACCTGTGCGACAGGATAGCCCTCATCGACCACGGCAAGATACTCCGGGTGGGCTCCCCCAGCGAGCTAAAGGCTAGCCTTGGGGGCGACATCATCGAGGTCGAGGTCCAATCCGATCCCTCCGACCTCTCGCAGGCGATCGCGACCATCCCGAACGTGGTCGAGGTCAGGAAGTCCGACTCGGACTATAGGATCAAGACGAAGCTGGGCGAGGAGACGGCTCCCGCGATCATGGATGCCCTCAGGCTCGCCGGCGCCAGGGTCACAAAGATCTCGATCTCAAAGCCGTCACTGGACCAGGTCTACCTCGAGTACACGGGACGCTCCATCAGGGAGGAGCATGCGGAGGCCGGGTCCGCCACCCCCCGGAAGGGGATGATGGGCATGAGGAGAAGGAGGTAGGGGCGATGGCACAGCAGGAGACCGAAGCCCAACGGGCGGCCAACCATCCCTCCCTCTCCACACTCGAGAGAGAGGCTCCCGTCAACGAGAGCCCCCTCCACGGCATCTGGGCCCTCACCAACCGGGACCTCAAAAAATGGTACAAGGACTCCCTCATGCTCCTCCTCTCACTGATACAGCCGGTCCTCTGGCTGGGCCTCTTCGGCAAGGCTATGAACTTCGGAGCCATCTTCACAGGAAGCTCGTTCAACATCCCTGGCCTCAACATCCCCAAGCAGGTCCTCAACAGCCTGGCGAGCCAGGTGATGCAGCAGACCTTCGGGACGACCGACTACTTCTCCTTCCTCGCTGTGGGCATGCTCTCCTTCATCTCCCTATTCATGGCGATGAGCAGCGGGAACTCGCTGGTCTGGGACAGGAGGCTGGGATTCCTCAACAAGGAGCTGAGCACCCCGCTCTCCCGGGGGGTCATACCCCTGGGCAAGGTCTTCGCGGCGATCGTGCGAGGGCTGACCCAGGCGGCCATCGTCCTGGTCATCGCGGTCCTCCTGGGGCTGAGCACCTCCCACTTCTCGGTCGTCGGGATCCTCGGGACGTTCGCCGCCCTATTCTTGATGGTCATGGGCTTCTCGGCCTTCTTCGTGATGCTCGCCGTCCGCTCGACGAACCAGGACACCCAGATCATGATAGTCAACCTCCTCAACCTCCCGCTCCTCTTCGCCAGCAACGCGATGTTCCCAGCCAAGTTCATGCCCGGCTGGCTCCAGCCCGTGGTCCAGGTCAACCCGATAAGCTACGCCACGGACATCTCCAGGCAGCTGCTCCTCGGCTCGTCCGGCATGGCGAGCCTGGGTTTCGACTTCGTCTACCTCGGGTCCTTTGCCGTCCTCCTCACAGTGCTGGGCATGGTGGTATCCTGGCGGTTCCTCTCACGCTGAGGCCTTCGCCTCCACGGCGACCAGGGACACCGGGACAGGTGATACTGGGAACGGCACCGGCGGGTACGAAGGTGGCGTGTCCCCTGTCGCGCTCCCCCAGGTAGACTGACTCGCCCCCAAAGAGAAGTTGAGCGTCGCCCCGCCTTCCACCGAAGCCCAAGGCAGCCACAGGCTAGACGTGGGCGACCCGTCGACCTCCAGGCCCTGGACGTAGGGCCGCGAGTCCGACGCCGCGGGCGCGCTGATCTGAATCGGCTGGCCTCCCTGGAGATGGAGTGTCACGGACGTGAAGAGGGGGCTCCCTATCACGAACCCAGGCACACCCGTTATCTCGGGGTAGATCCCAATCGCGGCGAAGATGTACCAAGAAGACATCTCCCCGCTGTCGTCGTTCCCAGGCATCCCCTGGGGCGAGTCGGTCCAGAGCTGGGTCTCGATCTCCCTCACCACATTCTGGGTGTGCGAAGGCGCCTGGGCGAAGTCGTACTCCCACGGGACCTCTATCGAGGGCTCGTTCCCCATCCACGCGTAGGGGCTCGTCGGCCCCGCATTGAGCTGGGAGAAGAAGTTGTCGAGCCTCGCGACCGCGGCCGGGCTCCCTCCCATCATGCTGAACAGGCCGCTCAGGTCGTACGTCACCATCCAGGTGTACTGCGCCGAGTCGCCCTCCTGGAACCCGTCCTCGCTCGTCGGGTCGAACCCCTGGACCCAGGATCCGTCCGAGTTCCTCTGCTCGACGTACCCGCTGGACTGGTCGAAGACCTTCTGCCAGCTGCCCGACCGCGCGAGGTAGGTGCTGTAGGCACTGACGTTCCCCAGGGCGTTCGCGAACTGGGCGATCGCAAAGTCGTCGTTGGCATACTCGAGGGTTACAGACGCGGTCGACAACCCGGGGTTGAGATCGGCCGGGACGTACCCCAGCTGGACGTACTGCGAGAACCCCTCCCTCTCCTGCGACTGCCCCACCACCATGGCTTGGAGCGCCGCCGCAGCGTCGAAGTTCGTCGCCCCGAACCCGTAGGCTTCCGCTATCATCACGTCGCCGTCGTCGCCGCTCATCCCGTGCGAGTCGGCGTTGGCCTGCTCCCACCTGGGCAACGACCCCCCGTTCTGCTCCGCGTCGTTGACCAACGACTGCGCCACGTCGCTCACGACCGACGGCTCGAGGATTGAGAGCAGCCTGATCTGGGTCCGGTAGCTGTCCCAACCTGCTATGTTCTCGTACTGGACGTGGCCGGCCGCGACCGTGTGGACCTTCCCGTCGAACCCGAGGTACTGCCCGTTGACGTCGCTGAATATGTTCGGGTGGAAGAATATGTGGTACATCGCCGTGTAGAAGTCAACGGTCTCGTTGTACGTCCCGCCCTGGACCTGGATGGACCCGAGGCGGGCGTTCCATGCCGCGCTCGCGGCGCTTGCCGCCGCGCCGATGTCGAAGTTCACGCTCTCCGCGGAGAGGTTGAGCTGAGCGTTGGCGACGCTCACGAAGGATATCCCTACTTGGACGTCCAGCGCGGGGTTGGACGAGGTGTCGAAGACCAGGAACGCCCCCGTGTACTGCCCGCTGCTCGAGTTGGAGCCGCGGCTCACTGCGCCCCCGTCCCACGTCCCGTAGGAAGAGAACGGCCTGTCGAACTTCGCGGCGAAGTAGACCACGTAGGGGTTGCTCCCGCACCCGACGGTGCTCTGGGCATACCCTGTCACCTCGTCCTGGGCGGGGGCTATCGTCACCGCGGAGGCGGAGTTCCCGTTCACGCTACCGCCCGCGTCGATAATCATGGTCGACGCCTTGGACGGCGGATACACGAACCTCCCCACCCCAGTGTGGGGAGTGACGCTCAGCTCCGCGGTCACGTTGGGGCCGTCCAGGTGGACCTGGTAATACCCCGGCCGGGCGATTTCGTCTGCGTGGGAGAAGCTGGAGTAGTACACCGAGGCGGTGGCCGAGGGCGCGCCTACTATGCTTCCGACGTACGGCATGAACGGGATGTCTTGGTAGACGCTGCACCCCCTCCCGCTGAAGTGCGTGAGGCTCATATCCTTGATGACCGTGTCGTTGTAGAAGTACCCCCCTGCAGGGTTCGAGACCGTGTCTGGGCTCCACTGGACCATGCCCATCGGGTACGCAGCCCCTGGGAAGACGTCCCCTCCGCAGGCCGCCCAGCAAGGAGACGGGCTGTCCCCCGTCCCTATGAACGGGTTTACGAACCTGGTCAGGTCGGCCCCAGCGGAGGTCGTCGCGGCGCCGCTCGTTGTGGTGCTCGCCGAGGCGGAAGAAACCGTCGAGGCAGTCAGCCTCGACGCCTGGGAGCTGGTAGAGGCCGTCGCGCTCGAGGCGCTCGTCGACGGTCGCGCCGTCGAGGTAGATGTCCCGGTCGGGGTGCCCGTGCTCGAGGTCACGAGCAACCCCACCAGCAAGACGAGGAGAACCGCTGCGACGACCCACAACGCACCCGTCCTCCCGACTCCTCGGTGCAAACCGGGAGAAAACGCCTCGGCCTGCTTATATCTCTGAGCGAGCTCCGACACATTCCCGAAGGCGCCGGGACCCCCTGGAAGGAATGACCAATGCCCTCCTTGCGTTGGAATTCCAGTTCCACAACGTGAGCCTACATTAGCAGGGCCCGCGTACCCGAGCCAAGAGGTGAAACACCCAGCCTTGAGCCGATCGCAGGACGGTCAGAGCATGTTCGAGGGCGCCCTTTCGTGCCCGGTTTCTCTCGTCGCCCTTCTGTCATGCAGGTTGAGGACCAAGTCCATCCTCGACGGGCCTTAGTCTCCTGTGGTGAGGAGCCTTGCGGCCATTGTGCTGGACTTCAGGGGCGCGCATGGAGGCAAGGAGGGTCCCCAACCCCGCATTAGGCGAGCTCCCTCGAGCTAACACATCCTGCGCGACCTCGCGGGCGGTGAAGAACAGAGACACAGTCAAGAGGGACCAGTTGCTCAGTATCGACACGCCCTGGAAGGTCGCCCCCGAGACTAGGTTGACCGCCTGGCTCGCCATCTCTCGGGGGTCGAAGAGGAAGACCACCACACTGAGGAACAGCATGGATGGTAGCGCGAAGAGCTTGACCGCCGTCCGGAACCCCGCGCCCAAAGACAGCGCGACGAGCGTGAGCCCCCATATCGACACGGCCAGCGCCCCGTATCCCAGCCGACCGCCCTCCCCCATGGCGCTCCCCCCAAGATGGCCGAACACGCTTAGCGGATACTGCGCCAGATTCCAGCCGTTGAGGTCGATGACGCTGTTGAGTTCCTTGAAGTTGCACAGGACGAGGTCGTCGAAGCAGAGAGCCCCGACGCCGGCAAGGATTACGAAGACGAGCGACATGGGATACCTGACGTGCCTCCTGAAGATGGGATGACTGAGCGGTGAACGAGACCCCCTGTACTCGACCCCCAACGCGAGGAGCATGGTCGCGGCGATGATGAGGATCCCCTCCGTCACCTCAAATTGCGAGGCGGACGACCAAACGAGGCTTCCGCCGAACGTGTTCGCGATCTGGCCCATGTGTCCCCGCTCGACGGAGCGCTATTTATCTCGGCTCGACGTCTCTTACGGCGAGACCGGTCGCCGGGTCGGCACGAAGAGGCCGGGCGGGTGGTACGAGGTAAGCGGGCGGAGAGGGCCGTCACGAACGAGTCGAAGGCGGCCATGGTGGCCGTGGTCGTGGCGCTTTCTTCTCGGCTTGCACAGAATCCTGACCTGTCAGATATCCGCCGAGGCTCGCCATCCCTAGCGGGGCAGGAGGCACAATCGGCCGCTCCTCTCCGCCCACGCCTACGGCAGCCGAAGGGCCGAAGACCGTGAAAAGAGGGTCAAGACGCCAAGTACCATCACCGCACATCCGAAGACGCCTCCCTTCACGATGTTCCAGGCTAGGACGAGCGAGATCCCTGAGAAGACAAGGGCGAACTCCGGGACACCGGCGTGGATCACAGGACACGGAGGTCGTCTGCCTCCTCGCGGCCGGGGCTTTTCAAGCATGGATCTAGATGAAATCGGCGACGTCGGTGACAAAGAAGGCTAATCATCGCACGCGGGATGCGAGACCAGTGCACAGCGGATCCTGGCCGCATTCAAGCGTCTAGCTCTACAATCTCGCCGTCCCAAGTTGCGGTGAGCAATCCCTCTCTGCTCAAGCAAAAAACTATGCCGTCCAGATATGGTATCCACTTGATCTCCTTGAACCGCCCGCCAAAGATTGTCTCTATCAGGAGTATCAGCCCGTAATCGTGCCCCACCCATAGCCGGAGGAGAGGAGCTTGACGGGCCTTCAAGTCCTTGCTGACGCTACCTACCACGAACTGCTTTACCTCCGAAGGGGATTTCATCATCCCGACAGGAAGGCTCCCGTCCAGCCATTCTCTCAGGAATGGGAGTCCTCCCACTTTTTCCCTGTGCGATTCCATTGCCTTTGTGTCGTTGGCGAAAAAGTGGGTCACGGCCAAGGAGTGGTCTATTCCAACGTCTGATATGCGACCAGAACTCACATGCGAGTAGCCGTTCATGATGCCTGCCGCCGTCTCCACGCAGCGGGGGACGGGGCTATAGCCCACAACGAGGTTGAAACCTCCAGGGAGCAACCGGCCAAACCTCCTCGATTCGTTGTGCCCGTGGGGGGTCAACCCTGCGACCATGTTCGGATTGGCGACCTCGCCTGTGCGACCTTGATCCCTAACAGAGTGTCTGAGGATGACTCCAATCCGATCACACTCGATGGATCTGATAACGCCAATCAGTCGGTCCCCGTAGGAGGTTTCTTCGGCCGGCTTCTCAGGCTCCAACTCTCAAACGTCCGACAGGGCATGAATATGAATCGTGCTCAATTCCTTTACCCGTTCTCAAGAAGTTCGAATCCGCTTCTGGGGAAGCGTTGGTGGCGGGCCACGTCGGACTCGCCCACCGACCCCGAAGACGCTTGTCAGACGGGGGCGGCCGGCCCGACGCGGTCAACCGCCAGCAGAAGACCGTAGAGCAGCGCTTCCGGCCTAGGTGGACAACCCGGGACGAAGACGTCGACGGGAACGACCTTGTCTACCCCGCCCGAGGTGGCGTACGTGTCTCCGAAGATCCCCCCGCTGCACGCGCACGCGCCCACGGCGACCACGACCTTGGGGTCAGGCGTGGCTTCGTAGGTCCTCCGGAGGGCCAGCTCTAGGTTCCTCGAAGCGACTCCCGTGACGAGCAGCACATCGGCGTGGCGGGGGGACGCGACGAAGTGGATGCCGAACCGCTCGATGTCGTAGACTGGGTTGTTAAGGGCGGACACCTCGACCTCGCAGCCGTTGCAGGAGCCGGCGTCGACCTCCCTTATTGCGAGTGACCGGCCGAGCAGCTTCTTGATCCTTTGGCTGAGCCTCGCGCCCACCTCGTCTGGCGTCTGCCCCGGGCCTTCTTTTCCAGGCCCGGGCATCTGTGCGACCAAGAGGTCGCGCCTTGTGGTCACCGGGAGGGCGAAGCTGTTGACAGTCTTGAACGCCCGGGGGGCGACTTGTTGGCACATCCCGCACATGATGCACTTGCCCTTGTCGAGGGCGGCTCCCTCCGGGCCCAAGGCTATCGCCTTCGACGGGCAGACCTCCTCTCCGCGTTTGTAGAGCTCGGCATCCAGCCTGGAGACGTAGGGCGGGAGGATGACATCGCCCCTGAAACACGAGGCTGACCTCGTCCCTTCCAGCAGCGTCCTGTCGGTCTCCACGTGGTTACCAAGGATGCCGTCAGAATGGCCGACCCCGCGGTCGGCGGCTTTCTTCGTCGGCGCCTCCTCGGCGCTCTCCCTTTCAGTCATAGGTCGTTCCCCGCGTAGGACAGGTCCAGGCTCTTGTTGATGAGGGGAAAGTCTGCAACGATGTCGTTGAGGACCGCCAGCTCGATTGCCGGCCAGTTCGCGAACGAGGCGGTCCTCACCTTGTATCTGAAAATCGAGCGCCCGTCCTCTCCAGTCATCACCCAGTGCAACGTCTGTCCCCGGTGCGACTCGGCGTAGCCCAGGGCGTTCCCGAATGGTTCGAGCTTGTCCTCCGCGATCAAAGTCTTCAGCTCGAGTTCGCCGTCCAGGTTCTCTAGGATCTTCTTCACCATCTCGGTCGAGCTCGTGACTTCCTCGACCCTCGTCTCAAACCTGGCTAACACGTCTCCGCCCGCCTTTGCCAACTGTATCATGTGCTCAGTCACTTGCCTCCTCGTCTCCTGACGCGCGTTGGTCATCATGGTCCGGTACGCCCCGTAGGGGTGGTCCCTCCTTGTGTCACAGTCCATGCCCGAGCCCCTCGCTGCCACGCCAAGGAGACCCATCTCGACCGCGCTTTCCAGCTGGACTCTTCCCGTCCCGCTCAGACGGTCCATGACCGACGACTCGCTCCTGAGGAGATTCAGGACTCTCTCAAAGTCGGCGCGAACTGCTCCCATCTCTTCGACGACTCGGCGGGAAGACTGATTCGTAAAGTCCACGTTCACCCCGCCAATCCTGTTGACCCCGAAGAGCAGCCTGCTCCCCGCGACCTCCTCGTTCAGCCTCATCATCCTCTCCTTGAGGAGTGCGAGCCTAGCGTAGCCGTAGGCAAAGCCGGCGTCCAGAGACAGGGCTGCCAGCGTCCCGACATGGTTGTAGACGCGCTCCATCTCCGCGCACACCGCCCTTACCTGCAAGGCCCGCAGGGGCGGCTCGACGCCGGCGATCTTCTCGATTGACTGGCAATAGGCTGTGGAGTTCGCGACCGCCTCGTCCCCGGAGATGCGCTCGCTGAGCAGCACGGCCTGGTCTAGGCTCAGACTCTCCGCGAGCTTCTCCACGCCCCTGTGCGTGTAGTAGAGGCGGGTCTCGAGGTTCACGACGGTCTCGCCAAGGATGCTGAACCTGAAGTGGCCCGGCTCGATTATCCCTGCGTGGACCGGGCCCACCGGAATCTCTGAGACTCCTTCGCCCTCCACCTCGAGGAACTGGTATTTCCTGTCCCCGACCCTCGGCTGTTTTGTTTGGAGGGCGTACTCCTTCCTGAGCGGGTGGGTGCCCTCGGGCCACTGCTCGTGGAGGACGAGGGGCCTCGGGTCGGGTGTACCTTCCGCGATCAGGCCGAACATGTCCTTGATCTCCCGCTCGTAGAGAGTCGCCGACGGGATCAACAAGGCGACGCTCGGGTAGGAGGGCGGAGACCCGAGCTTCCCATCATTCAGTCGAGAAAGGAGGACGATGAAGACGTCAGCGCCCTCCACATCGAAGACATGTCTGAGGGCGAAACCGCTGGCGGTCTTGCGCTCGTCGGAGCAGGCAATCATCGCCAGCCTTCCCCTGAAGCCGTCGCGGACGCTGACGCAGATGCCGGGAACGTCGCTCGCCCTCCCGACCTTCACGAGAACCTCGTTCCCGTTCATGACCTCCACCGAGTCGACCTTGCCAGCCAGCCGCTGCCGGAGCTCGGCCTGGTAGTCTTGGGCGGTCTTCAGCTCGAAGGCACCCCCTGTACGACGTGCACGGCGTCGCGAATCAGAGTCTGGAGAGGCTGGGGCATGTAGAACCCGAGGACGACCACTATGGTGGCCAGAAATACCATGGGGAGGACCGCCAGCATCCCCATGTCGTCCTTCCGCTCCGTGCTCCCCAAAGGCGCAGACCTGTCAGAACTGGGGCTTCCGAAGACCATGGGGACGAGCTGCCGGATGAACCCCGCGAAGACGAGCACGAGCAGAAGGATCATCGCAGAGGCGGCCATGAACTGCCCTC
>Ga0335081_10019596_pt1 | contig 10940 bp, 11 predicted proteins | sample Lox_Sample_35_FD_206713 | JGI IMG/M metagenome (GOLD analysis project Ga0335081, IMG submission 206713) | Soil microbial communities from Loxahatchee National Wildlife Refuge, Florida, United States - Lox_Sample_3.5 | ecosystem: Environmental > Terrestrial > Soil > Wetlands | place: USA...
TTTACATTCCCACTCCATCGATCGAGCGACTACAATCAGGACACCGACCTCCTATGACATGATAGCTTTCTATCGAGAATCCGAGCCGCCCGATCAACAATCGTTGACATTGAGAACAATAAGTATTGTTTCCTTTACCAACATTGCCGAGATAAACATAGTGTAACCCTGCGTGCTTACCGATGTCGTAAGCCCGTGTTAGTATCTCAAGAGGAGTATTTTCTAAATCATCCATTTTGTATTGGGGGTAAAACCGGCTGACATGCCAGGGGATGGTGGGATCCAGTGCAGCTAGGAAATCGGCGATCTCTTTCAACTCCTCCGCAGAATCATTTTGTCCGGGCACAACCAGGGTCGTGACCTCGATCCAGATGTCTAACTGTTTCATCCGTTCTATGCTCTTCAGGATGGGGTCCAACCTTCCCCCACAGACCTTTTTATAATAATCGTCCTGGAAGGATTTTAGGTCGATGTTTGCGGCGTCCAGGTAAGGAGAGATGGTTTGGATCGTTTCCTTCGTCATGTAGCCGTTGGTCACAAAGACATTGAAGAGGCCTTCCTTTTTAGCCAATTGACTTATTTCAAAAGCATATTCGAAAAAAATAGTGGGCTCGGAATAGGTATAAGAGATGCTTCTTGAACCGGACTGCTTGGCCTCTTTTACCACATCTTCGGCTTTCACTTCTTCGGAACGGAGACCGAATGCCCTTGCTTCCTTAACCTGAGAAATCTGCCAGTTCTGGCAAAAGCCGCATTGAAAGTTGCAGCCGATCGCGGCGATGGAAAAGGAGGTTGATCCGGGGTGAAAATGATAGAGAGGTTTCTTTTCGATAGGGTCGACGTTCCGGGCAATCAGTTCTCCATAGGCATGAGTATAAAGAACACCTCCCCTGTTCTCTCTGACGTTGCAGATGCCGAATTCTCCATCGGAAATCAAACAGTGGTGGCTGCACAGGAAGCAGGAAATTTTGTCTTCTTCCTTCTTCTTATAGAACATCGCTTCTTTAATCACGGTTTCTCCCCGAATGATCTTTCGAAAGGAGGGGAATGACGAGAACGGGCCATATCGCGTCCTTCTGCAAGTACCCAACATTGTGGGTCATCAGCAAAAAGATCAGGTTTCCCCAGTGCCGATGAGTAAGCATAAGCTACCGCGCGACAGCCGCGGCAGGAGGGCCAAAAAGAACATTGACCACACTTCCCTTGGTAACTCTCCTTTCTTCTCAACCGCCAGAGGAGTCTCGAAGAAGCCCAGATGGTCCGAAGAGGTTTTTTCTTCAGATTTCCTGCAACCAGGCCGATTCTCCTGCAAGGCATGACAGAACCATCGCTAGCAACGGTCAGACCCGAAAAACCTGCGCTACAACCCGACAGGGTCAGGCCACACCCAGAAGGAAGGCTCGTTTCGGAGAAGGTTCCGGTCAGGGGATCTCCTGACCGGACCTCAAAAGAAGGAGTGTTCAGGGAGAGGATTTTTTGATAGGCGGACTTGAGCTCTTGCGGGGTTAAGAGGTAGTCCAACAATGCCTTTCCCCTTCCGCAAGGGACCATTCGGGAAAAACCAATGCCATAAAAGCCCATTGCCTTCGCCATCTCCGCCGTCTTTTCAATTTGATCGACATTGATCCGTGAAAGAGTGACATTGGCGCTCACCCTGTTTCCCACCGCCACCAATCGTTCAACACCCTTCGCCGCTTCGTTAAAGCTCCCTCTTCCTCGAATCGAATTATGAAGTTCCGGCGGGCCTTCCAGGCTGACCTGGATATCAGAGATCCCAAGATCAGATAATCTTCTCGCTCTGTCTGTTGTGATGAGACAGCCGTTCGTCATCATGGCCACTCCGTACCCCTCGGCCCCGGAATACGCGATGACATCCCAAAGTCCTTTATAGAGAAAGGGTTCTCCACCGGTCAAGTGGATCGACGGGGAAACCGCAATGCCGTGCTCTTCCTCCCAGGCCTTGAACATCCGGGTCGCCCCGTCGATCTCACGCTTGACTTCACCCGCTGTCATCTCTTGAACGTTACCCCGGCCTTGATAGCAGTGGCGGCAACGGAGGTTACATCGCTCAGTGAGATGCCATTGAATGAAAAAACTAAAGTCTTTTATTGCCGGACCGGCAATCACATGCTTTTTCAGCTCTTTCACTTGAGACATCGCTTGCCAGGTTCAGCCGCCCGCATCATTGCCCAGAACTTCGCTTCCTGCCGTCTAGCACGCTCATTCATGGAGACCTTCTTCTTGGTCCTCATTCCTTCCACCCCCTTTCGTTAAGGATTGGCCTGGGTGAACATGGGCTGCGGCATATAGTCTCCAGAAATACCAGAACGGAGCAAAAAGTAAATAAGGTGAAACCTGTATTTTAATCCGGAACGCTAGTGTATTTTGAGATCTCTGGTTTTGCTGAATTCCGGTTTATCGGGGGAACAAGAATGAGGGCTGTTGTCGGTCTCTTATTCAAAAACCGGATGTCTCGCGAAGGGTGCGACATGGACAACAAATGTTCGGTCAAATCCCGGAGGATTCGCATCCCATCCTCCCGCTCTGTCGCCGATGCGATAAGGATCACTAAGAGATTTCCAAAGGTCCTCTTTGCAACCGTCCACATCCAAGAGACAAAATACAGTATTTCTTGTAGAAATATACAAACCTCACCCCATAGGTTTTGTCACGGGCTTCTTTATGATTAGGAAGATATAGGGAGATGCGGGAAGGGATATCCTGGAGGCCTGAAGGCGATCGATCAGAATGTCAGAAACCCTCCGGGGAAGAAATGACGCTCTGGATTAGGGGTGGTGTAGAAAGGCTTGACACGAAACTGTGATCTCAGTTCTTACGGGAAAGGTGGTTCGGAAACAAGGACCGAAGACAGCTGGTTATTTTGGGAGATATTAAAGTCCACCCCGATCATCCGGTTCGCTCATCTTCTACCAACAATGCCTTGCTGCGGCGGATGCAAACCATCCTCCCGAAGGAAAAGAAGGGACCTGATGACAAGAAAGCAGGCTGACTACCGGATCGCAATGTTCACTCGATGGTCCCAGTCCTTGATGGGGGCCAAGATCTTGAGAAGGCCATTTTCGTATTGGGCTTCTGTCTTTTCAGGGACAACTTCATGGGCCAATTTGAAACATCCGGAGTATTCCGTATCCTGGCCTTTGGGAGCTGAAACGCAGAAGCTATCCGTTCTCATCTCGAGTGATATATCTTTTTTATCGACCCCGGGCATCTCCATGTCGATCCTGAGTCGACCTCCCTGATCGTCATGAGAAAAACACGCGCACGGCGTCACTTTAATTTTTTCGTCCATAGGGACACCTCCTTTGTTCATTTCAAATTTAATAATGAGCTTCCTAAAATTCAAGATGAACGGGAAGGGGATTTATGATATAAGAATAATTACTTCCCTTTTAGGAAAGCACCTCCGGTTTCGGGGCCGTGAGGAATCCATATCAGGAGGTATTCCATGGAATGGTTGAAGGCTTTTCCCATGTTGATCGGAAGGATTCTTCTCGTTTTGATTTTTCTCCAGTCAGGGATCGGAAAGATCGAAAACTTCGGAGGAACGGCACAGGTCATGGCCAACCACGGTATGCCATACGCGAATTTTTTTCTGGTAGGCGCTATCTTTTTTGAACTAGTGGGCAGCGTCACGGTGATCTTGGGATATTTCACACGGTTTGGGGCACTCCTGCTTCTCATCTTCTTGATTCCGACCACACTTATTTTTCATAACATCTTTGTCGATCCGAAAATGATGGTTCACTTCATGAAGAACGTAAGCATGTTTGGCGGATGTCTGATCCTCCTCGCTTCCGGAGCGGGCCGGTTCAGTTTGGATAGCCTTTTAAGGAGCGGAAAGAAGAAATAGGAGGCGTATGGATCGTTTAGGGGTCTGGTGGAGGGCCTTTCGGTTTCATTATACCTCCGCGAGTTTCATGCCGGGAATCTTGGGCGGGATGATTGCCTGGACCGTTGACAGGAAACTTCTGCCGGAAAATTTCCTTTTGGTGATGCTCGGTCTGATCCTTAACCATATGGCGCTCAATATGACGGACGACTATTACGATTTCCGACATCTCGTCGATGCCTTTGCCACGGAGGAAAAAAATCCCTATACCGGGGGGAGCGGTCTCCTTTCCTCAGGTGAGATCCACCCTCAGAGAATGCGGCAGGTATTTATGATCTTTTATATCGTCGCCATCGGCATCGGCATTTTTCTCGGAGTCACGAGGGGACTGTTTGTTCTTTTCCTCCTTGCCATTGGTTTTTTCTGCGCCTATTTTTACACAGCCCCACCCATTCGGTTCGGTTATCGTGGCCTGGGTGAATTAGCGCAGCTTCTCTGCTTTGGCCCCGGCATCGGCCTCGGCGCTTATTTTGTCCAGGCTCAAAGGCTTTCCTGGGAGGCCTTCTGGGGAACTCTCCCCTTTGGGATGATGCTTTTCTCGATGATTACCATCAACGAGATTCCCGATTATGCTGAAGACCGCAGGGGCGGGAAGCTCAATTTGGTGGCCCGTTTCGGCAGGGAAACAGGGGTCTGGCTGTTTGTCATCAGCCTTCTTTCGGCCTATGGCGCAATTTTGACGGGCGTCATTCTGGGAAGAATTCCCGCTCTAGGATTGATCTCGCTTCTGACGCTTCCGATTGCCTACAAGACGATTTTCATCTTAAAAACTTACTATCAGGAGCCGATGAAAATGGCTTCTGCGAACTTGGGGATGATCTGTACACATAATTTTACCGCCATCTTACTCGCACTCGCTTACTTCATCGAGGGGCTCAGGCTGGATGCATGGATTCCTTCCTTTCTTCCTTTAGCCACTTTAATCGTCCTTTATGCTCCGGTGGCTAGGTTGATCAAGGGAGCGGTGTCATCACGGCCAGAGGCTCAGGTAAAGGCGGCGACCCCTTCGCATTGAAAGGAGGAAGAAGAGTGGAAAAGGAATTTTATCTGTTTGAGTTCACCGGGGCAGAATGACCGCACTGCCACAGAATGGTTCCTCTCGTGGAGAGGTTAGAGGCAGAAGAGAGTGTCAGCGTGGCGAAACTTGAAGTATGGCACAGCGACGCCAACGCCAAACTGATGAAGGAGTATGATAAGGGATATTGTGGAGGGGTTCCGTTTTTCTTCAATAAGAAGACGGGAAAATGGATCTGCGGCGAAGCGGACTACGAACGATTGAAGAAGTGGGCGCTTGAATAATTGCGGGTGCGAGTTTCGAGTTCGTCCTGAAGATTCCCCAGCCAGCCATGATTATTAAACTTTTTACACTTAAAAAGGAGAAGACATGGGGTTATTTGAAGAATATGATCCGCTCAAGGGAAAGATGTTTCAGATCCTGAAACCCGACGGAACGCTCCAGCCCGGCTTCAAGCCTCCCGTGGATGATAAGGAGACGTTGGCCCTTTACGAGAAGATGGTTTTCATCCGATTGGCGGACCAGCGGGGGTTGCTCCTTCAGCGCCAAGGACGGTTTGGAACGTATGCCCCCATTTGGGGGCAGGAAGCCTGTCAAGTTGGTAGTGCCTATGTTCTTCAGAAGGGAGATTGGGTTTTCCCTGCTTTTCGAGAAATCGGAGCCACCTTGATGATGGGGGTGCCATTGAAGGACTTCATGCTTTACTGGATGGGAAACGAAATGGGAAGCCGTGCTCCCGAGGGAATCAACCTGGTGCCGGTTTCCATCCCTGTCGGAACCCATATCCCTCAAGCCGTAGGAGCCGCGTGGGCAGCCAAACTGAAAGGGGATAAAAGCGTTGCCGTGGCCTACTTTGGCGATGGCGCAACGTCCAAAGGCGATTTTCATGAAGCGATGAATTTTGCGGGCGTCTTTAAGACCCCGACGATCTTCTTCTGCCAGAATAATCAATTTGCCATATCCGTTCCAAGGTCGAGGCAGACTGCTTCTAAGACGATTGCGCAGAAGGCGACTGCTTACGGGTTCGACGGGATTCAAGTAGATGGAAATGATCTTTTTGCCGTCCTGGTGGCAACGAAGGAGGCTGTGAATAAAGCACGCTCCGGAGGAGGGCCGACCTTGATCGAAGGCGTCACCTTTCGATTTGGACCTCACACGACCGCCGATGATCCGACCAAATACCGGACAGAGAAAGAAATTGACGTTTGGAAGCCGCTCGACCCGCTGGTTCGTTTGAAGGTCTACCTTAAAGGGAAAGGGCTCTGGACCGAGGAGGTTGAGCAGCGTGTGACCGAGGAGGCTCAGAGAAAGATCGACCAGGCTGTCAAGGATGCGGAGGCGGTTCCAGCGCCGGAGATAAGAGAAATCTTTGAATACGCTTTCGCGGAGATGACGCCGTCCCTCAAAGAACAGTTAGAGTATTTGAAATCAACACTCTAGTTTAAATCCGATGCACGAGATTCAAATTTTCAATAAAGAAGAGTGATTTTCGGAGAAGGTCGTGGATCAGTTTTGAAGGAGGGTAACAATGCCCAAACTCAATATGGTTGAATCAATCAACTTAGGACTCCGAGAGGAAATGGAAAGGGACGACCGAATTATTATCCTAGGCGAGGACGTGGGACGGGAAGGAGGGGTCTTTCGGGTGACAGACGGCCTGCAGCAAAAATTCGGAGAGAACCGTGTGGTGGATACGCCGCTGGCCGAACTTGGGATTGTGGCTGTAGCCTTCGGCATGGCGGTCTATGGAATTCGTCCGATTGCAGAGATTCAGTTTGAAGGGTTCCTCTACCCGTGTCTCGATCAGATCAACAACCACCTCGGTCGAATTCGGACACGGTCGAGAGGAAGGTTTACATGCCCTCTGGTGATCAGAGTTCCATACGGTGGGGGCATCCACGCCCCGGAACATCACTCCGATAGCCCCGAAGCCATCTTAGCTCATATCCCCGGAATCAAGGTTGTGATTCCCTCCACTCCCTATGAGGCCAAGGGACTTCTGCTTTCATCGATTCGGGATCCAGATCCTGTCATCTTCATGGAACCGAAGCGCATCTATCGCGCCATCCGAGAGGAAGTCCCGGAGGGGGATTATGCCATTCCCCTGGGAAAGGCCAGGTTGGTTCAGGAAGGCAAAGACGTCACCGTCGTGGCTTGGGGGGCGATGGTTCGGGAAGCATTGCATGCTGCGGAGCAATTGAAGGGGGATAAGATTGATTTGGAAGTCATTGATCTCAGAACCATCTCTCCAATGGATGTCGAAACCATCATCACTTCGATTCGAAAAACGGGAAGGGGAGTCATCGTCCACGAAGCGCCCAGGACCTGCGGCTTGGGTGCAGAAATTATCGCGATCATTAATGAGAAAGCTCTCCTTTCTCTTCAAGCACCCGTGGAAAGGGTGACGGGGTTCGATATCCCTGTCCCCCTCATGAAGTCAGAGCACTACTATCTTCCCAATCCAAAGAGGATTGTGATGGCGGTGAAAAAGGTCATGAGTTTCTAGGCAGTATAGCCAAGAGTTGGAACAGTGAAGCTTGGGGGAGGGCGTTATGGCATTCGAATTCAAATTTCCTGATATTGGAGAAGGGTTGACCGAAGGCGAGATTGTCCGCTGGCTGGTGAAAGAGGGGGATGGAATTAAAGAGGGGCAGCCCCTCGTCGAAGTCGAAACCGACAAAGCCCTTGCAGAGATTCCTTCCCCCAGAACAGGTATCATTCTGAAAATCATGGCCAGAGAAAAGGAAATCGTAAAGGTGGGTCAGGTGATCGTCGTCATCGGAGAAAAAGAAGAAACCGCTGCCGCACCGCCCGCCTCCCCCGGGCCGAAATCCGTCGGCGTCGTGGGGGAACTCGAGGAGGCCCCGGAAGAACCCGTCGCACCGCCCGCCAAGACCGCGCCGACTAAACCAGCCTTTGTCAGTGAACACGCCTTGGCCACGCCGGCCGTTCGGGCACTAGCAAGGGAGTTAGGGGTTGACATCCACCGGGTACAGGGGAGTGGAGCTGAGGGCCGGGTCCTGGAAAAAGACATTCGGCAAGCCGTCGAAGGCAAGGCCAAACCGAAGCCAGGGGAAGAAGTGAAGGAAACGAAGAAAGCCAGAAAATATGACTTCTATGGTCCCGTTGAACGTATCCCCCTGAGAGGGGTTAGGCGATCCATAGCCAAAGCCATGGTGAAGTCGAAATATACGGCGCCCCATGTCTCGGCCATGGATCAAGCGGACGTCACGGAGCTTTGGCAGATCCGGGAAAAGGAGAAAAAGGTCGCAGAAGGTAAAGGGATCAAATTGACGATCCTGCCATTCATCATCAAGGCTGTGGTTGCCGGCCTGATCGAGCATCCTTATCTTAACGCCACGCTGGACGACGAGACCGAAGAGATCATTCTAAAAAAATACCTCAATATCGGCCTCGCCACTGACACTCCTGAAGGCCTGATGGTTCCGGTGGTAAAACTTGCGAAAGAGAAGTCCATCTTCGAACTCGCCCAAGAATTGACTCAGCTGACAGAAAAGGCAAGGAAAAGAACGATTGATTTGGCTGACCTGAAGGGCGGCACGTTCACCATCACCAACTATGGCGCGGTCCGTGGAATCTACGGGACCCCGATCATCAACTATCCGGAAGTGGCCATCCTGGGCGTCGGAAAAATTCAGGACATGCCCGTAGCCAGAGAGGGAAAGGTGGTCATCCGAAAAATCCTTCCCCTGTCGATCTCCTTCGATCACCGGGTTGTGGATGGGGCTGAAGCTGCACGCTTTCTGAATACGGTGATCACCCGGCTCGAAGATCCGGACTTGATTCTGATGGAAACCTGATCCAGCGTAGAGGCTGTCGTACAATGGAAGGAGAAGGCCATTGGCTGGGAAAATCGTTAAACCCCAAAGGGCCTGTTTTCAAGTCGGGGCTCCTTTGACGATCTAAAGGGCCCTCGTACCGTCTATTTCATAGAGCCAAGGGTTGAGAACGCTGAATGAATAAAAGTTATGCTACGAAAAGGTGAAGGATAGGAGAATACCAGGATCTGGCACTCTTTTTTTTGTGCAAAGCCTGATGTTGCGATTCAACGGGCTCCGGAGGAATGAGGCTTTTTAAGTATTCTTCATACCGGAGAGCGATGTTCTTGGGATCAAGAGCAAGATACTTGGCATAAACATGCAGATACCCCTTGACGTAGGGGACCGCGGGGAGAAGATCATATTGGTCTTCTTCGATAGCCTTAAGGTGGTGCTGCTTTATCTTGGTGAACTTAGAGACTTGCTCGAGCGAGATGTTTCGCGTCTCCCTTTCCTTCCTTAAAAATTTCCCCAGAGACTCCATTGTTGCGGTCCCAACAGATGTAATTGTTGTCTAATTCCTTACGCTTCCATAAAAATAATTGGCACAAGGGGATGATTTTGAAGAAGCAATTGTCATGCCAAGGGATGAGAATTGAAGTGTGTTGAAACTTAAGGATATTTCGAAAAAAAAGCGTCGACAAAGTACCGTTTTGTGTCAAATTTTGGCTGATTTGTGACAATTCTTATAAAAGACTAAGAAAAATATGGGCTGAAGGCCAAAAAAAGACAGGCGCAGAGGCCTGTCCTTTTGACCAGCGAGAAATTATTACAACCGCTATTTTTCTTCCCAATAGGGTTGCACCCCGTAGTATTTGTAAATGTTTTCCGCATACTTGAGATTGCCAACATCGTTCCATGTGAAGGCAGGGGAATCCATCAATTTTTCTTTTGGGGCGCGAAGAGTAAAGGTCGCTCCTTCCCCCTTTGAGAATTCGCCATAAGGAACGGCAACCATGTCTCCTCCCCTTCCCTCTACATCAGAAAGGACAGAGTAAACGACATGGTCATTCGTAAAATCGATCACCAAATCGTTTACGCGGCCAACGACTTCTCCATTGGGAGTCCGGACGGTCGTCCCCCACGTATTGGAGAAACGATATGCTCCCATGGGTAAGGGCAGGACGGAATAGAGAAAACGGATCTGTGCCCATTGAGTGAAAGGTTGTGTGAAATAGGGCCCCCCGACACTGGAAAACTGAGATGGATACTCTTCAGGTTTGTTAAAGACATAGGAGTTCCAATCCGTATGTGATAGGGCGGCAATAGGAACGGCAATCTGCTTACCGCCTTCTCCGGGAACATCTGTAAGAATGACCTCCGAAATGTGTCCACTTCCCGAGTCAATCACGAGATCGCTGATTTGTCCCAGGGGATTCCCTGTACTGTCAGTGACCTGAGCTCCCATCATCCGGCTTGCCTCAAGTGTATCCCCACCGTTAATGTTTGATTGACCGTATAGTGCGATTGTTCCCTGTGGAAATTCCTCAGAATATGAATTTCCAATGCAAAAGGCCAGAATCATAAAGACCGCTGCCGCCATGGCTGGGAATGCTATTCTTCTCATGACACGATCCTCCTTTCGTATCAGCTTCCGAACGCTGACCTACTTTTTAATAGACAAATAATAATCAGCCGTTGGATTGTCAAGCGAAGAAGGGGAATGGTAAGAATGACGTCAGTCCTCAGATGCTTGTTTGAGAATCCTTCTTACTCTTGTTTTCACTTCTTCATTGCTTTTTAGGCGAATTCTTAGTAAGTAGATTTCAAGGAGGTGTTCCATGGATGCGGCCAGAGGAATCGGTGACCTGTATCATCAAGAGACGAAATATCGAAGAGAATCCATGCCGCGAGGAGGGCTCGATTGGGAGCGTCAACCCCCTCCCTATGAAAGCTTTCCTTCTGCACTAAATTATTTTTCTCTTCTTTCCCCCGATCAAAGGGGCGGACAGTCCCTCTGGGAGGCCATCGCTCAAAGGCGATCTACCCGGAATTTTTCCAGTCGGTCCATCACCTTTCTTGAACTTTCTCAATTGATCTGGGCTACCCAAGGGATTACCCTAAGAACGCGTGGATTTGATTTCAGGGCTTCGCCGTCTGCCGGTGCACTTTATCCGATTGAGACTTATCTGGTCGTGAACCGCATCGAAGAGGTTCCGGCAGGGCTCTACCATTA
>Ga0335081_10019598_pt1 | contig 10939 bp, 10 predicted proteins | sample Lox_Sample_35_FD_206713 | JGI IMG/M metagenome (GOLD analysis project Ga0335081, IMG submission 206713) | Soil microbial communities from Loxahatchee National Wildlife Refuge, Florida, United States - Lox_Sample_3.5 | ecosystem: Environmental > Terrestrial > Soil > Wetlands | place: USA...
GCGTTGGCCGGGGCGTTGGCGGGAGCGGTGGGCGCGGTGATGGGGGCGTTCGGGGGCTACCAGGCGCGGAAGGGGCTGGTAAACGGATTGAAAGTGCCGGACGCGGTGATTGCGATACCGGAGGACTTGGTGGCGATCGGGCTGGCTGCGCTGATCGTGCTCGCGTAGTCCCGCGGGGCAGCGAAAAATCGGAGTGCGCGCCCGACCGCCCGAAGCGTCCGGCCTGGCTCAGCCGCCCGGTCCTAGATGATCCGTGATTCTGGTTCGAAGAGACCGGGACGAACTCCCGGCCATCCATCCGGCGGATTGGGACACAGGGCTTCGCCGCTGGTTAGTTGAGGCTGACCTTTCCCAGGGCGAAGAAGTGATTGGGCAAGGGCCTGAGGACAGCCAGGGTACTCCCCTGGCTGCAGGCGAGGATTCCGGGCGCGTCCTTCGCAAGCGTCATCAGCGGCTCGCCAGTCACATCGTCGTAGAGTCCGACAATTTGACGCCCGTTGTCCGCCGACTGGCCGTCAATCTGATAGACGGCCGCGATGGATTTTCCAATGAGGAAGAAGTCGAAGGCCTGGGCGCCCGGGGCTGGGACGGCGAGATGGAGACCGCGAACCATGTTTCCACGCGAGTCGAGGACTTGAACTTGGGGAGTTGCAGAAGCCTTGAACAGGTAGACGTATCCATCCGAGCCAACCCTTGCCGCCCCCAGTTCCACTGCGGGGTTGAAGAAGCGGCGGGAGGCGGGGAGGAAGCTCCCAGACTTGCTTTCCTCGGGGCCGGCCAGTGACTTGAGTGTAGTTCCTTGGGAGTCGATCAGCGCAATGAGCGAGGCCGGATTTGCATCGCCCCCCTTCCTGGGCGGCATCATGCCCGCGAGCAGGAAGCGGGTATTGTTGATAGGAAGCAGGAAGCTGGCGCGGACGGACTGCTGGAGGGGAGCCGCGCCGAGGTAGCGCCCCTGCCTGTCGTAGGAGGCGAGGTAGGAGGCGCCGTCGTGGCCCTGGGCAATTGCGTAGATTCCTCCGAGGGCGTCCACGCCGAACGCGAAAATGTAGGCGTGTCCTCCGGCCTCAGGTATGTTCGTCAGGTCAAAGGTCGTGGACTTTCCGTCCTGGGTGAGCCGGGTGACCGGGGCCTGCAACGGGTTCTGCGTGCTTGATTGTTCCCGGAAGTAAAGCGAGAGGCTCGGGCCGCACACGACATTTCCAAAGATCGGACGAACGGGCACATCGGTGATCTTCCATTGGGTGGGCGCGGGCAGTTGTTTACGGGCGGAGGCCCGGCCTGGGCCGGCGCTGGAAATGTCGCGCGCCTGCTGCGGGAATGCTGCGGGGGCTAGAAAGCAAATCGCGGCGAGGGAAACAATCCACTTTGCGGCCATAGTGTTCACTCCTTATTCCTGCGAAGGGGCGCTGTAGAGCACCCGCTCCGCAAGCCTCGAACGGGCCTGGCTGAAGATCCGAATTGTTCGCTGGGGTGACGCAATCCGGGACCTCCCGCCTCAGCTTGATGATCTTTTGGGGGGCTCCGGCGTCGGCGGGTGCACCGGTGCCTCCGCTTTGCCTCCCTGGGAGGGCTCTCCTCCCCATATCGTACCGGTTTTTTTTGCTGTCAACATATATTTTCCCCGTAAACATGGGGTGGACGCGCTCTGACTATTTCTGAGGAGAATGGCCGGCAGCGGCGGCGAGGCCCAGGGAAATGAGGATGCCGCCGGAGAGATAGCGCTCGGAGCGGGACCAGCGGAGGTCGGTGCGCAGGCGATTGGCAACGCTGCCAGCGAAAAATCCCCAGAGGCTGTCGCTGACGACTCCCATACAAGCGAAGAGCAGGCCGAGGGACAGAATCTGGAGGGCGACAGAACCGCGCGCGGGAACAGTGAACTGAGGGAGGAAGGCGAAGAAGAAGAGCGCGGTCTTGGGATTCAGGACATTGACGATGATGCCCTGGCCGAAGACGCGGCTGAGGGCGGCGCGAGGAGCGGAAGTGGAAACGTTCAGTGCTCCGCCACGGCGCAGGCGTTCGACACCGAGATAGACGAGATAGGCGGCGCCGAGGTATTTCACGAGTCCGAAGGCGAGGGCGGAGGAGACGAGAAGCGCGGAAAGGCCGAGCGCGGCGGCGGCAGCGTGGATGCAGGTTCCTACGAAGATGCCGAGGGCGGATACGACACCCGCGCCGCGACCCAGGCCGACGCTGCGGCCCACCACATAGCAGACCGCGGGGCCAGGAATGGCGAGGAGCACCAGACTGGCGGAGAGAAAGAGCGCGAAGGCGGCGTGATTGGGGAACATGGCCGGCGCCGGCCAGCGAACAACCGGCAGGAATTTGATGCGGGAGATTGGACGAAGGGGAGTGGGAACCGGTTTCCGCCGTGAGGCAGACGGGAGCGGAGCCCGGCGGGGAGGGCAAGGCGCGCGGGGCTCCCACCCCTGCCGGAGGAACACCCGCGGGGCGGGGTGAAGTGAAATCTGGGCGACCGCGTGCTATTTTGGATGGTTGAGGAATGCCGGATGACCTCGAGCCCAGGCCACCGCGCCCCGTCCCCGGCCAGCAGAACAAAGTACGTACTCCTCCTCGCCGCGGCGGCAGTACTGGGCGGATGCCACGTCACTTCGACGAAGACGAAAGTGCCGGCGGGGGAGATCCGGCCGCTGCTGGATTCGACGAAGGAAGGGCTGGAGGCGAGATACGAGGAACTGAGCCGGTCAGTGCGGACGGTGAACGCGAAAGTGACGATGTCGCCGCATACGGGGTCGCGCTACAGCGGGGTGATCGAGGATTACAAAGAGGTGAGCGGATTCATCCTGGCGGAGAGTCCGAGCCACATCCGGATGATCGGACAGGCGCCGGTGATCGGGTCGAGGATTTTCGACATGGTGAGCGACGGGGAGACCTTCAAGATCTCGATACCGCCGAAGGGGAAATTCATCGAGGGGCCGGCGCACTTTGAGCACGTGTCGAAAAAACCGCTGGAGAACCTGAGGCCGCAGCACATTCTGGAAGTGATCCTGTGGCCGCCGCTGGAGGCGGGGAGCCTGGTGCTGTTCGACGAGGAAGAGGAAGGGACGGGACGGTACTACACGCTGACGGAAGTGAGCCGCGGCGAGCACCCGGCAGCGAGGCGGCGGATCTGGTTCGACCGCACGGACCTGAACCTGACGCGGATCGAGAGGTACGAGCCGGACGGGAGGCTGGAGTCGGTGGCGAATTACGGGGACTGGCAGAAGGCCGGAGAAGGAGCGAGCTACCCGCGGGAAATCACGGTGGAGCGACCGCATGACGACTACCGGCTGGGACTGCGGGTGACGACGCTGAAATTGAACGAGGAATTGCCGGAAAAGAGCTTCGAGCTGGCGCAGCCGCCGGGGAGCGAACTGGTGCGGGTGGGAGAAAAAACGGCAGGGGGGCCGCAGGAGCCATGATGCGGGAGATGGTGATGCGGAACGTGTTCCACCGGCCGGTGCGGACGGCGGTGTGCCTGCTGGCGGTGGCGGTGGAAGTGAGCGTGGTGGTGCTGGTGGTGGGGCTGACCACGGGGCTGCTGACGGAAACGGCGAAACGGATCGAGGGAGTGGGCGCGGACATCATGCTGCAACCGCCCTCGGCGTCGGTGTACCTGGCGTTCAGCAGCGCGCCGATGCCGATCAAACTGGGAGACAAGATCGCGGAGATGAGGCACGTGGCGGCGGTGGCGCCGGTGCTGCTGCAATTCAACGCGTCGGGGCTGGAGATCGTGTACGGGATCCAGCCGGAGAGTTTCCGGGAGGTATCGGGCGGGTTCGTGTTCCACAAAGGGCACGGGCTGGAGCAGCCGGACGACATGCTGGTGGACGACGTGTACGCGGAGTCGCACCACGTGCGGCTGGGACAGATGTATGCGCTGTTCGGGCACGAGTTCCGGGTGGTGGGAATCGTGGAACACGGAAAGGGAGCACGCATCTTTGTGCCCATCGAGACGCTGCAGGACATCGCGGCGGCGCACGACAAGGCGTCGCTGTTCTTCATCCGGTGCACGAGGCCGGAGCATACGGACGCGGTGATGGAGGAGCTGCGCACGGTGTTTCCGCGGTACGAAGTGAGGCCGCTGAAGCAGTACCTGTCGCTGATGACGGCGACGGACCTGCCGGGGTTGCATTCGTTTATCGATTCGATGATCGGGCTGGCGGTGTGCATCGGATTCCTGGTGATTTTCCTGTGCATGTATACGACGATCATGGAACGGACGCGGCAAATTGGAGTGCTGAAATCGCTGGGGGCGTCGGATGGGTACATCGCGCGGGTGATCCTGATGGAGGGAGCGGCGCTGTGCCTGATGGGGAGCGCGTGCGGGGTGGTGCTGAGTTTTCTGCTGCGTGCGCTGGCGCTGGCGAAATGGCCGAACCTGACGATTCTGATCACGCCGGGATGGACCCTGGGGGCGACGGTGATCGCGCTGGCCGGGGGACTGCTGGGAGCGTCGTATCCGACGTGGATGGCGTGCCGGAAGGACCCGGTGGAGGCGCTGGCGTTCGAATAGGGAGAAAGGGAACCGGAAGGCCTGGAAATCGGAATTGAAGACAGGGGGAAGCGAGTGAAGGGAATGGGGATGGGTATACGACGCGAGGATGGCAGAGAATGACGCTACCGCAGCCGGAAGGAAGGCCGACTATAATACCGATCAGGGGCGTGCAACCGTCCGTGTCGCACGTAGAAGCATTACTGAAAACGGAGCAACTGTGGAAGGTCTACCGGACCGGCAAAGTGGAGGTGCCTGCGCTCCAGGGAGTGACGCTGGAGGTGCTGCCGGGAGAGTTCGTGGCGGTGATGGGGCCGTCGGGATGCGGGAAGTCGACGCTGCTGCACGTGATCGGGGGCCTGGCGCGTGCGACGCGGGGACGGGTGCTGGTGGACGGGAACGACCTGTCGCAGATGACGGACGCGGAACGGACAAAGCTGAGGCGGCACAAGGTGGGGTTCGTGTTCCAGCGGTTCAACCTGCTGCCGGCGCTGGATGCACGGGGAAACATCGCGCTGGCGCAGCACATCCACGGGAACGGGTTCGATCCGCACCGGTTTGAGGTGGCCACGAAGCTACTGGGATTGACCGGGCGGCTGCACCACAAACCGGCGGAGCTTTCGGGCGGGGAGCAGCAGCGCGTGGCCATCGCGCGGGCGATCATCAACGAGCCGAAAATCCTGCTGGCGGACGAGCCGACGGGCAGCCTGGATACGAAGAATTCGACGCTGGTGCTGGAAATGCTGCGGCAACTGAACCGGGACCTGGGACAGACGATCGTGATGATCACGCACAACCCGGAGGCGGCGGCGTACGGGAACCGGATCGTGCACATGAGGGACGGAGTGATCGTGGACGGGGTGCCGGAGGAGTGAAGTGGGACGGCTGCTGAAACGGATATTCTTCTGGAACTACGAACGGGGCACGGGTCCGTACGACGTGATCGTGCTGGCCATCGTGGCGTTCGTGTTCCTGACGCCGCGAGGATGGTTCCACGACCAGGCGGAGACGAGCGCGGGACCGGCGGCCACGGCGATTCCGTGCGAGGCGGACGCCCAGTCGGCGCGGGTGCTGCACTGCCGGGTGAACGCGGCGCTCCTGACGCCCTCGCAACCCTCTCCGCAACTGCAGGAGAAGGCGCACGACGTGCTGATCCGCAACGCGGAAGCGCTGAAAAACCGGCCGTTCCAGATCGTACGGATGGAGCCTGTGCTGGGGCAGGACGGCGGCGTGCTGTACTACGAAATCTCGGTGCAGAAGTAGACGGCGCGGGGCGAGGCGAGAGAGAGAAGACGAACCCCGCAGGATGCCGTGTGATAGGATTCCTTCCCGTGCAAAAAGCCAATCCCAGCCAGAAACGCGGATGGAGACGCGCGCTCGCGGGGTCCGTGTGCGGACTGCTGCTGGCGCTGCCCAACGCGGTACCGCCGGCCGGGGCGTCCAGAAAGAGCGAGGCGCTGAGCACGGAAGCGGTGCTGCGGGACCTGGACCGGGAAGCGAAGGGACTGCACACGCTGACGGCGGACATCGAACGGACCACGGTGACGGCGGTGGTGAACGACCGGTCGACGGAGACGGGCAGGATTTTTCTGCGCACGGACGGGAAGATGCGCATCGAGCTGACCAAGCCGGACGAGCGGACGATCCTGCGGAACGGCGACAAGGTGTGGCACTACCTGCCGAAATCGAAGCGCGTGGAGGAATACGACATCGGGAAATACGGGGCGCTGGCGGACGCGCTGCTGACGATCGGGCTGGGGTCGTCGGGGAGCTCGCTGAAGAAACATTACCTGGTGACGACGGTGGGGGAAGCGACGGTGGATGACCGGAAAACGGTGGAGCTGGAACTGGTGCCGAAAGACGAGAAGCTGCGGAACCAGATCGACCGGATCCAGTTGTGGGTGGACACGTCGTCGTGGCTGGCCATCCAACAGAAATTCTACGAGACGGGGTCAGGGGACTACATCATCATCAATTACCGCAACATCGTGGCCAACGCGAAGCTGCCAGACAACGACTTCAAACCGCGGTGGCCGAAAGACGTGACGGTGGTGAAACCGCAAGCGAATTCCGGGCTGTAAAACACAACACAATGAGGGGACGGCCGCGGTGTGCGAGGCGAGCAGCAGATCCCCCGCGACGGCCGGGAGGACAGCGGCTCAGGAGGCGCGCGCGGCGAGGCGCTGTTCTGCGGCGAGCAGGGCCTGCTTGCGTTCGAGGCCCCAGCGATAGCCGGTGAGCGCGCCGTTCTTGCCGACGACGCGATGGCAGGGAACCACGACGGAAATGGAGTTGGAGGCGCAGGCGCGGGCGACGGCGCGCACCGCGCGAGGGCTGCCGATGCGGCTGGCAATCTCCGAATAGGTGCGCGTATGGCCGGCGGGAATGCGGCGGAGCTCCTCCCACACGCGGCGCTGGAAGGCGGTGCCGCGAATGTCCAGGGGAATTTCCGGGGTGGGGGAGCCGGGGCGCAGCCGGTCGACGACGGCGCGGGCCCAGGCGCCGACGCCGCGGGAATCCTCGCAGAGATGGGCGCGGGGAAAATCGCGGGCCAGCTCGCGGAGGAGCTGGGAGTCGGGTTTGCCGAGCATGACGGCGCAGACGCCGCGGGAGGTGGCGCCGACCAGCAGGCGTCCGAGCGGGGAGTCCAGGAGCGCGTAACGGATTTCGAGGCCGGCGGCGCCGCGGCGGAAATCGCCGGGAGTCATGCCGAGCTGAGCCGCGGCGCGTTCGTAGAGACGGCTGGAAGAACCATAACCGGCGTCGTAGATGGCGGATGTCACGTTTCCCCCTTTTTGCAGACTGTGCTTGAAGTGGCGCAGGCGCACGGCGTCCGCGTACTGCCGCGGAGTGATGCCGAGAACGCGGCGAAACAGACGCAACAAACGAAAGGGCCCCAGGCCGGAGCGGCGGGCGAGGGCGTCGAGGGTGGGGCGGCCGGGAATGCCGGAGCCGGGAGCGTCGCCGGATTCGACGGCGTGCTCGATGGCACGGCAGAGGCCGTGGACGACGGAACGCTCGGCGGGACCGAGGGCGGCCTCGCGTCCCAGACAGCGGGAGCAGGGGCGGTAGCCCTGGCGGATGGCGTCCGCCTGCGAAGTGAAGAAGGAAACGTTGCGGGGCGCGGGACGGCGTGCGGGGCAACTGGGCCGGCAGAAAATTCCAGTGGTGCGGACGGCGAAGACGAAGCGGCCGTCGAAGGCGGCGTCGCGCGTGGCGACGGCGCGCCACCAGCGGCGCGGGGCGATGGAGCGGGCGGGCCTTGTGCTGCGCTCCGGTGCGATGACTCGATTGCTGATCATGACTCCACACTACGCCGGGCGGCGGAGCGGTGCTATCCGAAATTTGCGGGCAAAACGGGCGGTGGGGGCGCGGGGATTCGGAGACAGCGGGGCGCGATTGCTGAAGAGAAAGACGCCGGCCGGCAGCCGGCGGTACTGAAAAGTGCGGGCAGGACTTGCGCCGGAAGAGGCGGGATGAAAATGAGGATGCGTTAGAATAACCGGGACGATGCCAGACGCGGGAATTTTCCGGGATTTGCTGCTGCTGCTGGGGCTGGCGACGCTCATGTCGTTCCTGATGAGGCGGCTGAGCCAGTCGACGGTGGTGGGGTATCTGCTGACGGGCCTGGTGGCGGGGCCGTACGGGCTGCGGATGATCTCGAACCCGGAGACGGTGGAGCACCTGGCGGAAGTGGGGGTGGCGCTGCTGCTGTTCACGGTGGGGCTGGAGTTTTCGCTGGAGCGGCTGGCGAAGATGAAACAGATCGCGCTGGGGGGAGGCAGCCTGCAACTGGGAATCACGGTGCTGCTGACCATGGCGGTGCTGCTGCCGGCGGGACTGAAAGCGGGCACGGCCGTGTTCTGGGGATTCCTGGTGGCGGTGAGCAGCACGGCCATCGTGATGAAGGTGCTGGAGGAACGGAACGAAATCGAAACGCTCCCGGGACGAATCAGCCTGGGAATCCTGCTGTTCCAGGACCTGTGCGTGGTGCCGATGATGGCGCTGGTGCCGGTGCTGGCGGCGCGGGAGCCGGCGCAAATCCTGCCGGTGCTGGCGGCGCTGGGGAAATCGCTGGCGGTGGTGGCGGGGATCGTGATGAGCGCGCGGTACCTGTTTCCGCGGCTGCTGCGGGCGGTGGCGGGGGTGCGGAGCCGCGAGGTGTTTGTGATCGCGACGCTGTTCTTCACGCTGGGAACGGCGTGGGGTGCGGCGCAACTGGGGCTGTCGCTGGCGCTGGGAGCGTTCATCGCCGGGGTGGTGATCAGCGAATCGGAATACGCGCACCAGGCGATGGCGGCGATCATTCCGTTCCGCGACAGCTTCTCGAGCCTGTTCTTCGTGGCCATCGGGATGCTGATCCGCGTGCCGTATGCGGTGACGCACGCGCCGGTGGTGCTGGGAGTGACGGCGGCGATCCTGCTGGGAAAAATCCTGGCGGGAGGAGCGGCGGTGCGGATCCTGGGATTCCCGGTGCGGCTGGGAGCGGTGACGGGGCTGGCGGTGGCGCAGGTGGGGGAATTTTCGTTCGTGCTGCTGCGTGAAGGGGCGCACCGGGGAATGGTGCCGGAGGCGTACTACCAGGTATTTCTGTCGGCGGCGGTGCTGACGCTGGCGGCGACGCCCGGGCTGGTGGCGGCGGGCCCGCGAATCTCGCAGTGGTTCGGACGGCGGCGCGCGATGCCGGGGGAGGCGGAAACGCCGGGCGCGGAGGAATCCCTGGCCGGACACGTGATCATCTGCGGATTCGGCGAAAACGGGAGGCGGCTGGCGGCGCTGCTGAAAGAGAACAACCTGCCGTACGTGGTGATCGACGTGAATTCGCGGGCGGTGAGGGCGGCGCGCGCGGCGGGAGAGAAAATCTACTTCGGGGATATTTCCAGCCCGGAGATCCTGCACCGGGCGGGAGCGGAGCGGGCGCGTGCGGTGGTGTTTGCCGTGTCGGACCCGGCGATCCTGCCGCTGGCCATCTCGCACGCGCGGATGCTGAACCCGGAGCTGCACATCATCGCGCGGCTGAAGCGGATTGCGAACGCGGTAGAGCTGCGCAAAGCAGGAGCGACGGACGTGGTGGCGGAGGAGATCGAAGCGTGGATGGAGATCGCGGTGCGCGTGCTGCGCATTTTCGGGATGCCCAGGGAGCTGCTGGCGAAACAACTGGGGGCGCTGCGCGCGGCAGATTACGACATGCTGCGCATCCTGCCGCTGCCGGGAGAGCCGCTGCGGAACCTATGGCACCTGCTGCCGGAGGTGGATCTGGAGCTGTTCATCGTGACGCCGGGGTCGAGGCTGGCGGGGATGTCGCTGCGGGACGTGAATGTAAGAGGGAAGAGCGGGGCGGTGATGGTGGCGGTGGTGAGGGACCCGAGCGTGATTTACAATCCCGGGCCCGACACGCGGCTGGCCGAGGCGGACCAGATCGTACTGATGGGCTCGCGGGGACAGTTGGCGATGGCGCACGAGACTCTGGACGAAATCCAGGCGGGAGCGGGGGTGCAGGGGTCGGGTCCTGTTGCCGGATAGGACACCGGGGGAGGGCCCCGCGGATTGACCCTCCGGGGGTTGCGGGAAAGAATGCGGCTTTCTTGGGTAGCAGCTTCCACTGGGGTGAGGGAATGGTGGCCAAACCGAAGCCGAGCGTGTCTCCCGACTGGCATGAACGGCGCGCGAGTGGAAAGCCGGAATCTCCCATAGCCTTCAAGATCCCGACGAATCACCACTTCCAGAACGTGCCGACGCACGCGGTGAACGTGGTGGGGAACCGGCGGAACTGCGCGAGGGCCTTCCTGCGGCTGCCGCTGCGGCTGACGGCGGTGGACGGAGCGGACCTGGAGTTTCCGATACCGCTGGAGACGCGAAATATCAGCGCGAGCGGAGTGTATTTTCTGTCGCCGAACCGGATCGAGCCGGGGACGGAAATCGCCATCGAGGTGGCGCTGACGGACCGGCCGATGGGGATGGGGTCGGTGCGGATGACGACGATGGCGCGGGTGGTGCGGACCGAATCGCAGATGACGCGGGGATGGTTCGGACTGGCGGCGTCGTTTGTGCATTACGAATTCAACCGCGACGAATCGCTGCCGGACCGCTTCCGGTACTAAATCCTCCGCAATCGCGCAGCGAAATGGTGAAACGCGCGCGAAGGCGCGCCGCAATAGAAACAAATCCCGCCTAAACGTTCGCCGCAAGCCTGCCGATAAACAGAGAGTCGAAGAGCCAAGGCACGCGCCGGCCAATCCGATGGAAACTCCCATACAGGCGGCAACCGCTCCCGGGGCGACGGAGGCCGTGCCCGCGGGGGCGCCGGCGGCCATCCCCACGGCAGGGCTGATCAGCGCGATGGTGCGCTCGGCGAAGCACGTGAGCGACCTGATTTTTTCTCCCGGGCGTCCGCCGCAGATGGAAGTGGACGGGCAACTGGTGGGAGTGAAGATTCAGGGACTG
>Ga0335081_10019599_pt1 | contig 10939 bp, 15 predicted proteins | sample Lox_Sample_35_FD_206713 | JGI IMG/M metagenome (GOLD analysis project Ga0335081, IMG submission 206713) | Soil microbial communities from Loxahatchee National Wildlife Refuge, Florida, United States - Lox_Sample_3.5 | ecosystem: Environmental > Terrestrial > Soil > Wetlands | place: USA...
CGCCGGGCTGCCCTTGGGGTAGACGTAGTGCGCGTCGTGGCAGTTGTAGCAGGTGGCGTTGGTGCGCGACTGATCTGCCCGGCTCGGCCGGGCGTGAATCGATTTCATGTAGCCGTTGATCTGCTCCACCACGACCCCCAGCCGGGCAAACTGGGCGGTCTTGCCCTCACGCTGCGCCTGGGCCCACAGGTCTTCGTGACATTCCACGCAGCTGACCTTGTGCTGCACGCCCGGCCGGTGCGGGATCTGCTGGATGTCCTTGTGGCACTCGACGCACATGCGCTTGCCGTGCACGCTGTGGCCGAAGCGCGCGGAGTCGACGTGCAAGTCGCGCATTTTGCCGTCCGGGCCGGGCACCTGGAACCCTTCGGTGCCGTGGCAGGCCAGGCATGTTTCGTTGTTGAGCTGCTCGGCAGCCTGGCCGGATGCCTGGGCGCCGCCTGGCGCGGCGGGAGTGTCGGCCGCCGCCGCGAGGCTGGGTACGCCGGCAAGACAGGCAGCGCCCGCCAGCGCCCAAGCCGCTATCCTTCGCTTCATGTGCATCTCTGCTCCCTGAGCATTGCTTGCTGTTATTGTCGGTGCGAGACGGTATCATTGCGCCCTGACCGGGCCGTAGCGGGCGCAACGTTGACCGTTCGAGGTTATAAAGACAAGCCCCCGGCGCCGATTTGACCTAGATCAGAGCGCGACGAGATATGGTATGCGAAGTTGGCGGAATGACAAGCTTTTTAACCCGGCGGAGCGCTGACTAAGGCGTCTCGCCCCTAGCGGAGGTAGAGCAATGAAGATCGCGAAAAACATGCTAGTCATCCTGGCGCTGGTGGCCGTCGGCGCGTTCAGCGCGAGCGCCATCGCGGTGCCGCCCGGCATGACGGTCGAGTTCGCCGGCGGTCCGATGGGCAAAGTCGTGTTCAGCGGCAAGATCCATGCCGATGCGGGCGTGAAGTGCAACGAATGCCACACCAAGATCTTCCAGATGAAGAAAGGCGCGGACAAGATCACCATGGCCGCGATCGGAGAGGGCAAGTTCTGCGGCACCTGCCACAACGGCCAAAGGGCGTTCAAGGCGAACGACCCCGCCAACTGCACGAAGTGCCATAAGAAGTAGCGGCGCAGCCCTGACCGGCCCCGGCCTTGCCCGGGGCCGGGATCGTCAACGATCGAATCTGCCTGGCGCGCTCAGCCGAGCACGCGCGCGTTTGCCCCCGCTCGCTCGACGACCGCCCGAGGGGGCCTTGAAAACCACATCTGATACATCGCCACGATCCACATGTAGGCGAACGAGAACGCCATCAGTGCGCCGGCACTGATCACGACCCCAGCGAACGGATGGTACAGCTTGGTGAAGTACCAGGAGCTGACGTCCAGCACCAGGCCCAGGAACGGCGCCGCCATGACGGTGCACTTGAACCATACCGGGCGCACGAAGGCGTGGCTGAATATCAGCCCCACGATGAAGAAGATGAACGTGATGCCGAACAGGTGGATGTGCGACACGCGCACCAGCGTGAATATTCCGGTGCCGGTGTCGATTTCGGTCACTTTCCTAAGGTTGTCGTAGCCGTTGAGGTTCGGCAGGTGCGGATTGCTGCCGTCGTGGCAGGCCATGCAGCGCTGGTCGAGTATGGGCTTGATGTCCTTCTCGTACTTGGCGCGATCGGAACCCTTCTCCACCCAGGTGATGACCGCGTTCATCTCGTCGCGCGGCAGCATGGTCGACATCGGCCCGCGCAGCGCCGATTCGAGGCGCGACATCTTGCCGCTGCCGCTGTAGGCGACCACGATGTCCTCGTAGCTCAGGAGCATCGGATTGCCCCCCGCGCGCCCGGCATAGGTGTGGTACAGGTAGATGCCCGCGAACAGATACCCGAGCGCCAGCACCAGCAGCGCGCAGGTGTACAGCACGCGCAGGCTGTAAGGCAGCTCCGAATAATGCAGATAGAAGCGGTGTACGGGCGAAGGCGCGTCGGTCATCATCGATTCCTTTGGCTCACTGGCACGGCAGCGTCACGTACACGACCGGGCGCGCGCGCTGGCTGGCATAGTAGCCTGCGAGCGCGCCGACATCCACGCGGCTCAGCACGTCGGCCATTGCCGCCATCGTGGCGCTCTTGCGTGCTCCGGTCTGATACGCGCGCAGCGCCTGCTCCAGGTAGTCGAAGCGTTGCGCCGCGAGCGCCGGAATGCGCGGGTCGATGCTGTTGCCGTTGACGCCGTGGCAGCGATCGCAGCGCTCGACCCACTGCGCCGGGGACAAGGGCGGGCGCACGTTGGGCGGCTGCTTGGGCTCCAGCGCGGCGTAGTACGCGGCCAGATTCTTCACCGCACGATCGTCCAGCCCGGCCGCGATGCCGCTCATCACCGGATCGCTGCGCGCCCCGCTCTTGTAGTCGTGCAGCGCAGTCGCAAAATACCCGGCATCCTGGCCGGCGAGACTAGGCGTGACCGGATTCCCGCTCACGCCCTGCTCGCCATGGCAGCCGACGCACGCTGCCGCCGCAGTCTTGCCCGCCTCCCGGTCGCCTTGCGCCGGGGTCTGCGCGCGGGCGGGCTTTTGCAGCGCGTAATACAATGCAATGCTCTTGATCTCCGAATCCCCCAGCGTGCCGACCATCGACTTCATCATGTCGCTCTTGCGCTGCCCGCTCTTGTAGGTGGAGATCGCCGCGGCCAGATACTTGGGATCCTGGCCGACCAGATTTGGCATCCCCGGCGTCGCGCTGACGCCGTGCTCGCCGTGGCAGCCCGCACATGCGGACGTAGCCGCCTCGGCGGCTTGGAGCGTAGAGCCCTTGGCTGCCGCGGCAGCCGCTCCGCGCAGCGGTGCCGGGGGCGCCGGCTCGAGGCTCGCGTAATAGGCGGAGACCTCGACCAGCGCGTCGTCACTGAGGAACTTTACCGAGCGCGCCATGGCTTCGTTGGCGCGCTGCCCCGTCTTGTAGGCCTTCAATTCGAGATAGAAATAGGCTGCGCGCTGGCCCGCGATGTTGGGAATTCCCGGGATCGCGCTCTGCCCGCTCACACCGTGACATGCAGCGCAGGAACTTTCGGCGACGGCTTTGCCCTCCGCGATGTCCGCCGCGCCGGCGTACACGGCACGGAAGTCGTCGCCCTTGCGCGGCGTCACCGTGACCGCCTGGCCGGCTGCCTGCGCAACATAAGCCGCGAGCGCGATGGCTGCGCAAGCAGCTGACACGGCCCGGATTGCAGCTTGGGTCCGGCGCTTCATAAGCACTTCCTCTGAAACAGGAACGGGTTCATCGAGCGAGGCAGTTTAACGCAACGGGCCTTATCGAGAATTGCGCCACGGGATCGTCAGCGATGGGCCGCGGATTTATGGAGTGCGGGCAGTGGCGCCAGCCTAGTGAACCCTGGAAACGCGCGCTTGACGCAGGTCAAATGCACCCTGTATTGGCAACCGCCGGCGCGGCGCCCGGCAATCGGGCGATAATCTCGCAGCCGAAAGGAGCCGCCGCTTGGACGCCGCCGCCATTCCCGAGGGCTTTCGCGCCCTCAACCTGCCGCGCAACCCCTTCATCGAGGCCAACGGCCCGCTCTACGGGCGGCTCGATGGCGAGCAGTTCGTCATGGGATTCCGCTGCCAGACCAAGCACTGCAACCCGATGATGGTCTGCCACGGCGGGATGGTCGCGACGCTGGCCGACATGCTGCTCCTGCTCGGCACCAACATCCAGACCGGGCTCGGGCAATTCATGCTCACCGTGAGCCTGGACGTCGACTTCCTCGCCCCGGTCAGGCTCGGCGACTGGCTCGAGGGCCGCACCGAAGTGCTGCGCGCCGGCAAGAGCATCATCTTCTCCCACGGCCGCATGAGCGTCGGCGGCGAGCCCGTCGCGCGCGTCAACGCGGTGCTCAAGCCGAGCGGGAGGCCGTTGGCCGATTTCACCCCCGGGCGCTACTTCCTCTAGTGCGCCGATGACTTCCGGGCACGGTCACCGCATCGTGGTCGTCAAGGGCGACGGCATCGGCCCGGAGCTGGTCGACGCCGCCCTGCTCGTGCTCGGGGCGGCGCAGGAAGCGCTCGGCTTTCGGCTCGAGATCGACCTGCGCGAAGGCGGCGCGGGATACTACGAAAAGAGCGGCGCGAGCCTTGCACCCGAGACCTTCGAGGCGATCAAGGCCGCCGACGCCGCGCTCAAGGGCCCGGTCGGCCTGCCCGGCGTGCGCCTGCCCGACGGCACCGAGGCCGGGCTGCTCGGCGGCGTATTGAGAATCGGCCTCGATGCCTATGCCAACCTGCGCCCGGTGCGCCTGCTGCCCGGAGTCGAGGCGCCGCTCAAGGCCAAGGCGGGCGAGATCGACTACGTCATCGTGCGCGAGAACACCGAAGGGCTCTACCTCTCGCGCGGCAAGGGCATCGGCACCAGCGAGGCGATGGCCGACACGCTGCTGGTGACGCGCAAGGGTGTCGCGCGCATCGCGCGCTACGCCTTCGAGCTCGCGCGCCGGCGCAACCGCGCCAGGCAAGTCACCTGCGTCGACAAGGCGAACGTGCTGGCCTCGCTCGCGTTCTTTCGACGCGTGTTCGACGAGATCGGCGAAGCCTACCCGGACGTGCGGCGCGAGCACCTGTACGCCGACGCGGCGGCGCAGGCGCTGGTACTCGAGCCGCAGCGCTTCGATGTGCTGGTAATGGAGAATTTCCTGGGCGACATCCTGTCCGACCTGGGCGGCGCGACCGTGGGTGGAATCGGCCTTTGCCCCTCGGGCAACATCGGCGACCGCCATGCCTATTTCGAGCCGATCCACGGCAGCGCGCCCGACATCGCCGGCCAGGACAAGGCCAACCCGATCTCCCAGATCCTCTCCGCTGCGCTTATGCTCGAGCACTTGGGCGAGCGCGCCGCCGCCGAGCTGATCCGCCGCGCGGTCGACGCCGCGCTCGCGCAGCGCAAGCTCGTGCTCGGCCGCCACGGCCAGCCCGAAGGCGGCACCAGGCGCGCGGCCGCAATCCTCGCCGCCGCCGTACGCGAGCTCGCCCCGCGCTAGCCCCCTCGCCAGCGGCCATATGGACATACGTGTTTATCAACCCGGCGACGAAGCCGCGGTCGTATCTTTGTGGCAGGAGTGCGGCCTGACGCGGCCATGGAACGACCCGCACAAGGACATCGCGCGCAAGCTTCTCATCCAGCCGGAGCTATTCCTGGTTGGCGTTCTCGAGGCTCGGCTGATCGCGACCGTCATGGCGGGTTACGAAGGCCACCGCGGCTGGGTGAACTACCTTGCGGTCGCGCCGCGCTGGCGCGGCCGGGGCTGCGGACGCGCCCTGATGGAAAGGGTCGAGCACTTGTTGCGCGCGCTCGGCTGTCCCAAGGTGAATATCCAGGTGCGCACGCCCAACGCCGACGCAGTGGCCTTCTACCGGGCCATCGGCTATGCCCGGGACGAATCAATAAGCCTCGGCAAAAGGCTCATTCCCGACGACGGGACTGCAGAATGAAGTGGGTCTGGAACTGCTAGGATGGCAACATGAAAGCGTCGGGCGCGAGCGGAGGCCGGCGCGCATCGGAGCTCATCTCGAAAAGAATTGCCGAACTCGCGGACTGGCGCGGGAAAACCCTCGACCGAATGCGCAAGCTCATCAAGCGAGCAGACCCGGAAGTCGTCGAGGAGTGGAAGTGGATGGGCACTCCGGTTTGGTCGCACGACGGCATCATCTGCACCGGCGAGTCCTACAAGCATGTCGTGAAGCTCACCTTCGCCAAGGGCGCGTCGCTGGATGATCCGGCCCGCCTCTTCAACTCGAGCCTCGACGGCAACGTACGCCGCGCGATCGACATCCGCGAAGGAGAAGAAGTTGACGCCTCCGCCTTCGAGGCGCTCGTTCGCCAAGCGGTCGCCCTCAACGGATCGAAGCGATGATCACGCGCATCCCCGCCCTGCTCCTGGCCCTGGCCGCCACCTTCGGCAACGGCGCCCAGGCGTCGCCGCTCGATGAGCTTGGCGGCACGCCGGTGTCCAAGCTCGAGTTCGGCTGTTTCAAGCTCGAGGTTGCGCTAACCGGAATCAAGGATTGGCCCTCCCCCATCGCGGGCGCGAACGTGTCGTACCGACGCGACCCGGACCAGATCGAAATACTCGTCGCCTTGAGGGATGTCCGGCCCGATGCGTTTCGCACGGCGTGTGCCAAAACCGTTGGGCGGGTGCGCGAGTTTCTGTACGTGGACGCCGACGGAGTCGCGCCGATGGGACGCTCGTTCCTGGGCTCCTACTTCCGGGGCCTGTGGAAGGGACCACAACGAGATGCCGCGTTGCGCGAGTTGGATGCGGATACGCTGATACGAGTGGATGTCGTCGGGAGAGGGAGTTGCCAAGCCGCGCTGACAAGGGCTCCAATCACGTTTGAAGCGCTATCCCCGAGACAAAGCCAATAGGACAAGACATGGCGGACACCCTATCCCTGCTCGGTTTGCTGCTTGATTTCGCCGGTGCGCTGCTGCTCGTGCTGCATCGCTTCCCGGCGCTCGAGGTCACCGCCGACGGGCGCAGCATGGCGCCGCCGCAGGCCGAGCCCTCGCCGCAGGAGCGTGCGCGCAATCTGCGCCGCTACTGGCGCAACGCGGTCGCGACGCGCGCCGGGCTGGTGTGCCTGTGCGTGGGCTTCGCGCTCCAGCTGCTGGGTTTCATCTATCCCGACAACGGCACGGGTGCGACCGGCACGACGACGATGCAGCGCCACGTGAGCTTCGCCGCCGGCCGCCGCCATGGCGGCTGAGCCTTACTTGCGGGCGGCCTTCTTTGCCGCCTGCCGCTCCTTCTCCAGGCGGGTGACCTTGTCCAGCTCGCGCTGCTTCGCTTCCCGCCGCGCCTTCACTTCCTGCAGCCGCTGCTCCTCGGTCGGCGGCTCCCAGTCGAGAAACTTGGGCCGCGAGCGGCGGAAGTACTCGGCGGCAGACTCGCTCTGCCGCGCCTTGCCCTTGTCCGCCTTGCTCACGCGCGTCTCGGCCAGGACGGCGGCTTGGACGATTCGCCCGTGCGCTTGAGCTCCGGCGGACGCGACGCGGTGTACGCGCCCCTCACGGTGCGCACCGCGGCCCCGACCGCGAGCGGCCGCGCGTCGCCGTTCAATACCTCGCACCAGAACGCGGAACGGGTCAGCTTGTCGTCGCGCGCATGCATCGATCTTCCTTCCTCCGCCGCCTTGCAGCTACTCTAGACCTTTTTGCGCACCCCGAACAATTTTTCCCGAGGCTTGGCATGCAATCGCTCACCGCCCTGGGCAGCGCCGTCGGCGAGCTGCTCAAATCGCGCAATCAAACGCTGGCCGCGGCCGAGTCCTCCGCCGGCGGACTGATCAACGCTGCGCTGGTGGCGGTTCCGGGCGCATCGGCCTTCTATCTCGGCGGCCTGATCGTCTACACCCAGGCCGGGCGCGAGGCCCTGCTCGGCCTCGGCAGCGACGAGATGAAGGGCATCCGCTCGGCGAGCGAGCCCTTCGCGCAGCTCATGGCGCGGCGCATCCGCGCCAAGCTAGGCGCGACCTGGGGCCTGGCAGAGACCGGCGCCAGCGGGCCGAGCGGCAACCGCTACGGCGACGCGCCGGGACACGCGTGCATCGCGGTCAGCGGGCCGCTGGACGCGGTGGTGACGCTGGAAACGGGACGCGGTGCGCGCGAGGCGAACATGTGGGCCTTCGCGCAGCGCGCGATCGATCTGCTGCAGCAATGCCTGCGCGAGGCCGGCGGCTAGTGCTTGCCGAGCAGCTCCGAGATCTTGAAATTGCCTGTGAAATCGAGGTCGCGATCGGCGGCGGCGGGCGAGGATTCGAGCAGGCGCAAGGTCTCCAGCTGCGCCAGCCAGTTGTCGATCTGCGCGTCGCTGTAGCGCCGCAGGCCGGCGCGGATCGAGTCGGAGTGGGTTTCGTCGACGACCAGCCCCAGGATGCGCCGGCATTCGGCCGACAGGCCGGGATTCTCGTTCTGCCAGGCTTTAAGTCCTGCTTCGGTGCGCCGGTAGACCTTGTCGCTCGTTGCCATCTACGCCCCCCAAACCGCGCGGCCCATTGAGGACCGGCTGCCATATTTGCACCGCAGCCGGCCCGGGCGCAAGGGGTTTAAAGGATTTTGACGTAAGTGTTTGACATCGGTGCTCATCCCCCGGCCCGCAGCACGCCGCGGCGCAGCTGGTCGCGCTCCATCGACTCGAACAGGGCCTTGAAGTTGCCCTCGCCGAAGCCGTCGTCGCCCTTGCGCTGGATGAACTCGAAGAACAGCGGCCCGAGCAGGGCCTCGGAGAAGATCTGCAGCAGCAGCCGCCTGGCGCCGCCCCCGGTGCTGCCGTCGAGCAGGATGCCGCGCGAGCGCAGCTGCGCGACGTCTTCGCCGTGACCCGGCAGGCGCTCCTCGAGCATCTCGTAGTAGGTCGCCGGTGGCGGCGTCATCAGCGCCACGCCCGCCTGCCTCAGGCTGTCGACCGTCCTGGGCAGGTCCTCGCTCAGCAGCGCCACGTGCTGGATGCCCTCGCCGTTGTACTTCATCAGGAACTCCTCGATCTGCCCGGTGCTCTTGGGAGCTTCCTCGTTGAGCGGGATGCGGATCTTGCCGTCCGGCGCGGTCATGGCGCGCGAAGTCAGGCCGGTGTACTCGCCCTTGATGTCGAAGTAGCGCATTTCCCTGAAATTGAAGATGCGCTCGTAGAACTCGGCCCAGTACGCCATGCGCCCGCGGTAGACGTTGTGCGTCAGGTGATCGATCAGCTTCAAGCCGTGCCCGCCCGGGTGGCGCTCGGCGCCGGCGATGAACTCGAAGTCGATGTCGTAGATCGATTTTCCGTCCTCGAAGCGGTCGATCAGGTAAAGCGGCGCACCACCGATGCCCTTGATCGCCGGCAGGCGCAGCTCCATCGGCCCGGTCGGGATCTCGATCGGCTGCGCGCCGCGCTCGAGCGCGCGCGCGTAGGCCTTGTGCGCGTCGCGCACCCGGAACGCCAGGCCGCAGGCGGAAGGGCCGTGCTCGGCGGCGAAGTACGCGCCGACGCTCCTCGGCTCGCGGTTGACGATGAAGTTGATCTCGCCCTGGCGGTACAGCGAGACGTCCTTGGAACGGTGCCGCGCCACCTCGCCGAAGCCGAGCTTGCGCAGCACCGGCTCCAGCACGCCGGCCGCGGGCGCCGCGAATTCGACGAACTCGAAGCCCATGAGCCCCATTGGGTTTTCAAACAAGTCAGCCATTGCGCGCTCCGATCGATGCCCCACGGATTATTCTAGGGTAGCATCGGCGCGCGAGGCCAAAGCGAGAGGAGGCCGCGAATGGACCTGAAACCGAGCTACGTGCACGGCGCGTCGCCGGCCCCGCTGATCGGCGAAACGATCGGGGCCCACTTCGACCGGGTGGCGGCGAAGCACGCGCCGCGCGAAGCGCTGGTGGTACGGCACCAGGACGTGCGCTGGAGCTGGGCCGAGCTCAAGCGCCGGGTCGACAACCTGGCCTGCGGCCTGCGCCGCCTCGGGCTCGCGCCCGGCGAGCGGATCGGGATCTGGTCGCAGAACTGCGCCGAATGGGTGCTGACCCAGTTCGCGACCGCCAAGGCAGGCCTCATCCTGGTCAACATCAACCCGGCCTACCGCAGGTCGGAGCTCGAGTACGCGCTCAACAAGGTTCAGTGCAAGGCGCTGATCCTTTCGCCTGGGTTCAAGACCAGCAACTACCTCGAGATCCTGCAGTCGGTCGCGCTCGACCTTGGAAGCCTTTCGATCGTCGTCCGGCTCGGCAGCGAAAAGACGCCCGGCATGCTGAACTTCGACGACCTGCTGGCGGACGCGAGCGACGCCGAAGTCGAGCAACTTGAAGCCCTCGGCGCAAAGCTTCAGTTCGACGATCCGATCAACATCCAGTTCACCTCGGGCACCACCGGCCAGCCCAAGGGTGCCACCCTCACCCACCACAACATCCTCAATAACGGCTTGTTCATCGGCCAGGCGATGCGCTTCGGCGAGCAGGACCGGCTGTGCATCCCGGTGCCGCTGTACCACTGCTTCGGCATGGTGCTCGGCAACCTCGCCTGCCTTACCCACGGCGCGACCATGATCTACCCCGACGGCGGCTTCGACCCGAAGAGCGTGCTCGAAGCGGTGCAGGCCGAGCGCTGCAGCGCGCTGCACGGCGTGCCGACCATGTTCATCGCCGTGCTCGATCATCCGGACTTCGCCAAGTACGACCTGTCGAGCCTGCGCACCGGCATCATGGCCGGCTCGCCCTGCCCGGTCGAAGTGATGAAACGCGTGGCCGAGAAGATGAACATGCGCGAGGTGACCATCGCCTACGGCATGACCGAGACCTCGCCGGTGAGCTTCCAAAGCTCGGTCGACGATCCGCTCGAGCGGCGCGTCTCGACCGTGGGCCGCATCCAGCCGCACATCGAGGTCAAGATCGTGGACGCCGAGGGCCGCGTGGTGCCGCGCGGCGAGAAGGGCGAGCTGCTCACGCGCGGCTACTCGGTGATGCTGGGCTACTGGAACGACGAGGACAAGACGCGCGAGGCGATCGACGCCGCGGGCTGGATGCACACCGGCGACCTGGCCACGATCGACGCCGAGGGCTACTGCAACATCGTCGGGCGCTCCAAGGACATGGTGATCCGCGGCGGCGAGAACATCTACCCGCGCGAGGTCGAGGAGTTCCTCTACCGCCACCCGAAGGTGCAGGACGTGCAGTGCGTGGGAGTTCCGGACGACAAGTACGGCGAGGAGCTGTGCGCCTGCGTGGTGCTGCGCCCCGGCATGAGCGCGAGCGAGGAGGAGATACGCGAGTTCTGCCGCGGCCAGATCGCGCACTACAAGATCCCGCGCTACGTCAGGTTCGTCGACGGCTTCCCGATGACCGTGACCGGCAAGATCCAGAAGTACCTGCTGCGCCAGCAGGTGGCCGACGCGATGGGACTCAAAGCTCAAAAAGCCGCTTGACTGGTAACGATTTCCTTG
>Ga0335081_10019601_pt1 | contig 10939 bp, 9 predicted proteins | sample Lox_Sample_35_FD_206713 | JGI IMG/M metagenome (GOLD analysis project Ga0335081, IMG submission 206713) | Soil microbial communities from Loxahatchee National Wildlife Refuge, Florida, United States - Lox_Sample_3.5 | ecosystem: Environmental > Terrestrial > Soil > Wetlands | place: USA: Florida...
TGGAGCCCCCCTCCTTGTTTGAGCAGGCATCCCATGAGTCGACCTTCGGTGAACAGGCTACGTCGGGAGAAATGCCGAAACCCATTATAGGGCAGGCTTCGCCGCCCATGCGACCCCTGCTCCGGGACGCGAAGAGCGCTACCATCGCCCCTGGCGGCCGGCACGCGGGAGGACGCTCGATTGCCTCTCGCCGCCGAAGCCTCGCCCCTTGATCTGCGGCAAGTTTCGGCCGTCGCAGCGGTGCAAGAATGCCCGGACGGGCCCGTCGGCGGTGCCGTTGCCGTCGCGCCCGGCACCCGGAGGGCTGCGACCGGCAACGGGACGTTCGAAGCCCCATGCGATCGAAAACGGGACCTGAAACGGAGGTTGGCATGAAATCGATGCGGGCGATACATGTGCTGGCGGGCCTGGGGCTTGCCGGCGTGCTGGCGATGGGGTGGGGAAGCGCGGCCGGGCAGGTGAGCTCGCCTGACGGAGCGCCGAAGATCGGATCGTCGCTGATCGGCAAGCTCGAGGGTCCGACGATCGTCCTCGACGCCAAGGGGTATCCGAAGAGCTTCAAGGAAGCGCCGATGCTGGCGGCGGAGGTCAAGGCCGGGAAGCTGCCGCCGGTCGAGAAGCGTCTGCCGGAGCCGTCGCAGCTTTTCGTGGTGAAGCCGCTGCACGAGATCGGCAAGTACGGCGGCAACTGGCGGCGCGCCTTCACCGGGCCGGCGGACCACGAGAACGGCAACCGCATCAACTCGATGGACAAGATCCTCACCTTCGACTACACGGGCACCAAGATCATCCCGGCGCTGGCCCGCGACTGGAAGGTGAGCGACGACGGCAGGACCACCACGATCTACCTGCGCAAGGGCGCGAAGTGGTCCGACGGCAAGCCGCTCACGGCCAACGACTTCATGTTCTGGTACGAGGACATCTACCTCAACAAGAACATCGTGCCGACGCCGTTTTTCGAGTTCCAGATCAATGGCAAGGACGGGAAGATGCGCAAGATCGACGATTACACCGTCGCCTTCGACTTCCCCGAGCCGTACGCCTTCTTCGTCTACCAGCTCGCGGGCAGCACGGCCATCGGCGCCGGGCTCGCCACGCGCGGCGCCTTCCAGAACTGGGGCGGAGCCTACGCGCCGGCCCACTACCTCAAGCAGTTCCTGCCGAAGTACTCCTCCGAAGAGGCCGTCAACAAGAAGGCCAAAGAGCTCGGCTTCGACAACTGGGTCTCGCTGCTGCGCAACCGCTACAGCTGGGCGCTCAACCCTGACCTCCCGGTGATGACGCCGTGGAGAACGGTCTCGCCGATCAACACGCCGACCTGGGCGATGGAGCGCAATCCGTACTTCTGGGCCGTCGACACCGCAGGCAACCAGCTTCCCTACATCGACCGCATCACGATGACGCTCGCCGAGAACACCGAAGTGGCGAACCTGCGCGCGATCGCCGGCGAGTACGACCTGCAGGAGCGGCATATGGGGCTCGCCAAGCTGCCGGTGTTCCTGGAAAACGCCAAGAAGGGCAACTACACGGTGCATCTCGACCCGGGGCTCAACGGAGCCGACGCGGCGATCCACATCGGCAACTCCTATGAAGGCGACCCCGAGATCGCGAAGCTGCTGAGGAACAAGGATTTTCGCCACGCGCTCGCGCTCGGCATCGACCGCGATCAGCTCAACGAAGCGTTCTGGCTCGGAGTGGGCTCGGCCGGATCGGTCGCGCCCGCGCCGGACTCGCTCTATAGTCCGGGACCCGAGTGGAACAAGAAGTGGGGCGTGCTGGATTTGAAGCAGGCCAACGAGCTGCTCGACAAGCTCGGCCTCGCCAAGAAGGACTCCGATGGCTACCGGCTGCGCACCGACGGCAAGGGAAGGCTGAGGCTCGAGATGGTCACGGTCGGCGGCCAGTTCGTTCCCTACACGCAGATCGGCGAAATGGTCAAGCAGCAGTGGAAGAAGATCGGCATCGACGTCGACGTCAAGGAGCTCGAGCGCAATCTCGCGTTCACCCGCGACAACAACAACGAGAACCAGATGATCACCTGGGCGAACGACGGCTCCGAGATGCTCTTCCTCTTTCCCCGCCACGCGCTGCCCGTCGACGCCGCGGAAAGCCACATGGGCATGGCGTTCGCCAAGTGGTATGCCTCCAACGGAGCGGCGGGAAAGAAGCCCGACGACCCGGAAATGCTCCGCGCCTTCGATCTCTTCCGGGCGGCATACGGCATGAACGAGGAGGACCGGGCCAAGAACGCGAAAGAGATCTGGAAGATCATCGTCGAGCAGACGTGGAGCATCGGCACGGTCGGCCAGTCGCCGGCGTTCATGGGCGTGCGGATCGTCAAGAACAACATGGGCAACGTCCCCGAGCGGCAGATCAACGCCCAGCACGCCCGCACGCCGCACACCTCGATGCCGATCACGTTCTACTTCAAGTAGGATGGCGGTTCGTCATTCCCGCGCGAGCGGGAATCCAGCGGCGTTCCAAGCGACGCCGCTGGGTCCCCGCTTTCGCGGCGACGACGCAACCTAACCCGTCATGCTCGCCTACGTCGTTCGCCGCCTGCTGCTCGCCGTGCTGACGGTGTGGGCGATCTCGGTGCTGTCGTTCATGATCATCCACCTGCCTCCGGGCGACTACGTGACCTCGTACATCGCCTCCATGTCGGCGTCCGGGAGCGCCGTGTCGGAGGGCGAGGCGGAGGCGCTGCGCGAGCAGCTGGGACTGAACAAGCCGATCACGGTGCAGTACGCGAAGTGGATGGGGCTCATTCTCCAGGGCAACTTCGGCATGGCGATGGAGTGGGGGCGGCCGGTGACCGACGTCATCGGCGACCGCCTTACTCTGACCATCGTCATTTCGGTGGCGGCGATCGTCTTCACCTGGGCCCTCGCCCTGCCGATCGGCATCTACTCCGCGGTCTATCCGTACTCGTTCCTCGACTACGTGTTCACCTTCGTCGGCTTCATCGGCCTCGCCGTTCCCGGGTTTCTGCTCGCACTCATCGTCATGTACGTCGGTTTCGCGTGGTTCGGCGCGAACGTCGGCGGGCTGTTCTCGCCGGACTTCGCGGACGCGCCCTGGAGCCTGGCGAGGGCGTGGGATCTGACCAAGCATCTGCCGATCCCGGCGATCGTCCTGGGCGTCGCCGGCACGGCGCAGCTGATCCGGATCATGCGCTCGAACCTGCTCGACGAGCTGCGCAAGCCATACGTGATCACGGCGCGCGCCCGGGGGCTGCCCGAGCACCGCGTCGTGCTCAAGTACCCGGTGCGCGTCGCGCTCAATCCGTTCGTGAGCACGATCGGCTATCTCCTGCCCTACGTCGTTTCGGGCAGCATCATCGTGTCGCTGGTGCTGAGCCTGCCGACGGTCGGCCCGCTGCTGCTCAAGGCGCTCATCGCCCAGGACATGTTCCTCGCCGGAACCATCGTGCTGCTGCTCGGCGTGCTTACCGTCGTCGGCACCTTCGTCTCGGACCTGCTGCTCATGTGGGTCGATCCGAGGATACGTCTGGGGCGGCAGTGACGCTGCAGTGACACGAGATCGCGCCGCCGCGCACCCCATCGCGAACGTCGACGCCGCGGCGGCGCCGCTCGGCGTGCCGCTTGCGCCGGAGCCGGCTCCCGAGCGCGAAGTCGGAGCGCGGGCGGAGGAACGCGTCGCCGTCGCCACGCAATGGCAGCTCATGTGGTGGCGCTTCCGCAAGCACAGGCTCGCGGTCGGCGGCACGCTCGTGCTGGCCGCGTTCTACGTGGTGGCGATCTTCGCCGACTTCTTCGCCTACGTCGACCCGCAGGAGTCCGACGCGCAGCGCTCGCTCATGGGGCCGCAGCCGATCCACTGGATGGACGAAGGAAGCTTCCGGCCGTACGTGCACGCCTTGAAGGGCACGCGCGACCCGGTGACGTTCAAGCGCGTATACGTGGCCGATACCAGCGTCAAGATCCCCGTCCGCTTCTTCGGCCACGGCGAGCCGTACGCGCTGCTCGGATTCATTCCCGCCGATCGCCATCTGTTCACCGTCGAAGGCGCGAAGCCGTCCGAGTCGCTCTTCCTCATGGGAACCGACATGCAGGGCCGCGACCTGTGGTCGCGGCTGATGTACGCGACGCGCACCTCGATGACCATCGGACTGGTCAGCGTGGCGATCAGCCTGGTTCTGGGCGTCGTGCTGGGGGGCGTATCGGGCTATCTCGGAGGACTGATCGACACGGTGATCCAGCGGATCATCGAGATCCTGCGCTCGATCCCGACCATTCCGCTGTGGATGGGACTCGCCGCCGCCGTGCCGGCAAGCTGGTCGCCGCAGCAGGTGTATTTCGCCATCACGATCATCATCTCGCTGATCGGCTGGACCGAGCTCGCGCGCGTCGTCCGCGGCCGGTTCATCTCGCTCAAGGAAGAGGACTTCGTCATGGCGGCGGAGCTGATCGGCTGCAGCAGGACGAGAATCATCTTCCGCCACATGGTGCCGTCGTTCGTGAGCCACATCATCGCGGCCACCACGCTCGCGGTCCCGGCGATCATCATCAGCGAGACGTCGCTCTCGTTTCTCGGCCTGGGCCTGAGGCCGCCGGCGATCAGCTGGGGCGTGCTGCTGCAGGATGCGCAGAACATCCAGGCACTCGTAATCTCGCCCTGGCTGCTGATCCCTTCCTTCGCGGTGATCGTCGCGGTACTCGGCTTCAATTTCATGGGCGACGGCATCCGCGATGCGGCGGATCCGTACCTGTGATCGATCGTGAAACTGCGCGCTCCGCTTAGCCGTTCCCGCGAAAGCGGGAACCCGGCGTCGTTGCGCCAGGAATCGCCGGGTCCCCGCTCGCGCGGGGACGACGACCGCCGGCCGCTGCTGTCGGTGCGAGATCTTCGCACGAGCTTCTTCCAGGACGAGGGCACGACCCTGGCCGTCGACGGCGTGTCGTTCGACGTCCTCCCGGGACGCGCGCTGGGAATCGTCGGCGAGAGCGGCTGCGGCAAGAGCGTCACCGCGCATTCGATCCTGCGCATCGTCCAGCCGCCGGGCCGAATCGTCGCGGGCGAGATCGTGCTCACCCGCGCCGACGGATCGCAGGTCGACCTCGTCAAGCTCAAGCCCAACGGCCGGCTGGTCCGCGCCATCCGCGGCGGGGACATCGGGCTCGTGTTTCAGGAGCCGATGACGTCGTTCAGCCCGGTGCACACGGTGGGCGCGCAGATCGTGGAAGCGGTGCTGCTGCACAACGCGGTGAGTCGCAAGGAGGCCCGCCACCGCGGGATCGAGGCGCTGCGCAGCGTCGGCATCCCGAATCCCGAGCGGCGGATCGACGAGTATTCGTTCGAGCTCTCCGGGGGTCTGAGGCAGCGCGCGATGATCGCGGTCGCGCTGTCCTGCGCTCCGCGGCTGCTGATCGCCGACGAGCCCACCACCGCGCTGGACGTGACGACCCAGGCGCAGATCCTCGAGCTCCTGCGCACGCTGCAGCGCGAGCGCGGCATGGCGATCATGCTGATCACCCACAACCTCGGCGTGGTCGCCGAAATGGCCGACGACGTGGTGGTCATGTACCTGGGAAAGGTGGTCGAGCAGGGCAGCGTCGACGATATCTTCCACGACCCGAAGCATCCGTACACGAAAGCGCTGCTCCGGTCGATTCCCAGCATCGAATCCAAGCCGAGGGTGAAGCTCCCGACGATCGCCGGTTCGATCCCGCATCCGTTCAACCGTCCGACGGGCTGCCCCTTCCATCCGCGGTGCGAGTCCTTCCAGCCCGGCCGTTGCGACACGGCGGAACCGGCGCTGACCCCGGTCGGCGAAGGCCGCAAGGCGAGTTGCTTTCTCTACCCATGACGCCGGTCGCAGCCGTTCCCAATGCAGGCCAGGTGCTGCTCGACGTGCGCGGCTTGAAGAAATACTTCCCCATCCGCCGGGGACTGCTGCAGCAGACGGTAGGCCAGGTGAAGGCGGTCGACGACGTCACGTTCTTCGTGAACCGCGGCGAGACGCTGTCGCTGGTCGGCGAGAGCGGCTGCGGCAAGACCACCACGGCGCGGTGCGTCCTGAGAGCCATCACGCCGACGGCCGGGGAGGTGCTGCTTCGGGACAACGACGAGCTTGTCGACGTCGCCACCGTGCCGAAGGAGCGGCTTCGCGCATTACGCCGCCAGATGCAGATGATCTTCCAGGACCCGTTCTCGTCGCTCAATCCGCGCATGACCCTGCTCGATATCGTCGGCGAACCGCTGCTGGTCCACGGGGAAGGCAACGCGCAGGAGCGCACCGATCGAGTCGTCGAGCTCCTGCGCCTCGTGGGCTTGCGTCCCGAGTACATGCGCCGCTACCCGCATGCCTTCTCCGGCGGGCAGCGCCAGCGCATCGGCATCGCCCGCGCGCTCGCTTTGAGCCCGCGGCTGATCGTCGCCGACGAGCCGGTCTCCGCGCTGGATGTGTCGGTCCAGGCGCAGATCATGAATCTGCTCATCGATCTTCAGGAGCGGCTCGGGATCACGATCCTGTTCATCGCCCACGACCTGAGCGTGGTGAAGCACGTGAGCGAGCGCGTCGCGGTGATGTACGTGGGAAGGATCGTGGAATCGGCGCCCACCGAAGCGCTCTTCGCTACGCCGAAGCATCCCTATACCGAGGCCCTGTTGTCGGCGGTGCCCAAGCCCGACCCGCGGTATCGCTCCGAGCGCATCGTGCTCCAGGGTGAAGTCGCCGACCCGGCGAACACGCCGCCCGGCTGCCATTTCCATCCGCGCTGCCGGTACGCCACAAGCGTTTGCCGCGAGAAGACGCCGGCGCAGCAGGAGATCGCTCCCAACCATTTCGTGCGCTGTCACCGCGCGACGGAGCTTTCGCTGCGCGGCGTGCCCACATCGCTTTCGTAAGGCGAAATCATGGACGTCCGTCAGCCGATTCACAGCGACCACGCGAAGACGCTCGACTCTGCAGCGCTGCGCCGCGAGTTCCTCGTCGAGAAGATCTTCGCTCCAGGAGAGATTGCGCTCACCTACAGCCAGATCGACCGCATCGTCGTCGGCGGCGCGATGCCGCGCGGCGAGGAGATCGGCTTCGCGCCCGAGCTCGCGAGGCAGTTCGCCGTCGGCGCCTTCCTCGAGCGACGCGAGCTCGGCGCAATCAACGTCGGAGAAGCCGGATCGATTGTCGTCGACGGACAACGCTTCCCGCTCGCCCATCGTGACGCGCTCTACGTCGGGATGGGCGCGCGTGAGATCCGCTTCGCCAGCGCCGATGCCGCGAACCCGGCGAAGTTCTACCTGAACAGCGCGCCGGCGCACCGCGCCTGCGCCACGCGGCGGATCAGCCTCGGCGACGCTTCACCAACGTCGCTCGGCGATGCCAAGAGCGCCAACCGGCGCACGATCTACAAGCTGCTCGTTCCGGGCGTCGTCGAGACCTGCCAGCTCACGATGGGCATGACCGTGCTCGAGCCCGGAAGCGTGTGGAACACGTTTCCGACCCACACCCACGAGCGCCGGATGGAGGTCTACTTCTACTTCGGGCTTCCGCCCGACGCGGCGGTGTTCCACCTGTGCGGGCGCCCCGACGAGACGCGCCACGTCGTCGTGCGCAACGAGCAGGCGGTGATCAGCCCGAGCTGGTCGATCCACTCGGGCGTGGGGACGCAGGCCTACAGCTTCATCTGGGGCATGGTCGGCGAGAACCAGGCGTTCGACGACATGGACGCGGTGGCGACGGCGGCGCTGCGCTGAACGTGCCGGAGCCCGGCGAATCGGCGCGAGCGGCGCGCGCTAACCGCCCGCCCTTCCCGCCGCCAGCTCTTCGCCCTGCCCGCCGTACGCGGGCGGCACGTAGAAGTTGAGCGTCTTGAGCGGCCGGCGGCCCGTGTTGCGGATCTCGTGCCGATCTCCGTGCTCGATCAACAGCAGCGTCCCGGCAGAAAGCGGATAGTTCCGCCCGTTGAGCCATGCGACCCCAGCGCCTTCCACGACGAAGAGCCATTGATCGGCGCCCGCGTGCCGGTTGTTGCGATCGCCCTCCGACATGCCGGGATCGATCACCATCTGCGCCGCCTGCGACCGCTTGTTGCCGAGGACGACGTTGAATCCTCGGCCGAAGCGAAGGGTCTTGCGCTGCATGCTGTTCCTCGCTCGTGTCGTCTGATCGAGTAGACCTCTGACCGAGCAGTCGGTTGCGTAGGCATGCGCCGCAGCCCGAAAGACCGCAGGAGTCCCAGGGTCATGCGCGTCGCCCGGGCCCCTTGACGATTGGGACGCCTCGCCGCATCGTTCAGGAGCCGGAAGTGCTCCCCGAGCGCCTGCTCCGGAAGAAAACCCATGGCGTCGCGTTGCGCGCACCTGGACCTCGTTTTGACCGACACGCCCAACCGCGCCGGCTGCGAGGAGTACCTGGCCATGGGCGACGGCTGGGTGCACCTGCGCCTGTGCCGCACCTGCGGCCACGTCGGCTGCCGTGACAGCTCCAGGAACAAGCACGCGACTAAGCATTTCCGTTCCAGCCATCACCCGATCGTGACCTCGCTCGAGCCGGGCGAGATCTGGACCTGGTGCTACGCCGACGAGGTCGCGATGGAGCTCGATTGAGCGCTCCGACGGCGGCGGTCTACTCGACGTGGAGTCCGCTGCACAACGCGCTGTTCCGCAGCCTGTGGATCGCCACGCTGGTCTCCAACGTCGGCACGTGGATGCAGGACGTCGGCGCCGGATGGCTGATGACGTCGCTCTCCTCGTCGCCGTCGATGGTGGCGCTCGTGGAATCCGCCGACAGCCTGCCGATGATGCTCCTCGCGCTTCCCGCCGGCGCGCTCGCCGACATCGTCGACCGCCGCCGGCTGCTCATCGCCATCCAGCTCTATCTCCTCGTCGTCGCCGGCGCGCTCGGCGTGCTGACGCTGCTCGAGCTGACGACCGCCTGGAGCCTGCTCGGATTCACCTTCGCACTCGGCGTCGGTGGCGCGCTGATGCTGCCGGCATGGTCGGCGATCGTCCCCGAGCTTGTCCATACCGAGGAGTTGGCCTCGGCGGTCGCTCTCAACAGCGTCGCGATCAACGCCTCGCGCGCGCTCGGGCCGGCGATCGCCGGCGTGCTGGTGGCGGCAGTGGGCCCCTGGCTGGTGTTCATCCTGAACGCGCTCTCCTACATCGCCATCGTCGCGGTGCTGGTGCGCTGGCGGCGCGAGCATCACAAGAGCACGCTGCCGGCCGAGCGGTTTGCCAGCGCCATCCGGGTCGGAATGCGCTTCGTGATGCACACGTCGGCGCTCAAGGTCGTGCTGATCCGCGGCGGCGCGTTCTTCGCCTTCGCGAGCGCCACCTGGTCGCTGTTTCCGCTTATCGTCAGGCGGGAGCTTCAGCGCGGACCGGAAGTCTACGGAATGCTGCTGACCTGCATCGGCATCGGCGCGGTGGGCGGCGCGATGCTGCTGCCGCGCATCCGCGCGCGGATGTCCCGGGACGGCCTGGTCGCCGGATCGAGCGTGCTGTACGCGCTGGCGGCGCTGGCGCTGGCGCACGTCTCCAACCTGGCGCTGCTCGCCGTGGCGATGCTCGCAACCGGCGTGGCCTGGATCTCGATTCTCTCCGCGCTCCAGGTCGCGGCGCAGATGACGCTGCCGCCGTGGGTCCGCGCCCGCGGACTCGCGGCGTTCGTCGTCGTGTTCATGGGCGGAATGGCGCTCGGTAGCGTGCTGTGGGGACAGGTGGCCACCCGGATCGGCATTCCCGCGGCGCTCACCGCCGCCGCGGGCGGGATGCTGCTCGCGATCGCGCTGACCTGGCGCTTCAAGCTCGGCGACCACCAGGTGCTCGACTTCCGCCCGGCGATGGACTGGCCGCTGCCGGTGCTGGCGGAGACGCCGGAGCCCGACGTGCCGGTGATGGTCACGATCAGCTACCGCATCCGGGCCGACAAGCGTGCGGAGTTCGTCGCCGCGATGCAGGGCGTGCGCGAGATGCGCCGGCGCAACGGCGCGTATTTCTGGCAGCTCTTCCACGACTCCGAGGATCCGACGCGCTTCGTCGAGACGTTCATGGACGAGTCCTGGCTCGAGCACCTGCGCCAGCACGAGAGGGCGAGCGTCGCGGACCGCGAGATCCAGCGCCGGGCGAAGCAGTATCTGGCCGAAGGCGAGACGACGAAGTCCTCGCACTGGCTCGCCGACCGCGAGACCTGACGGCGCGGGCCCGGCGTCAGCGGTCAGACAAAATCGATGGCGAGCCAGCGCCTTGCTTGCTGCCGAGAAGACGCTCTCCTTCGCGCCTCACCACCTCGTAGCACTCGCACACGCGGCTTTCCAGGCCATGCCGGTCGAGCAGCGCGATCCTGCCGCGGCTGTAGTTGATGCACTTCGCCGCCTGCAGCCTGCGCGCCGAGGCCGTCACCGCTTCGCGCCGCACGCCCAGCATCATGGCGATGATCGCCTGCGTGAGCGGAAGCTCCCCAATGGCGACGCGATCGTCGCACAGCAGCAGCCAGCGGCACAGGCGTTGCTCGACCGAGTGCAGGCTGTTGCACACCGCCGTCTGCGAGATCTGTGTGAGCAGCGCCTGCGCGTAGCGCAACAGCAGCGACTGCAGCCTGGCGCGGCGGTCGAATTCCGCACGGAGGGCGGTCGCTTTCATCCGGAGCGCGCCCCCGGCGATCCGGACCAGCGCCCGATGGGGCTGCGTGCGCCCGCCCATGTAGAGCGCGACGCCGACCACGCCGTCGTTGCCTACGACGCCCATCTCTGCCGAGATGCCGCTCCTGGTCGTGTAGACGAGCGTCACCACCGAGGTCGTCGGAAAATACAGGTAGCTTTGCGGCTGATCGGCTTCGTAGACGACTTCGCCGAGCGAGAATTCGACGGGCTCCAGATGCGCGGCGAGCCGCTGGTAATCGCTGCGGGAGAGCCTGGCGAGCAGCCAGTTCCGGCTGGAAGAAGGGAATCGGTAGCGAGCCCTGGCGTCGCTCGGG
>Ga0335081_10019602_pt1 | contig 10939 bp, 9 predicted proteins | sample Lox_Sample_35_FD_206713 | JGI IMG/M metagenome (GOLD analysis project Ga0335081, IMG submission 206713) | Soil microbial communities from Loxahatchee National Wildlife Refuge, Florida, United States - Lox_Sample_3.5 | ecosystem: Environmental > Terrestrial > Soil > Wetlands | place: USA: Florida...
TCGAACGGGCACAGGTCAAATGGTTCAATCGGTTGCGTGGCTTCGGCTTCCTGACGCGCGGCGAGGGGACGCCGGACATTTTCGTCCACATGGAAACGCTGCGCCGGTTCGGCATGACCGAATTGAGGCCGGGCCAGTTCGTGCTGGTACGCTATGGACCCGGGCCCAAGGGCTTGATGGCGGCCGAGATCCGTCCCGAGAGCGGTCCGCTCGGTCTGACCTCGCACTGACGCTTCCATCCACGCCTGTTCGTCCGCTGTCGCGACCGTGGCATCGGATCGGACGTCGTTGCGCTGCACTGATCTTTGCCGCGGCTGCGCTCCTTTGGCTTCTGATTCCGGCACAGGCAGCCGGGACGGACACGATCGAGATCATCAGTGCGTCCGGGGTTCACGCCTTTACGGTCGAATTGGCCACCAATGACGAAGAGCGCAGCAAAGGCCTGATGTTCCGCAAGGAACTGCCCGAGGGCCAGGGCATGCTGTTCGACTTTTTCCAGGATCAACCGGTCTCGTTCTGGATGCACAACACCTACATCTCGCTCGATATGCTCTTCATTCGCGGCGACGGTCGCATCCTGCGGATCGCGGAGAATACGCAGCCGCTGTCGGATCGCCTGGTGCCTTCCGGGGGACCGGTGCGGGCGGTGCTCGAAGTCATTGCCGGCACGGCGCGCAAATTCGGCATCGCTCCCGGCGACCGGGTCACCGGCTCGATTTTTGGCGCGCATTAGAACGCGCGTTGGAAGCAGGGCGTCCCGGTGCGGTTCGCGCGGGAAGACGGTGCTCAAAGGCCTTGCCGATTTGGTAACGCGATCGCAGCTATGACGGGGGAGGCCGATGCTTGCTGGCTCGCATTTAAGCGTGTATCCGAAAAGCAAATTTGGCGGGGTATGGCGCAGCCTGGTAGCGCGGTAGTTTTGGGTACTACAGGTCGCAGGTTCGAATCCTGCTGCCCCGACCAATTTCGAATTTGAGCCTGGCATCGGCGGGACCAACGACATGCTTGCACGCATCTACAAACCGGCGCGCACTGCGATGCAGTCCGGCACCGCAAAGACCAAGGAATGGGTGCTCGATTACGAGCCGGAGCGCCCGCCCATGGTCGAGCCGCTGATGGGCTGGACGAGTTCAAGCGACATGAAGCAGGAAGTTCGCTTGTTCTTCGACAGCAAGGAAGAAGCGGTCGCCTATTGCGAGCGCGAGGGCATCCCCTACCAACTGTTCGTGAGCCCACCGACGAAGCGTCAGCGCATCTCTTATTCCGACAACTTCGCCTATACGCGCCGCGGAGCCTGGACGCATTGAAGCGCGGCGGGGCAGAGGTGCCCGGTCCGTTGCCTCAGATGCGAATCTGTTCGACGACTGCCGCGGGGGATTCCGCCGAACGGTCCGGCGCGGTGCGATGCCGCAACAGCGAAATAAAGCGTTCCTCGGTCATTGGCTGGCCGAGCAGAAATCCCTGACCGTAGTCGCAGCCCATGCTGACGAGAGCCAACGCATCGGAGGCTTTCTCGATACCAATCGCCACAGCGAGGCTGCCGAATCTGTGCGCCAGACCGATCACGGTCTTGCATAAGGGCGCGTTGACCTTGTCGGTGCCGCAGTCGGTGACGAATACACGATCGAGCTTGAGTTCGGCGAATGGCAGCTCCTTGAGCCGCAGCAACGAAGAATAACCGCGGCCAAAATTATCGATCGCGAGCTTGACGTCGAGCGGCTGAAATTTGTTGGCGAGGTCGGCGGCCAGTTCGAGGTCGGTGAGGATCTGCTCTTCCATGACGTCGATGATCAGGCCCTGCCATTTCTCGAATTTCGGCCGGTAGCTTTGCACCATGTCGGCGACCGCGAGCTTGACCAAGGCGGTGACGGGGATGTTGACGGCCATCTGCAGATGAACGCCGAGCTTGCTGAGGTTGAGTGCGGTCTGCAGCGTCTGTGACAGCGCCTGTTCCGACAGCCTGACGAGGCTCGATTCGGAGGCGCCCGGCATGAACGCGCTCGGCATCAGCATGCCTTCCCGTGGATGGCGCACCCGCGCGAAGGATTCAGCGCCGACGAGTTGCTTGCGGCGCAAGTCGATCTTCGGCTGATACCAGAATTCGAGCCAGCCATTATTCAGTGCGTCGTCGAGTTGAATGCGACCGGCGCTCGCCGGTGGATCACCGATCTTGAGCTTTGTCAAAATGTCGAGGACCGCGGCGGTTTCGAACGGCTTCTTGAGCACCGGCAGCATCTTGAGGTGATGCTGCTCGCCGACGCTCTTGACATGAGCGAGCACGGCCGAGCCGCGGCTGCTCATGAGCTGGACGTGACCGGTATAGCCGGCGCGTCCCAAGGCGACGACGCAGGCGATGGCGTCGGCCGAATCCAGGGCGATGTTGAGAAAGACGAGATCGGGCATCCGCTGGCCGAAGTCGGGCCGCACGAAGCGGCCTTCGGCGAACTCCTCGGTGTCGAGCCCGGCGCCATGGAGCACGAGGGATAAGAAGTGCCGGAGGCTGGCATCGCCATCGACGATGTAGCATAGCGGAATGGCGGGGGCGTTGGGAGCGGCCGGTGTGGTTGCCGCCTGCGCCGATATTGCGATCATTGCCTTCGATCCAGCCGCCGTGACGTCGAGAGGCTGCGAAAGTGAGGCAAATTTCTTAACTGGCGGTTTCGTCTGGCAGAGAGCCTGGCGTCAGCCTGCGGCCGAGGCGAAAGTCGCCCAATCAGTCCCGCATCGGTCGCGCAGACCCGCGGTGGTGCATATCGGCATGCCGGCAGCGATGAGGAGCGAGGCTATGACGCTCGCCATGCGCGTGGTATTTTGCACCTGAAATGCATCGGCGGCCGGCTTTTCTGCGGTCGACCGGCCGAGCAGAGACGCGAATGGGAGATGACGATGGCCAAGAGGGATTCCGGAGCGAAGTTTAATCGGCGCAAGTTCCTGACCGCCGCTGCGGTCGCCGGGGCGAGTGGTGCAGTGAGCGGTGCCAAGGCCGCAACCCAAGCGGCGCCGCAGGCCGAACGTCGGCTGCCATCCGCTTTGCCGCCCAATGCCCATGTCGCCGCCGCCGAGACCGGCACGCCGCAGATGCCGTCGCGGGACAATGGCACGCCCGGTTCGGACTTCATGGTCGACGTGATCAAGACGCTCGACATCAAGTACCTGCCGTCCAACCCGGCCTCGAGCTATCGCGGCATCCACGAGTCGCTGATCAATTACGGCAAGAACACGATGCCGGAATTCCTCACCTGTACGCATGAGGAGTCCGGCGTTGCCATGTGTCACGGTTATTTCAAGGCGACCGGCAAGCCCATCATGTCGCTGGTGCACGGCACGGTTGGACTGCAACACGCCAGCATGGCCGTCTACAACGCTTATTGCGACCGCGTGCCGGTCATCATCCTGGGCGGCAATGATCTCGATGCGGCGCACCGCGCGCCTGGCGTGCCGACCGTCCACTCCGCGCAGGACATCAATGCGATCGTGCGCGACTACACCAAATGGGACGACACGCCCGTGTCGCCGCAGCATTTCGCGCAATCTTTCGTGCGCATGTACAAGATCGCGACCACGCCGCCCTATGGCCCGGTGATGATGTCGCTCGACGGCGGTCTGCAGACCGAGCCGATCCGCGAGGATGGCGAGAAGCTCTACATTCCGAAATTCGTGCCGAGTTCGCCGCCGTCCGGCGACTCCGGCGCCGTGAAGGAAGCGGCTCGGCTCCTCGCCAACGCCGAACGCCCGGTCATCGTGGTCGATCGCGCGGCGCGCACCCCGGAAGGCGTCAAGCGCCTCGTCGAACTCGCCGAATTGTTGCAGGCGCCGGTCGTCGACTACATGAACCGCATGAACTTCCCCAACACGCACTATCTCAGCCGGCCGCCGACAGTGGTCGGGCAGGCCGACGTCGTCCTCGGCCTGGAACTCGCCGACTACTGGAACACGGTGAATGGCTTCATCGACAACGGCGATGACGGCATCGGCCGCAACATTTCCAAGATCAAGCCGGGCACCAAGCTGATCAGCATCAACTCTTCGGAACTGCTGACGAAGTCGAACTATCAGGAGTTCCAGCGTTTCCAGAGCGTCGATGTCTCGATGCCCGCCGATGCCGAAGCGACCCTGCCGGCGCTGATCGAGGCGGTGAAGGCGGCGCTCCCGAATGACCGCAAGGATGCAATCGCCAAGCGGGGCGAAGCAATCCGGCAGGCTCATGCCAAGGGTCTCGACGGCATCAAGCAGGCGGCCGCCATCGCCTGGGACGCATCCCCGATCAGCACGGCGCGGATGCTCACCGAGCTCTATGCGCAGATCAAGGATCTCGACTGGTCGTTGGTCGCGACGTCCGGCAATACCAGCAATTGGGCAAACCGGCTGTGGCCGATCGAGAAGCATCACCAGTGGCTCGGCTGGTCGGGTGGCTACGGCGTCGGCTACGGCGCGCCGGCCTCGGTTGGCGCCGCGCTCGGCAATCGCGACAAGGGACTTTTCTCGGTCTCGATCCAGTCGGACGGCGATCTGATGTACGCGCCGGGCGTTCTGTGGACCGCGGCCCGCCACAAGATCCCGCTGCTCGCCGTGATGCACAACAATCGCGGCTATCACCAGGAGGTGATGCACGTGCAGCGGCTTTCCAATTTCCGCAATCGCGTCGCCAATATCGGCAACGATCTTGCTCCGATCGGCACCAGCATCATGAACCCCGACATCCAGTACCATAAGCTCGCCGAGTCGATGGGCTGGTGGGCCAAGGGGCCAATCGCCGATCCGGCGGATCTGGCTCCGGCGATCAAGGAGGCGGTCGCGGTGGTCAAGTCCGGTCAGCCGGCCCTGGTCAACGTTGTGACACAGCCGCGCTGAGGAGGATGACAATGCGTTTTGTTAGCGTTCCCGTCGCGGCCTTCGCCGCGTTTGCAGCTCTCGCGGCAAGTGCGACGGGGCAGGGCGCCTTGGCCGCCGATGCCGCCAAAGGCAAAGTGGCCTTCGCCCAACACGGCTGCTGGCAATGCCACGACTATAACGGCCAGGGATCCGTCGCTACCAGCAACGGCAAGGTGATTGCACGCACGCAGCTTCCGCTCGATGCGTTCATGTCTTTCGTACGCACGACAAACGGCCAGATGCCACCCTATCGTCCGCCGGTTTTGACCGACGAGGAGCTTGGCGACATCTACGCCTACTTGCAGTCGCTGCCGGCGCCGAAGGCGGTGAGCGAAATACCGCTTTTGAATAGTGGAGTGCGATCGCAATAGTTCGGTCGCGACGTCAATAGTCGATCGTCGGCGCTCGCAGTCGCGTATCGCGCGACGTGACGTGTCGGCGGCGTTGCAAGCGAAGCCGCGCGCCGCTGCATTGCCGCGCGGGTCGCGCGGATAAGCGCGTGACATGGATCTGGCCGGCAAAGTCTGCGTCATAACGGGGGCGACGTCGGGCATCGGCGAGGTTGCCGCGATCGCGTTCGCGCGCATGGGCGCACGACTGGTTCTGGTGGCGCGTGATCGACTGCGTGCAGAGGCGACGATAGCGCGGCTGCGCGCCGCGGGTCCGGAGGCTGCGCACGCCGCACACTACGCCGATCTGTCGCTCATGGCCGACACCAAACGGGTGGCGGCAGAAATCGCTGCACGCGAACCGCGTATCGACTTGCTCGTCAACAATGCCGGTGCGCTGTTCAGCGCTCGCCAGGTGACCGCGGAGGGGCTGGAACGGCATTTTGCCTTGAATCACATGGCGTACTTTGTCCTGACCGAAGGACTGCGCGAACGTCTGTTTGCTTCGGCACCAGCCCGCGTCATTAATACCGCTTCGGAGGCGCATCGCGGCGCGCACATCGATTTCGACGATCTACAATTCGCCAAAGAATATAATGGTGTCGCCGGTTACCGTCGCTCGAAGCTGTGCAACATTCTATGGACACGCGAATTGGCGCGACGCTGGGCGGGCACTGGTGTCACGGCCAATTGTTTTCATCCCGGTTTTGTCGCAACGCGCTATGGCAATGAGGCAGGCGGCCTGTTGGCCGTGGCCGTACGCGTCCTCAAGCTGTTCGCGCTGTCGCCGGGGGAGGGAGCGACCACGCTGATATATCTTGCCAGCGCTGCCAAAATTGCCGATGCGAGCGGCGGCTACTTCATTCGCTGCCAAGCGGCGCGACCGACCGTGGAGGCCGAGAATGACGAGACCGCACGCCGGCTCTGGGATGAGAGCGAGAGACTGGCCGCGCGCGTCTAGTCGTCCGCTTGCAACATTTGCAGCCCTGTCGCGCCCTGGCGCCCGCTTGCGATCTATCGGCGAAACTTTGCGATCGGCTATACTTCGTCCTGCGCAAGTCTAACGGGCAACTCTCGCAGGCGCGGCGAGAACAGGCGAACGGGCGGGAATAATGAGCGGCAAAGGCCAGATGCGGCTCGGCGCCTTTTTCAATCCGACGGGTCATCACGTCGCCTCATGGCGTCATCCGCGTGCCCAGGCTGATGCTGGAATAAATTTTCAGCATTACATTGATATCACGCGCACAGCCGAGCGCGGCAAATTCGACATGGTGTTTCTCGCCGACAATCTCGGCGTTCGGCACGCGCATATCGAAGCCTTGAGCCGATCGGCGCAATACATCGCCAATTTCGAACCGCTGACGCTCCTCGCTGCGCTTGCCACGCACACCACCCATATCGGCCTCGTCGCCACCGCTTCGACGAGCTACAATGAACCTTATCATGTCGCGCGCAAATTCGCTTCGCTCGATCACCTGAGCGGGGGCCGCGCCGGCTGGAATCTGGTGACTTCGGCGCAGGAGAATGAGGCGCGCAATTTCGGGCGCGAGAAGCACTACGAGCACGGCGAGCGCTACGCCCGTGCCCGCGAATTCGCCCGCGTCGTCATGGGGCTCTGGGACACCTGGGACGACGATGCCTTCGTCCGCGACAAGGAGAGCGGCCGGTTTTTCCGGCCTGACGCGCTGCACCACATGAATCATCGCGGCGAGCATTTTACGGTGCTTGGCGGCCTCAATGTGCCGCGCTGTCCGCAGGGGTACCCGGTCATCGTCCAGGCCGGCGGTTCGGACGATATGATCGCGGTTGCCGCTGAGTTCGCCGAGGTGATTTTTTGTGCGCCACTCACGCTTGCCGCCGCGCAGAGCTTCTACAGCACCCTCAAGGGCCAGCTTGCCGGTTATGGTCGTGCGCCCGACGACATGAAGATCCTGCCCGGCCTGAGCACCGTCATCGGCCGTACCGACGCAGAGGCGAAGGAGAGCTATGAGCAGCTCAACGCTCTGATCCATCCCATCGTGGCCCGCGAAATCCTCTCCATGGTGCTCGGCAATGTCGATCTCTCGTCCTATCCGTTCGACGGACCGCTGCCGGAAAATTTGCCGCGCTCGAATGCGAGCCAGAGCATCTTCCAGCAAGTCACGGAAATGGCGCGTCGCGAGAAGCTGACGATCCGTGAGGTCGCGACCCGCGTCGCCGGCGCCCGCGCCAAAGCGGTGATCTATGGCTCGCCACAAACCATAGCCGATTACATGGAAGAATGGTTTCGCAACGACGGCTGCGACGGGTTCAACCTGATGCCGCCGTTCCTGCCCGGCGGCCTTGATGATTTTGTCGACCTGGTAATTCCAGAATTGCAGCGTCGGGGCTTGTTTCGCACCGAATACGAGGGCAGGACCTTGCGCGAAAATCTCGGTCTCAAGCGGCCGGCAAGCCGCTATGCGAAACCGGCGCCGCAGGTGCGCGCGGCATCAGGAGGATAAGTGTGATTGCGGTCAAAAGACTGGGCCATGCCACGCTGACGACACCCGATATCGATCGGCAGATCGCTTATTACACCGAGGTGGTGGGCCTCACATTGATCGAGCGCAGCAAGGATCGCGCCTTCCTCGCCTGCAAGCTGGGACTGGAGGCAATCGCGCTCGAACCGGGCAATGGCAATGCGCTCACCCGTATCGCGCTCCAGGTCGCGCCCGATAGCGACCTCGACGAGGTGGCGCGCGGCCTCAATCAGCACGGAGTAAAAATCGAGCGCCGCAGTGGAATCTCGCCTGGCGTCGCCGAGGCAGTCGTGTTCACGGACCCCAAGGGCACCGAGGTGCAGATTTTCTCCGACTATGTCTTCGCGAGGGATGACGGTCGCACGGTCGGGATCATGCCACTCAAGCTCGGCCACGTGGCCTACCGCGTCGACGACGTGCAGAAGACGGTGAAGTTCTACTGCGACGTGCTCGGCTTCCGCGTTTCGGACTGGCGCGACGACACGTTTGCCTTCCTGCGCTGCAATACCGACCACCACACGGTCAATTTTGTCTACGACGCCGAGCCGCAGCTCCATCACATCGCCTTCGAGGTCAAGGACTGGGCCGAAATTCAGCGAGCGGCCGAGACGCTCGCCCGCCACGACATTCATCTGGTGTGGGGTCCTGGCCGGCACATTATCGGGCATAATATTGCGATCTATCATCGCAACGCGGACAAGGTGCGCGTCGAATTCTTCTGCGAGATGGACCAGATGAAGGACGAGGCGCTCGGTTATTTCGATCCACGGCCATGGCATCAGGATCGTCCGCAGCGGCCGAAAGTTTGGGGTCCGGACACGTTACGCAATTACTGGGGCTATGGATCGGAGCCGGTCATTCGCGGCTATCAGACGATCGAATAGTCGGTCGCGTGCGCGCTACACAATGTCGTGAGCGAGGCGCATCTTTCCTTTGCGACAGTTGTGATTGGCATCGCCACCTCGGCTTGCCCTAAAAGTGAATCTGAAAAGCTGCGCCATACTGCGCGGCGAGGTCGGCATGGAGGACGGACATGGCAGGCAAATTGATTATGCGGGCTTTGCTCGCGGCAACGGCGGCGGCGGGTCTGGCCGGCAGCGCAGCGTGGGCAGAGGAACCGGCCGTGACGATTCCGCCGCCGGCAGTCGACGCGTCGACGCCGGCTACGGACGGTCTACAGACCGCAGTGCTCGCCGGTGGTTGCTTCTGGGGCGTCCAAGCGGTCTATCAGCACACCAAGGGCGTCACCAATGCAGTTTCGGGTTATGCCGGCGGGCAGAAGGACACCGCACATTACGAAATGGTCGGCACCGGCCGCACCGGCCACGCTGAATCGGTACAGGTGACGTTCGATCCGCGGCAGATTTCGTACGGCAAGATTTTGCAGATCTATTTCTCGGTGGCGCACAATCCGACCGAACTCAATCGCCAGGGCCCCGATACCGGCACGCAATACCGCTCGGAAATCTTCTACACGAGCGACGAGCAGAAGCGTGTCGCGGAGGCCTATATCGCCCAGCTCGGCAGTGCTCACCTGTTCAACCGGCCGATCGTGACCAAGGTCGAACAATTACCGGCGTTCTATCCGGCCGAGGACTACCACCAGGATTTTGCGGTACTGCACCCGACCTATCCCTACATCGTGTTCAATGATCTGCCGAAGGTCGATAATTTGAAGCGGATATTCGCCGACGTTTACCGCGACGTACCAGTGACGGTGATGGCGTCGAGCCGGGCGACCCAGTAGAGCGTCAAAGCGACTTGGCTTCGGCCGGTCGACAATGCTTCAGGGTTTGCGGCGGCGCTTTTCGCCGTCGCGCTGCAGCGCGTCAGAGAAGCACGCCGGCGGCGGCCGATGGTCTATGGCCATCGGTTGACCCCTGCGGTATCGTGGCGCTGCAAAGGGACGCTCAAAGCGCCCTTCATACAAAAATCGAACGTCCGGGGAGGTAACACTATGGCAATGGCGACCACCGCAGGGGCGCTGAGCGATGCCGAACACAGCGCGCAACTGCGCAAAGCTGTCATCGCATCGACAGTCGGCACCGCGATCGAATGGTACGATTTTTTCCTTTACGGCACCGCGGCCGGCCTGGTTTTCGGCAAGCTTTATTTTCCGAACCAGGATCCGCTGTCGGCGACTTTGTTGGCCTTCGGCACCTACTTCATCGGGTTCATCGGTCGGCCGATCGGAGCCGCGATTTTCGGCCACTACGGTGATCGCATCGGACGTAAGGCGACCCTGATCGCCACGCTGCTCTGCATGGGGCTCGCGACTTTCGCAATCGCTTTCGTGCCGACCTATAGCTCTATCGGCATCTGGGGCGCCATCATTCTGACGCTGCTGCGCATGCTTCAGGGAATCGGCGTCGGCGGCGAATGGGGCGGTTCCGTGCTGTTGGCGATGGAATGGTCGCGCACACAAGGTCAGCGCGGGCTTATCGCCTCATGGCCGCAATTCGGGGTGCCTTGCGGGCTGTTACTGTCGAATTTTGCGGTTCTTGCATTCAGCGCTTGGGCCGGCAGCGAATTCTCCTCATGGGGCTGGCGCATTCCATTCGCGCTCTCGATCATTCTGGTCGGCATCGGACTGTGGATTCGGCTCGGCATTTTGGAGACACCGGTCTTCCAGCATCTCCTCGACAACAACAAGATCGAAAAGGCGCCGATCCTCGAAGTCATCAAGCGCCAACCCAAAGAGATCTTGCTGTCGGCGCTGCTGCGCATGTCGGAGCAGGCGCCATTCTACGTATTCACGGCATTCGTGTTTGCCTATGCCGTCGGCACGCTGAAGATGGACCGCAACCTCATTCTTGCGGCCGTGATGGTTGCCGCCTGCGTGTCGTTCTTCACCATTCCGCTTGCTGGACATTTCTCCGATCAGATCGGCCGTAAGAAGATGTACCTGATCGGCGTCATCGTCATGGGCCTGTTCGGGTTTGTGTATTTTGGCATGGTGGACAGCGCCGTGCCCGCCGCCGTGTTCATTGCGATCGTGCTGTCGCTCATCCCGCACGACTTGCAGTATGGGCCGCAAGCGGCGTTGATCGCGGAATCGTTTCCGCCGCGGCTGCGCTACAGCGGCGCCTCGCTCGGCTATCAGCTCGCCTCGATCATCGCCGGCGGCCCGGCACCGCTGATCGCCACATGGCTGTTCGCCACCTACAAGACCGGCTA
>Ga0335081_10019604_pt1 | contig 10938 bp, 6 predicted proteins | sample Lox_Sample_35_FD_206713 | JGI IMG/M metagenome (GOLD analysis project Ga0335081, IMG submission 206713) | Soil microbial communities from Loxahatchee National Wildlife Refuge, Florida, United States - Lox_Sample_3.5 | ecosystem: Environmental > Terrestrial > Soil > Wetlands | place: USA: Florida...
CGCCTTCACCGTCACCACCCACCTCGTGGTCCTGAACCCGCTCGCGCCCGGGGGCGCCCGGGGCGACAACCCCGAGGTCCCGCCCGGCCTGAAGCCATGAGCGCCTCCCCTCCGAGAGCAGAGAGGCCCTCGCGCGGCCTCACCCTGGTCGAGGTCATGATCGCGGCCGCCATCACCGCCATCGTGGGGGTGATGATCATGGGCGCCTTCCAGCGGATGTACGCCGCCAAGGAGCTGGCCGACGCCCAGGACGAGCGCACCAGCTCGGCGCGCTCGGCCCTGACCCGCATGGCGCGCGAGCTCTCCGAGGCCTACCTGTCCGAGCACTACGACCGCAAGCGCTACCGCGACGAGCCGACCCTCTTCCGCGGCCGGGACCTCGGCAACCGCGACGAGCTGCTCTTCTCGACCATGAGCCACCTGCGCCTCGTCCGCGACGCCAAGCAGTCGGACGAGGCGGTGGTGGCCTACACGGTCGGCTCCGACCCGGACCACCCGGGCGAGAGCGCCCTCCTGCGCCGCGAGAAGGTGTACCTCGACGACGACCCGGACCGCGGGGGCACCGAGGCGGTGGTCTGCGAGCACGTCACCTCCTTCCACGTGGAGTACTGGGACTGGAAGAAGCAGGAGTGGGTGAAGGAGTGGGTGACGAGCGGAACCGACCACCCGAACATCCTCCCCACCCGGGTGAAGATCAGACTGGGCCTCAAGATGCCGAACGGCGAGGAGCGGATCTTCACCACCCAGGCGCGCGTGGCCATCGTGCGCCCCCTGAGCTTCTAGCCATGCCGCCCGCCCTCCCCAGGCCCTCCGCCCGTCCCGGCGCCTCGAAAGAGCGCGGGGCCGCCCTGCTCATCGCCATCAGCGCCATCGCCATCCTGACCGCGGTGGGGGTGGACCTCGCCTACAACACCCGGGTCGAGCTGCAGCGGGCGGCCGACGCACGCGACGAGCTCCGGGCGACCTACCTCGCGAAGAGCGCGGTGAACGTGGCGCGCCTCGTCCTGCACTTCCAGCAGCAGGTCGACCAGGCCTCGGGGGCGATGGCCCAGGCCGGGCCGGGCCTGCTCGCCCAGCTGCAGGGGCAGAGCGCGACCCAGAGCTCCACCGCCGCCGCGGCGAGCCCGCTCGCCGGGCTCCTCGGGGGCGGCGGCCTCGCCATCAGGCTCTGGGACCTCGTGCCGGTCGACTCGGCGGCGGCCGCCCTCTTCCTGGGCGGCCCCTCCGCCGGGCCCTCCCCGGCCGCGGCGCCGGCCTTGCCCGGCGCCTCCGGCAAGGCCCTCGCGGGCGCGGCCAGCCAGGAGGGCACCCATCGCCTGTTCGGCGACGTCGACGGCGCCTTTCACGCCACCATCGAGGACGAGGAGCGCAAGATCAACCTGCGCCAGCTCGACGGCCTGGGCTACGCGGTCTGGGCCCAGGCGGCCCGGCTCGCCGACCTGGTCAAGGATCCGCGCTGGGACTTCCTCTTCGACGAGGACGACGCCAACGGCCTGCGCGTCTCGCGCAAGGAGCTGTTCGCGGCGCTCAAGGACTGGGAGGACCTCGACGAGACCCTCTCGGTGTTCACCGGCGACCCGGCCAAGCCCTTCGACAACGGCTTCGGCGACGAGAACTACCTCTACGACCGGCTCGACGACCACTACAAGGCCAAGAACGCCCCCTACGACAGCCAGGACGAGCTCTACATGGTGGCCGGGGTGAGCGACGCCTTCATGGCCGCCTTCGGGGACAAGCTGACCGTCTACCCGGACGTGGGGGCCAAGATCAACGTCAACTCGACCGACCCGGCCCAGCTCATGCTGAACGCGGTGCTGATGTCCGATCCGCCGGGGGTGCCCCAGCCGGCGCTGGCCGACCCGGCCTTCCTGCAGAAGCTCTCGGCGGCGCTGGCCCTGGTGCGCCCGCTGCCCTTCATGTCCATCACCCCCCAGCAGTTCGCGAGCGTGCTCGTCGCCCTGGGGGTACGGGTGGACCCGCTCTACCAGCAGTCGGTGAACAGCGACAGCCGCAGCCCCTTCGGCAACACCTCGAGCACCTTCTCCATCCACGCGGTGGGGACGGCGGGTGGGGTGACGAAGCGGATCGAGGCGGTGGTGACCTTCGACCGGCGGGCGGAGGCGCTGGCCCAGGACCTGGGCCGGCTCCTCCACTGGCACGAGGAGTAGACATGGCGCAACGTATCCTGGGCCTCGACATCGGCGCGAGCGCCGTCCGGGCGGTCCTCATCTCGAGCACCTACCGCGGCTTCTCGGTGGTCGCCTCGGCCAGGGTCCCGCTCGAGGACGCCCTCCCCGCCGAGAGGCCGCTGCGCGAGAGGCAAGGGGCGGCGGTGCGGCGCCTGCTCGAGAACCCCGGCTTCGCCTTCGACACCGCCCTCGTGGCGCTCCCCGGCATCTCGGCCTCGCACGTGGTCACCCTGCCCTTCACCGACGTTCGCCGCATCGACCAGACCCTGCCCTTCGAGGTGGAGGGGCTCATCCCCTTCGACCTCGCCGAGGTGGCCTTCGACTGGCAGCCGCTCAGGCTGAGGGAGAACCAGGCCGAGCTCCTGGTGGCGGTGGTGCAGAGGAAGGAGCTCAAGGACCTCCTCGCCGACCTCGGGCAGGCGGGGATCGACGCCCGGGCGGTGCTGCCCCCCGGACCGGCCTACGCCGCCCTCTTCGGGGCCGGGGTGCTCTCGGGGGAGGCGGCGAGCGCGGAGGACCTGGCCCAAGCCGAGCTCGTCCTCGACCAGGACCAGGACCGGGTGAGCGTGTGCGTGGTCCGGCGCGGCGCCTGCGAGGCGGCCCGGACCTTCGCCGCCTCGGCGGCCGGGGTCCCCGCCCTGCTCCGCGAGGTGCGCACCACCCTGCGCGCCTGGCGTGCGCGCTCGGGCCCGGACCTGCCGGACCTGCGCCGGGTCCTCCTCGCCGGCCTGGCCGCACAGGCCCCGGAGCTCAGGGAGGCGCTCCTGCGCGAGGTGGGGGTGCCGGTCGAGCCGCTCGCGCTCGCCGGCGCCGCGGCCTCGCGCCTTCCGCCCGAGGAGGGGGCGAGCTTCGCCCTCGCGCTCGCCCTCGCCCTGCGGGGCTACCAGGGCTCGCGGGCGCCGCGGCTCAACCTGCGCCGCGGCGAGCTCGCCTACACCCGCGACTTCGAGCACCTGCGGGGGAAGCTGGCGCGGCTCGGGGCCTGGGCCGCCCTCATCGTCCTCCTCGCCGTGGTGTCGTCGGGGGTGAAGGTCTTCGCGCTCTCGCGCCAGGAGAAGCTGCTCGACGGGGCGCTCTGCAGCGCCACCCGGACGCTGCTCGGCAAGTGCTACACCAACGACGAGCTGGCCGTGGCGGCCCTGCGCGGGAAGGGCTCGATCACCGCCTACGTCCCCAAGGACTCGGCCCTCGACGTCTTCGCCGAGCTCGCCGCCCGCACCCCGCGGGACCTGCCGCTCAAGTTCGAGCGCATCGAGATCACCCGCGACAAGCTGCACCTGCAAGGGGTGACCGACGCCGCCGAGAACGTGGACAAGATCGTGAACGGCCTCAAGGCCTCCCGCTGCTTCGGCGACTCGCGCTCGGGCGGGGTGCGCAAGCGCTCCGTCGACGGGAAGTTCGAGTTCACCGTCGACTCCGACCTCACCTGCGAGACCGGCGAGGCGCCGGCGGAGAGGGGCTAGCCATGGAGTTTCTCCGCCGGTTGAGGGCCGAGCTCGAGACCGCCTTCGGGCGGCTCGCCCCCCGCGAGCGGGTGATGGTCTCGGGGGCGCTCCTGGCGCTGGTGGCCTTCGTCCTGTTCCTCGTCTTCACCCAGGTCCAGCGCGGGATCCGCACCCGCGAGGCCGCCATCGACCGCAAGACCCAGGTCCTGGCCCAGATCGGCCAGCTCGCCCAGGGCTACCGGCAGGCACAGGCCGAGCGCGGCCAGCTCGAGACCAAGCTCAAGGGCCCGCCGGTGGCGCTCATCGGCTTCGTCTCCCAGGCCGGCCAGAAGCTCGGCATCGAGGTCCCCGAGATCCGGCAGGGCGGCTCGAGCGGGGCGCCCCCCTCCCAGAGCGACAAGGTGCTCGAGGACACGGTGGAGGTGAACCTCGCCAAGATCGACCTCACGAAGCTCGTCCAGCTCCTCGGGGACCTCGAGCGCGGGCCGGGGGTGGTGAAGATCCGGCGCCTGGCCCTGCGCACCCGCAACGACGACCCCCTCTCGGTGGACGCCACCATCGTGGTGGCCACCTACCAGCTCAAGGCCTCGCCATGAACCTGAAGCTCACCGTGAGGCAGCGCCGGGCGGGGTACGTGCTCTTCGCGCTCCTCGCCTTCGTGGTGGCGCTCCGCGAGACCCTGCCGGCCGAGGCGCTGCGCGAGCGCCTGGTCATGGAGGCGGCCGCCCGCGGCTGGCAGGTCTCCATCGACCAGATCGGCCCGGCCGGGCTCATCGGGGTGAGCATGCGCTCCATCCGGCTCGAGTCGCGCGAGGGCCTGCGCATCCCCCTCGACCGGCTCGACGCCACCCTGAGGCTCTGGCCGCTCTTCCTCGGGCGCCGCGGGATCGCCTTCGACGCCCGGCTGTTCGGCGGCCGGGTGCGCGGGTTCGTGGAGCAGAGCCGCAAGGGGCCGCGCGTCTCGGCCGAGGTGGCGGGGGTCGACCTTTCGCAGGCGCTGCCGCTCCGCCGGGCCACCGGCCTCGACCTGGCCGGGGTGGTGGAGGGCGGGTTCGACCTCGCCCTCGACGAGCGGGAGCCGACCGCCTCGGCGGGACGGGTCGACCTGCGGGTGAAGGAGGCCGCCCTGAACGGGGGCGAGCTGCCGGTCATGGGCGGCGCGCTCACGCTCCCCAAGGTGGTGCTCGGCCAGGTGACGGCCGAGGGGGCGGTGAAGGACGGCAAGCTCACCTTCGCCCGGCTCGACGCCAAGGGGCAGGACCTCTCGCTCGAAGGCGACGGGCTGTACCTGGTCCTGCAGCCGCGCCTGCTCTTCGCGCCCATCTTCGGCAAGGCCCGGCTCAAGGTGGAGGAGGGCTTCTGGGCGAAGGGCGGGATGGCCTCGCGAAGGCCGCTCCTCGAGGCGGCCCTGGCCCAGGCGCGCGGCAAGGACGGCAGCTACGGCTTCCAGATCTTCGGCACCCTCTCGCAGCCGCGGGCCAACCTGAGCCCGTGAAAGATCAGGTCTTGAAGCGGCCGACGCACTCGGCGAGCGCCCGCGAGCGGCCGCCCAGCCGCTCGGCCACCCCCGAGAGCTCGACCACCGAGGCCTCGTGGCGCTCGGCGGTGCGGTTCAGGTGCTCGATGGCCTCCTGGACCCGGCGGGTGGCGGCGTCGTGGTTCTCCACCGCGCGCCTCACCTCGGTGAGCATCTCGTCGATGCGCTCGAGGCTGCCGAGCTGGCGCTGGCCGACCCCGCTCTGCTCCTCGAGGGCCCGGCTCACCTGATCGGCGAGCTCGCCCACCCCGCCGGAGACCGAGCCCACCGCGGCCACGCTCTTTCCGATGAGCCCGACCGCCTCGGAGAAGGCGTGCAGGTTCTCGGCCACCGCCGCCACCACGTCGGCCACGTCGCGGGTCGAGCGGGCGTGCTCCTGCACCGCCGCCAGGATCCCGGCCGCGGTCTCGTGGCCCTGCGCGGTGGCGCTGCGGATCTGGTGCAGGGCCTCGAGCGACTTCTGGGCGTGGGCCACGCCCTCGATGGCGAGCTCGTCGCCGCGATCGATGAGCCGCGCGGTCCCGGAGACGTCGTCGCGCACCGCGCGGATGATGGCGCCGATGGACTTGGTGGAGGAGGAGATCTGGGCCGCCAGCTCGCGGATCTGGTCGGCCACCACCGCGAAGGCCTTGCCGTGCTCGCCGGCCTGGGTGGCGATGATGGAGGCGTTGAGCGAGAGGAGGTTGGTCCGCCCGGCCACCTCCCCCACGAAGTCCAGGATCTGGTCGATGTCGTCCGAGCGCCGGCCGAGGGCGGTGACGCGCTTCTTGGCGTCGGCCACCGCCGAGCGCACCTTCTCGATGCCGTTCAGGGCCTCCTGGACCACCACCCCGGCGCGCTCGGACATCTCGGCCGCCTGGGCGGCGGCGAGCTGGCCGCTGATGACCGAGGTCTCGAGGCCGGACTGCGAGGCGGAGACGCCGCTCAGGGTCCCGCGCGCGCGCTCGGTCAGGGCGTCGAGGTCGGAGATCCGGGCCTGCACCCGCCGGCCGGTGTCGGAGAGCCGCTCCACGTCGTCACCGGCCGCGTCCATGCGGCGCTCGAGCTCGGCGGCCTGCCTTCGCACCTCCTGCAGCGCCGCCGTCATCTCGCTCACGGTGGAGCTCGTGGCGTGGACGTAGTCGCCCAGGCCGTCGATCCCGCGCGCCACCATGGCCACCGACCCCTGCATGGCCTCGACGGCGGCCTGGACCGCCACCGCCCGCTCGTGCTCCTCGCGCGCCCCGCCCTTCACCCGGGTGCCGATCTCGCCCACCGCCAGCGCGCCCTCCTCGACGCCCTCGTGGGCCGCCTTCACGTCGGCCACCAGGGCAGCGAGCCGCTGCGCCATGGCGCGGAAGTCGGCGGCCAGCCGGCCGAGCTCGTCCCCCGTGGCCGAGGGCGGCCGCACGGTGAGGTCGCCGGAGGCCATGCGGCCCACCGCCCCGGCGAGGAGGCCCACCGGCAGGGCGAGGGAGCGGGCGACCAGGAACACCAGCAGGGCGGCGGCCAGGACCCCGATGAGCGCGCTCGAGCCGGTGTGCGCCCAGAAGTCCTCGCGGCGCTCCCTGAGCGGCGCCTCGGAGAGGTAGCTCGAGAGCGTGTAGGGGCCGGCCGGGCTCGCGAGCCGCCAGCCCCCGGGGGAGGGCTCGACCCGGGCGGACGAGGGCGCGCCGAGATCCACCTCGGCGGGAGAGCTCTGGGCGAGCAGGGTCCCCTCCTTGGAGAGGACGGCGGTGGGGGCGCCGGTGGCCGCCTCCACCGCCCGGGCCAGGGCCGAGGGCCCGCCCCGCGCGCCGAGCTCGGCCCCGCGCTCCTGCGCCTCGAGGGCGGCCTCGACGAACTGCCGGTCCATGTCGGCCCGGTAGCGGGCGTAGCCAGCCGAGACGAGGAACAGGACCGGGATGGCGACGAGCCCGCAGCCGAAGAAGAGGAGCTTGCCGGCCACCGTCTCCTTCACCTGCGCCTCCACCGGGCCGAGCTCGACCAGGATGGGCGCGACGCTGATGGTGACCGCGCAGTAGCCGAGGAGGACCGCGAGCAGGCCGGTGGCGGCCCCTACCCCCGCCCCGGCCCAGAGGAGATCTCCCGGGATGCCGGCGTGGGCACCCAGGAACGCCATGGCGAGGATGGCGAGAGCGGCGAGCGCGAGGAGCACCGCCACCACGCGGCGCGGGAGCAAGAGGGCGGCGCGGGCGGCGCGCCCCCGCTCCCGCTCGTCGGCCCGGGCGCCCTGGGCGAGCGCGGCGCGGACCGGCCCGCACAGAGCGTAGACGGCGAGGACGGCGACGAGGACCGCCCCTGCGCCGAGCACGACGAGCGCCCTCAGGGCGGATCTCTGCGCCTCGGCCGGGAGCGGGAAGAAGCTCCCTGCGAGGTAGAGGCCGGAGAGGAGGGGAACGAGGAGGACCGCCAAGAGCCGGAGGCCTAGCCGCCTTGCGAAAGCCATGCGGCGCAGAGTCTATCCTGTGAGCCTCCCGGGGGGTGGCCGGCCTGCCGTGACCCTACATGGCAGGTCGTGCATGGCCACCGAATTCCTCCCGAAAAGCAATCACCTGGGAGCGCGACGGGACCGCTCTCGCGGGCCGTTCCGCAGGGGTCGTCGAAGTTCGAAAAGCCTCGATCAATCCAGGACTTGGTTGAACTCGCCCATGGGGTATGCTATCGCCCGTCTATGCGCATCAAGCGGCTCGATATCGTGGGGTTCAAGTCGTTCATGGACCACACCGTCGTCTCCTTCGCCGGGGGGGTGACCGGAGTGGTCGGGCCGAACGGGTGCGGCAAGTCGAACGTGGCCGACGCCATCCGCTGGGTGCTCGGCGAGCAATCGGCGCGCCAGCTGCGCGGCCGCTCGATGGAGGACGTCATCTTCAACGGCTCGGAGACGAAGGCCCCGCTCTCCATGGCCGAGGTCGCGATCACCTTCGAGAACGACCGGCCGAGCGAGCTGCCCGCCACCTACCAGGGCTTCTCGGAGTTGACGGTCGGCCGGCGCCTCTTTCGCTCCGGCGAGTCGGAATACCTCGTGAACAAGGTCCCGGCCCGCCTCCTCGACGTGAACGACCTGTTCATGGGCTCGGGCGTCGGGCGCACCGCCTATTCCATCATCGAGCAGGGCCGCATCGGCCAGATCGTCTCCGCCCGGCCGGAGGACCGCCGCGCCATCATCGAGGAGGCGGCCGGCATCACCAAGTACAAGAAGCGCCGCGAGGCGGCCGAGCGCAAGATGGAGGCCACCGGGCAGAACCTGCTGCGGGTGGCGGACCTCGTGCAGGAGCTCTCGAAGCAGCTCGAGAGCCTGAACCGCCAGGCGCGCAAGGCCGAGAAGTACCGCGCCCTCAAGGCCGAGATCCGCGAGCTCGAGCTCGCCGCGGCCGCGAGCCGCTTCCTCGAGCTCTCGGCGGTGCGCCGAGCCGCCGAGGAGGAGCGCCTTTCCCTGGAGGTCGAGAGCCAGGCCATCGCCGCCGAGCTCGCCGAGGTCGACCGCGCCATCGACGCCGAGCGCGCCCGGCTCCTCGAGGTCGATCGCCGGGTGGCCGAGCTCTCCGAGCGCGAGCACGCCCTCGCGAGCGAGCTCAAGGTGTCGGAGGTCTCGGTGGAGGCCGCCACCGCCGAGCTGGCCGGGATCGGCGAGCGCACCCGCGCTCAGGCCGCCGAGGTGGAGGGCCTGAAGGGGCAGGCCGAGGCCCTGGCCGCCGAGCGGGAGACCCTCGAGAAGCGGCGGGCCGAGCTGGGCGCGCTCTCCGGCGAGGACGAGGTCCGGCTCCTGGAGGCCGAGGAGCATGTCCGCGAGCTCACCCGCGAGGGCGGGGCGCTCCTCGCCGAGGCCGAGGCCGCCCGCGCCGAGGCGAGCGCCGCGCTCGGGCGGGCCTCCGGCCACCGCAGCCAGCTCGAGCAGCTCGCCCGCCGGCGCGCCGACCAGAGCGCGCGCCTCGCCGCCAACCGGGCCGAGGCCGAGGAGATCGCGCGCCGGGCCGCCCAGCTCGACGGCTCGCGCTCGAGCTACCTGGGGGAGCTCGGCAAGACGAGGCAGCTCAGGCTGCGGCTGGAGGCCGAGCGGGGCGCGCAGGAGGAGCTCCTCGAGCGGACCCGCTCCGAGTTCATCGAGAACGAGGCGCGGCTCATCACCCTGCGCGAGGAGCTCGGCGACAAGCGGGCCCGCCTCACCTCGCTCGTCGAGGTGCTGCGCAACTACGAGGGGTACGGGCGCGGGGTGCGCAGCCTCATGACCCGGGCCGGCCAGGGCGAGGACCCGGCCGACCGGGGCGTCTTCGGGCTGGTGGCCGACGTGGTCTCGGTCCCGCCCGAGTACGAGAACGCGGTGGAGGCCGTGCTGGGGGAGCGCCTCCAGTACGTCATCGTCGAGAGCCACGCCCAGGGGATGGAGGCCATCGACTTCCTGAAGAGCGCCGCCGAGGGGCGCGCCTCGCTCATCCCGCTCGCGCGCCTGCGCGGGGCGGAGCAGGCCGAGGCGGCCGAGCCGGCCCGCGGCCACCCGGGCTTCGTGGCCTCCTGCCTGGAGGTGGTCCGCCTCGATCCGGCCTACGAGAAGCTGGCGAGCTTCCTCCTCAGGGACGCCGTCATCGTGCGCGACCTCCCCGCCGCCCTGGAGATGTGGCAGGCGGCGGCCCACCCCACGACCCTCGTCACCCTCGACGGCGAGGTGCTCGACCCCTACGGGGTGGTCACCGGCGGACCCCTCGAGGGCGAGGGGCACGGCGCCCTGCAGCGGCGGCGCGAGGTGCAGGAGCTCGAGGAGACGGTGCGCCAGTTCGAGGCCGAGTTCGCCTTGGCCCAGGAGCGCCACCGCACGCTCCAGGTCCGGGTGCTGCAGCTCGAGGCGGCCTTGAAGAGCCTCGACAAGGACGGGCGCGAGAAGGAGCTCAAGGCCCTCGAGCAGGAGAAGGACCTCGCCCGGCTGGCCGAGGAGCTCGAGCGGCACGCCGCGCGGGTCGGCCAGCTCGAGGCCGAGCGCGGCGCGCTCGAGGAGGGGCTCTCGGCGGTCGCCCGCGAGGACGAGGAGCACCGGCTGCTCGCAGCCACCGCCGAGGCGGAGCAGTCGCGGGCCGAGGAGCGGGCCCGCGAGGCGGTGAGCGCCGCCGAGGCGGCCAAGGGACAGGCCGACCTCCTCACCGCCCAGGTGACGAACCTCAAGGTCAAGGTGGCCGCCGACAGCGAGCGCAAGGAGTCGCTCGGCGGGGCCCTGCGCCGCATCGAGGAGCTGCGCCGCGAGGTCGAGGAGCGCCGCTCCCGGCTCTTCGCCACCCTCTCCGAGGCCAACGCCCGGGCGGCCGAGCTGCGCGGGCGCCTCGACGGGACCGCCGAGGACGTCGCCCGGCTGCGCCAGGATCACGAGCAGGCGAAGGCCGAGCTCGCGCGCGAGCGGCAGGCCGAGGCGGCGCTCTCGGAGGCCCTGCGGGTGCGGGACGGCACCCTGCGCGAGCTGCGCCGGCGCGCCGACGAGAAGAGCCAGCGCGGCGCGGCGGCCGCCCTCACCGCCCGCGAGCAGGCCCTCGCCCTCTCCCACCTCGACGAGTCGGTCCGCGAGCGCTGCCAGGCCGAGCTCCGCTGGGAGGTGCAGCGCTTCCACATGCAGCGCCCGCCGGGGGAGGAGGAGCGCGAGCGCCTCGAGATCCTCAAGGCCCAGGCCGAGCGGATGGGGCCGCTCAACCTCACCGCCATCGAGGAGTACGACGAGCTCGCCCGGCGCCACGAGTTCCTGCAGGGGCAGAAGGCCGACCTGGAGGCCTCCCTGGCCGACCTGAAGAGCGCCATCGTCAAGATCAAC
>Ga0335081_10019605_pt1 | contig 10938 bp, 17 predicted proteins | sample Lox_Sample_35_FD_206713 | JGI IMG/M metagenome (GOLD analysis project Ga0335081, IMG submission 206713) | Soil microbial communities from Loxahatchee National Wildlife Refuge, Florida, United States - Lox_Sample_3.5 | ecosystem: Environmental > Terrestrial > Soil > Wetlands | place: USA...
GTTCGTTTTCGATCACCAGAACTTCGACTTGCAGCATGCGTTCCACGGCTGCTGCGATTTCCTGGGGGGGTAAGCGATAGGCACGATCCAGTACCCAGACCATCTCGACCATTGCGATCACGCTGACGTAACCCGGATTCCGCAGCGTCAAACGGCGCTCAAGAATGTCCGAAGCCTTAGCTGATTGTACCGGGTCATCCTGTGCGAGATAGCGCACCAGGATGTTGGTATCGAGTCCGATCATCGGTGTCGCCGGCGCGGATTTCGACTCACCGCACTCTCTGCAGCAGCTGTGGTCATTTCCTCGGTGGTCACCGCATGGCGCCCTCCCGACTTGACCATACCCCGTAATGCCGAAGCCGCGACTTTCGGCAGCAAGACCACGCTGCCGTCTGGGTGCACGAAGAACTTAACCCGATCCCCCGGATTCAGTCCGAGATGTTCTCGGATGGGCTTGGGAATGGTAGCTTGACCTTTGACCGTAATTGCGCTTTCCGTATCCGCCTCCATTACATCTCTTAAAATGTAATACCACGCCATTGTCTGTCGGTCAAGCTGGTGTGAAGCCATGATTGATCTTGGAATCAAGCGGTGATCTGAAGCCCTATGGTTGGCCCAAGACCCCTTTATGAGGGCTCGAGCTTGCGGTTTTTTCCCGAGTCCTCCTCTAGCCACTGTCGCCACGCTTCCATTCGCACTCTCGAGGAGCGATTCGTTTCGCTCGGTGCAGCTTGGGCGTTCTCGGTTCAGCCGGCGCTGCCATCTGTTTGTCGCCCTGTGGTTCTACTCTCGGAGAGTGGAACTTGGGCCAGGCGATTAGCGCAGTCACCGGAACTCGGCTTTGGCCTTCGTCTTTTTCTCTTCCTGGAACGATTTTGACTTTTGTCTTTATGTTTTACGCGACTGCCGCTGCTGTCATTCGGCTGCTGTTGTGCAATGGCTCGTACACTTCTCCGCTCACCCACAGGTGATGCAGTAGTAACACAGCCAGCTTTCTTGCCGTAGCCACAATGGCTCGCTTTTTTCCGTTTCTTCCGCCACGCTCGGCCAACTTCAGCCCCCACCGTCTCAGATCACAATCCACGCCAAACGGTCCAAGGATGTGCTGTGCTCCTTGCACCAGCAGCGTTCGCAGATACGGATCGCCCTCTTTGCTGATGTGCAGCTGCGGTTCGCTCTGTCCCGATTTCCTGCGTCCCGGCTGCAGTCCCAGGTAGCCGCCCACGTCGCGGCTCTTGCCGAACCGGTGCGGATCCTCCAGCGTCAGCAAGAACGTCAGCGCGATCAGCGTGCCCACGCCCTTGACCTGCTTCAGCAGCGCCACTTCTGGGTAACTCTCTTGCGAATCACGGTTAGATCCGCCTGCGCCTGCGTAGTGCGATGCTTTACTGGACACAGCAACTTGGGATCGATCCTGGCCAGCCGTGCCAACGTCTGCGCATCCAGACGGTCGTCTTTCTTGCGGCTCTCTCCCGGATCAACCGCACCTTCCGCGCATGCGCCACGATCACTTCGTGCCCCAACTCGCTGAGCAAGCGACTGATCCAGGGAGAATGTGTCCCGGTCTCCACCGCGGTCCGACTGCGCGCCGTTCCGCCGAACACTTCGTGCAAGCCTTTCCTAGTCGTACTCGCTGCTCCAGTTGTATCTGGCCTGCTCCATCCACCACGCAGTACCAGCTGTGACGATCTCCCAAATCCAATCCGATCGTTAGTTTCTCCTGCGTGGAAAAATTCCTGCTCTGCATCATCGCTACGGTGCTAACCTTCTTCATTGCCGGTCTCCTTTTTATCTGTGCCTTGAGCACGTCGATAACTTGGGAGCGTACAGCATCCCGTCCGGAGACCGGCTCTTCTCATCCTATCTGTTAGGGCAGACAATCTTTACCCGGGATACGCTCCCGTAATGTAGACTTCCAACTCGTGAATAGTTTGCGCCTGACCCGAGATAATCCACTTCACTAAGTCGCCCAGTGAGACTACTCCGACCACGGTGTCATCCTGCAGCACCGGCAGATGGCGAAAATGGTGCTTGGTCATAATGGCCATGCACTCATCTACGGTGTGCTGCGGACTCACAAAAATAACTGGGCTGGTCATGATCTGGCGGACCAACGTCTCCCTTGAAGAATGGCCCATGAGGATTACTTTGCGCGCGTAGTCACGCTCCGACAGGATACCGACCAGTCTATGGTTGGAGATGACCAGCAAGGCGCCAATTCCGTGCTCGGCCATCTTCTCAATTGCTTCATAGACGGATTGATCGGGCGCTACCGATACGACTCTATTCTCTTCTTTACTCTTCAGCACCAATGCAATCGTGTCGGAAAGTTTCATCAGACCTCCTCGTTCACGCAGTCACTTCCGGGAATTGAACAAGCCCCGTTTCCGCTTTGGCAGTCAAGCGGATCGTGGTTGATGTAGGTTCGCCCGGAAACGTTAGGGATCATCTGCTGATGCGCAGGTCGGCTTCCTCGTGTCTGCCGCGAACGAAATGCAAAATGAGCGAAACCACCGCACAAACAAGAAGAATATGAATCAGCCCACTCGTAACGTGAAAAACAATCCAGCTGCAAATCCATGCAACCATTAGAATGATGAACGCTATTATGTAGGTGCTCATAGGATCTCCAGAACTGCTCCGATGACCTGAAACGTGAACCGCCGGGTCACCACCATGGTCGCTCATCTGCTCTTCCCAAACTGTACAGAATTGCTCGCTTTTCCGAAGTGAATGGTCGCAGAAATGGGCTGAGAGTATTACTGCTGAGAGATGGGCTGGATCGCAGAAACCCGGCTTGAAGCTGTGCTGAAAAACAAGGGCACTTTGCGGAGCCAGATTTGCAAGAGTGAGACTTCGCACAGTCGTGAGCGCCCTGGGGGGGCGGTTTGACCTGGGTTGTGCTCAAACGGGAAACTGCATCTGGAGTGAATCGCGGGAAGCTTCCTAACCCTCAGTGCCGGTTGCAGGCTTTTTTACTTCTGGGGAGAGCTGTTCCCGCACTCTGTCGCCCACCGTTCGGACTTTCCCGGCCAGCGTGCTGCGGGTTTCTTCTCCGCTTGCTGGCGCGAACAGTATTGCGACGCCTATTCCAAGAGCGGTTCCAGCTGCAAAGCTAATCGCATTGCGGACTATATGGTCCGCTTGCCCGGCTCGGTCGGTGAGGTCTTCAACTCGAGCCTTTACACGGTCCCGTTGCTCAAGCAAATAGATCCCGGCCTTAAGTAGCGACCTCAGAAATTTATTCACAAAACACCTCCCGCTTGAAATTGTGCTGCGTGTTACTCTGCAAGTGTCACTGAGCATAGTCAGATTCATAACCCGTGCTCGGTGGCGTGCTTAACGCGACGGGAAACGATATTATTGTGCTCCCCACCTTATGGCTATCCACGTCGAATCGTTATTCTGTCGCCATTGTTGACGTAAAATCTATATTGCACTTATCAAGGATCAAGAGTTTGTCATGGGTCTGTGGCTCAGCGGATTACAGGATGACAGCTGTAGGCTTTCTTGTCTGAGCAAGATAGCTCACATAGTTTAAAGGTTGCGACGCGTGGGCGACGATGCCGGAACGTACGGACGCGCAATTGTGGCGGATAACCGCGAGCGCATCGGAAGGAAGTTCTAAACAAATCCGTCAGAAAGCAGGAAAGAGACGGGAACGGTATCTTTTAGTACGGCTGCAACGAGCGGCAGATTGAGTTCCGAATTGATCCCTACCAAAGTGAGCAGTTGTGAACAGACCTCGCGTGGCCCCATACCCGACAATGTGTAGCGATCCTTGCGGTGGAACTCCAAACTGGAAACCGCACCTCTGCCGTGGGCCAGTCAAAGATGCAAATTGGGAGATCACGATTGACTATAAGGAGAAGATTTATGAGAAGAGTTTTTTCGATAATGGTATTTGTTTCGTTGTGTGCTCTGGCACTGTGGGCTGTAGACAATACCAAGGTTCTGGATGCTGCCACTCAAACCGTACAGAGCATGACCACCGGCACTAAGCCAATTCCATCATCGTTGCTACACGCCGCGAAGTGCATCGCCGTTGTCCCTAAATTGACCAAAGCTGGATTCATCGTGGGAGGTGAGCACGGCAATGGCGTGGTAAGCTGCCGCGCGGCAAGTGGTTGGAGCGCACCCGCGTTCATCACCATTACTGGCGGGAGCGTAGGTCTTCTGGCCGGCGGCGAACATCAGGAAATCGTGCTGCTGATGAACAATCAGGGCAAGCAGGAACTGACAAACGGACACTGGGATCTTGGAGCGGAAGCTGTTGCCGCTGGACCGACTGGCGACAGTGCTGGTGCAGCCGAAAGTACCGGCTGGAAGGCACCCGTCCTTTCCTACGCGCATTCTAGCGGAGCTTATGCGGGAGCAAATCTTCAAGGTTCGAAGATTAATGTTGACCAGGACGCAAACCACAATCTGTACGGACAAAGTGCTTCGATCCAGTCGATCCTAGATGGTCAGGCACAAACGCCAGCGACCGCGCAGCAGTTCCTGTCCGGCCTCGAGCAGGTTGCGGGCAAATAGGGTACTAAATTAGCTTTTCACGAGAACAGGCCAGTCTGGGGCTGGTCTATTTCCGTTTTGCGTCGCCGAGATTACAACGCCGCCGCCTTCAAATCGCAGATATAGTATTAAATCAATTCACTTTGATTATTCTTTGCCATCGCCTCTAGCTGTGCGGGTTTTGTGCTGAAGATGGACCGCTGGAATGTGCATGATTCTGAACTGTACGCGCTGCAACGGAAGGGATATGCTCTAGAGCGTAGGTTTTACCCGCCTTACGCTTTGGTTGGGACCAGTTCCCACCTCTGTCGAGGTGCAATACAGGGATTGACAATATTGCGGTAATTGCTGTGCATTTGGCATAAAATTGAGCCGCTCGTTTTAAAGGCTGCCACCATGGCTTTCAGCAATTCCGTCAGTCAAGGCCTCGTACACAACCTCAAAGCTTCAACGCTGCCTCAAGCCGTAAATAGTCCGCACAAAGAGCTTCTTGACTCGTGGAAACAGATTGCCGTTTTCCTCAACCGAGGTGTGCGAACTGTCCAGCGGTGGGAACGCGATGAGGGATTGCCCGTTCATCGGCATGGTCACGGTAAGCCTGCTACCGTCCTTGCCTATCGCTCGGAGATTCAGCGTTGGATCGATACTCGGCGCGAGGATCATGCATTTCGGCTGCAGCAGATCTCTATTAATACATACGAGCCCACCAGTGATACCTTGATAAAAGCGTGCATTGGCGCCCGACTTCAAGCCGAACAAGCCCGCAAACGCGTAGATGTGCTTTATGAGTCGCAACGCAGCCAGATAGCCCAGTTGATTCAACTAGGAAAGTACATCAAGGCCACCATAGAGCCTTGACTAAGGAGTTCCTCGCGCCGAATCCTGCACAGATGGGAACTTCTCATTGTCTTCAAACTCCGGCAACGAATCCTGCGCTACCAGTTGCCCAGCCGAAGTGGAAGAGGTTGTGAAGTAGCCTGAAGGCGATCCAGAAAAGAACCAGGGCAACAAATGCGGGGGCCTGCCATTCGACATAGCAGAATGGCTATCATAACCAGCAATAGATAGCTGTGCTCATGAGCAGTCTGTCCTGGCGTTCGCAGTAGGCTGAAATTCCCTCTCGCACTGCGCTACGGGCACGTCACATTCACGAGCTTAGAACTTCTTCGGGATCGATCTTTTTGCGAGGGACCATGGCACCTGCAGGGGGGCAGTTTCGGGTCCGGTGGGGCCCGTCTGCGATTCGCTTTGCGTAGGATTGCTCGATCCGTTCGATGGTTCGCACAAGGAACAACATTACGAACCCGACAAGCAATAAAAATACCAAGCCTTCTAGCATCCACCCACGATATCGCAGGTTTTTCTCCCGGACTGAGCAATTCTGCACAGTCATTGCAATGGCGGGTGAGCGAAGCTGCAAATAGCTCAAAAGAGCAGTTTCCCGCCTGGGGCGCGCCCTAGTCCTGCATCCATGATTTAGACAACCAATCTCGGAATGCGGCTATTAGTGATGCTTTTGAAAGTAAAACTTCATGTTGCATCGCGTCGATTTGTTCGGTTTTTGTAACAAAACTTGAATACCTGTAAGAACCCAAAGGAAAAGGAACAACACTATCTTTAATGGACGCACGCGCAGTGTGCAAGGCGGTCCTGAGAAAACTCCGGTTGCGTGACTCAGTCCGTTGCGACTGTGTCTGAGAGTGGCAGGGACACACAAAGTAAATACGAGGGCAGAGTTTGCCGCGATATCGTTGTACGCAAGGGGAGGTTGTGGCCAAGATAATCGAGTTCTACATTCCGAGCTCTTTTCGCAAGAGTGGAAAGTGGGTTCCGCTGAGACAGCGTGGGAAAGTTATCGAATTCGTGCTAGAGACGAAGAAGAGTGCGTAACACGGAACCTACTTCTTCAGCCTGGCTGGCCAATTCGTGATGAGCACGGCGCGTGATTGGTCCGAGCGCTCGCCAGTGACGTTCAGGATGAAACGCCGCCATTGGAAGCTGATGATGGCTTCTTTCTCCCACCTCTCCAACCAGAAATCTCGGGGCACCCAACCGTTGTGCTCATTCACTCGCCCATCGCGCTGTCGCCAGTCGTAGAACTTGCTGGCAGTTACGCCCAGCCGATCAATGAATCGACCGACGGCGATCTCGGTCTTCTCCGGCCGGCACCGAACAAAATCCACCACCTGGTCCCGCACATCATGCGGCACCCAGGCCTCGGTCAGAGTTCCCCAAGGCTTTTTTTAACGCAATGTGTTCCGCCATCAGCTCGGCCAGGATTTTCTTCTCCAAGAACTCAATCCGTTTCTGTTTCTCCTCCACCTGGCGGTGAGGACGCTCTGTCGATTGGAACGCGGCCGCTCCGTTCTCGAAGAACTCTTTCTGCCAGCGGTAAAACACCGTCGGCCGCAGGCCCAGCTCTTCACACAAATCCGAAACTGGCACCTTGTCCAAAAGGTGCCGCCCCAGAACCGCAACTTTCTCTTCAGCAATATAGTGCTTGCGCTCTTTGCTCATACGTTCGCTCCGCTATCTTAACGGACGAACGCTTTCTCCATTTCCAACTGAGGCAGGACAGCTTTGCCTGACAAGCAAAAGCCGTTCCCGGAAAGGAGACCTACACCCGATGGCGAAGATAATCCCGATCGACGAGCATTTCCAACATTTTCTGACGGAACTGAAAGAGAGTTTCTGGGGTGATCTGTATGGGCAGGCGCGCCAAGTTTGGCAACGATTTTTCGAAATGGAATCAGTGCGGCAGCGCGACCGTTTTTCGGGCTGGGCGCCGTATGAGCGGCGGCGGGGGGAAGCGGCGAGATTACCGCAATGGCTACTATGCGGGTGCGACACCAACGCCGCTGGGTGCACAAGATGCGCAACATTTTAGAGAAGGCCAAGAAGCGCGACTACGAGGAAGTCAAGGTCGGAGCCCAGGCCATCTATCGGGCGGAGGGCCGAGCTCAGGCCGAAGCCGCTTTCCGCAGATTCCGCGCCCGTTGGCAACGCATCTATCCCACCATGGTGAAGCGGTTGGGCCGAGACTTGCCCGAGTTGCTATCGTTCTTCGCCTTCCCCCGGCACCTCTGGCGCAAACTGCGCACCACCAACGTCATCAAGCGCTGCTTCGTGGAAGTGCGACGCCGCACTCACCCCATGGTGTGCTTTGTGAACGTCGAAAGCGTGGACCGCATCATCTACGCCATCTTCCAGAGATTCAACCTGGAGTGGAAAACCCGCACCCTCAACCTATTTACACAAGCAGCTTGACTTCACCCCCGAGGTGGGACGGTTTGACTTTCCACGCTAAGGGTGGAATCATTGATTTGTCGAGCGGAGCGCAGTTATGCCCGCAAAGTTGTGTTGTTTTCGCCCTTCCTACGCATTTCTTCATTCTTCATTATAGGAAGTTGCCTTCTGTGCATTCGGAATGCTTGAGGGGAGGCCAACCATGACACCCGCGGCGGCCAAGAAACACAGCGAATTCGACACCAAGACATTTCTTTCGACTATCGACGGCGGTAGGAAGATCGCAGCTTTTCCCAAAAAGCAGACAATCTTTGCTCAGGGGGACTCGTCCGATGATGTTTTTTATATACAGGAAGGAAAGGTAAAACTTTCCGTTGTGTCGAAGACCGGGAAGGAAGCCACCATAGGCATTCTGAACAAGGGTGATTTCTTCGGAGAAGGTTGCCTTACAGGGCAGCCTCTCCGCATGTGCTCCGCAACCGCGATGACCGATTGCTCTGTGATGCGAATCGATAAGATGTACATGATGGAAGTGCTTCACCGTCAGCACGCGTTTTCCGACATGTTCGTGGCATATTTGCTGACACGGAACATCCGATACGAAGAGGACTTGGTTGACCAGCTTTTCAATTCCAGTGAAAAAAGACTGGCCCGGATATTGCTATTGCTGGCTCATTTCGGCAAGGAAGGCGTGCCCGAGACAGTAATTCCAAAGATGAGTCAGGAAACGCTCGCAGAGATGATAGGCACGACCCGGTCGCGGGTCAGTTTTTTCATGAACAGGTTCAGAGCGTTGGGCCTCATTGAATACAACAGCGGAGGCTTGCAAGTCCACAGTTCACTGCTCAACATCGTTCTCCACGATTAGTTCGTTCGCCGCAATCCCACAAACCAAGCTTCGGACAGCGAAGCAAATCAGGCATTTGCTGGATCTAAACTGGAGAGCGGCGTTAGTTTCGTTGCAACCAGCACCTCCAACAAGGTGGCGGTATTACGAACGCTTCCCGAGATGGTGATGAGTGCTTCTGTGACGAGAGGATGTTGCTCAGCTAGAGTGTCAAGACGGTCACTCACGTTGTAGAGTTGCTGAACTTCGTGCATGATCGCATTCGAATTCATGGGGTACGCGGCTTTCTTTGAAAGCCTAGGGAGAGAAAACTTCAGATGGGCTGACTTAGTTCAGGGAACCTGAAGAGGAGACGGTAGTAACTACCTCGAGTTTTAGTATATCTCAAGGCTTTAATTGTGCGGCACACAGACATGGTTTCCACTTTTGCTTTGCTGAACTTTGAACTAAACTGCTGCGATCTGAGCGGAGGATAGAGCGCTGCGGAGACGCAACTCGAGCGCCGACTTCAGTGCCGGATTGGCTGAGGGGCGAACCGCGAAGTTTGCCCCTATGTAAGTCAGCCATTCTGGCCGCCAAGCGGTAAATCTCCGGGGATCGGGGGCAGAGCCCCATAAGCGCTAACTTAAGGAATTGAGTCTTGTTGGCCGTTTATGATGGATAAGTGGTGGTGGAAGCCGAAGATTCTGTTTGTGGAATTTCGCGCAGGACGGAAGTGATATCGGATACGATGCGCGCTCGAAGCCTTCACTGTTCAGAACGCGGATTATTTGATTTCGCGACGAACTGGTCTACCTTTTGCCGTTGAGACGTCTATTTCCAAAACGCTCAAAACAAACTCAATGGGCCTCCGCTTGGCAAAGCATCGCCGATTTTTGAGACCGCCACGGCACTTTACCGCATCGTACGTATGGAATGAAAAGATCAAGGGTGCAAAAGCTTCATCCACCTTCCCAAAGAAAAACGAAATCGCTTCTCAGAGCGCTGGTATGCGGTTTCGCCGGGGGGCTTGGTGGAGTTTTTGTCATGGACCGCTTCACAAGTCTGGTCGCAAATAGGGGGAGGGAAACGGATCGCCCCCTCCCCTACAGTGCACAAGAGTGGGATGCTACCAGCAGGATCGCAAATTCGACGGCCCTAAGGATGAGGGGCCATAATCTCTGGCAGAAAGAACTCAAGAGGGACGCGGCGCTTGTCCATCATGCAACGGCAGGTGTAGCGGGTTCTTTGTACGGTGCGATGGTTTATAGATCTACGGTGATTGGGCAGTCGAGAATGCTATCAGGATTGGCTGGTCTTTGCTTCGGGGCCGGCGTCTGGTATCTGGGAGACGAGTTGCTTTTGCCGCGCTTGGAATATTGAGACGAAGAGACTATACGGCAGGCATGCGGACTGAGGCGCTGGTGGCGCACCTAACTTACGGTGCCGCCACCGGTCTCTTGTATCGTCAATTAATAACAGCTTCCGCCAAAGCTGAATGACTGTCTGCACAGCGTTTTCTACGCTGCTCGTCGATAGACACGTTCCGATTTACCGCTTTTTGCGGGATGAATCTTTCGCGATCGCGAAGCTAGGTAGTAGCCGCCGGCAGCGATGATGCCGCATATTGCAGCTGTGACCCAGCGCCGGTTCAGCGAAGCGTCAAGCTCATAACTTGTTTCGTGCGCTCTGTTGGTGAACGTTCCGCGCGCCCCATGGTCGCCAGGTACCGGCGACCAAAGATTGTTGGGCCGATTGGGATCTTCCGGTTCATTGGTTTGTTGCGACTTAAAGCCGGTATGGCCCAGATAGTGGTCCAGAATGCCTGGAGCAATCTTGTTCCCGACAATGGCTGCTACGGTCGGCGCACCGACGTAGACTTCCCGGCGATCATTGTGTGCAGCCCAGTAAACGGCATGCGCTCCTACCTCTGGTTCAAAGATCGGCGGGACCGGTTGTGCTTTGTGCTTGAGGCGGCTCTTGACCCATCCGAATTGAGGCGTATTCAATGCGGGCATTTGTACCATGGTGATCCGAACGTTGCTGTGATCGTGAATAAGTTCGCAGCGGAGCGAGTCGGTGAATCCGGCAATTGCATGTTTTGCGGCGCAATAGGCAGATTGCAGCGGAATGCTGCGATAGGCAAGCGCCGAACCGACCTGCACAATGGTCCCTTCGTCGCGCGGCAACATGCGTTTCAAGGCACAGAGCGTTCCGTAGACAACGCCGAGATAGGTCACCTCCGTTACGCGTTTGTATTCTTTCGGCTCCATTTCCCTGACTGGAGAGAAGACCGAGGCCATTGCGTTATTCACCCATATATCGATAGGTCCAAACTCCCGCTCAACAGCCGC
>Ga0335081_10019606_pt1 | contig 10938 bp, 6 predicted proteins | sample Lox_Sample_35_FD_206713 | JGI IMG/M metagenome (GOLD analysis project Ga0335081, IMG submission 206713) | Soil microbial communities from Loxahatchee National Wildlife Refuge, Florida, United States - Lox_Sample_3.5 | ecosystem: Environmental > Terrestrial > Soil > Wetlands | place: USA: Florida...
TCTTCACCTCGTCCACCAACGTCATCACTTTCTGCCCGATCATGTTGTACACCTCCAGGCGCACGTGCGAATCCCGGGGCAGCGTGAAGTCGATGTTCGTCGACGGGTTGAAGGGGTTCGGGTAGTTCTGGCTCATCGAGTAGACCGTCGGCTTCGAGGAGGGCGCGACCGCCGTGGTCGATTGCGGGCTGACGGCGTCCGAGAAGTGGACCGCCCCCGACAGGTCGATCTGCTCGAGACGGTAGACGTTTCCCGCCACGTACGCGTTGTCGGTGTACGAAAACTCGTGCTTCACCGTCGAGGTCCCGTTCCCGGGGATGAACGCGCCGGCAATGTCCGCAAAGGCGCCGGAGGGGCCTGCGGCCTTCTGGACCTGGAAGCCGTAGTTGTTGATCTCGCTCACCGTCTCCCAGTTCAGGCTCACCGACGATTTTGAGACCGTGGTCGCGATAAATCTCGCGAGCTGAATGGGGAGGGGACTGCTCAACGGCCTGCGCCAGACGCCCGCGCCCGATATGCCGGCGTAGAGCTCGGTGCTGTTGATCCCGAGTGAGCTCACCCAGTCTGACGTGAGGCCGCTGGACGTGCCGACATTGGTGTAGGAGGGGCCGTAATCACTGGAGAAGAACACCCCGCCGCCGTTCCGGACGCCCGCGATGAGGCCGGAAGCGTTCGGGATCATGTCCAGGATAAAGGTGCTTCCCAGGTTGCCCGTGGAATCATACCAGTTCGCGCCGCCGTTCGTCGATTCCCACAGGCCGTTCCCCGTTCCTGCGAAGAGAGTGGTTCCGTATGTCTTCATCGTATTGATATTCAGCCCTTCATCGCCTGAAAGGCCGTTGCTCATCAGCGTCCACGTCGAGCCTCCGTCGGTAGACCCAAACACGCCGTAACCCTGTGTGCCGGCATAGAGCGTCGACCCCATGTACGCGAGACCGGTCACGTACGGGTTCGTGAGGCCCGTCCCCGGTGTCTGCGTCCAGTTCGTTCCGCCGTCCGTCGAAACATAAACGCCGTCGGCGAACGTCCCTGCGTAGAGCGTGCTTCCGTGGACGAGTATCGAGCGGACATCGCGCTGGTCAGCAGTTCCGAGCCCCGTCGCGGCCGAATTCCACGACGTACCATTGTTCGTGGAGTAATAAAATCCCCCTTCACTCCCCGCATAGATCGACGACCCGTTGGCTACCATCGAATGGAAGTAGTGGTTGGCAACGCCCGTGTTGGTCCAGGTCGTCCCGTCGTCGGTCGAGCGGAAGAGCCCGCTCCCGTACGCGCCCGCGAAAAGCGTTGTCCCGTTGACGGCCATCGCGTAGACGCGCGTCGCGTTAAGCCCCGTATTTGCGGCTGTCCATGAAATACTCGAAGTTGGCGAGCTCCAGACGCCTCCATAAGTTCCGGCCAGAATGTTTGAATCGATGGCAAGCGCCAGCACCGTCAGATCTCCCAGTCCGGTATTCTCCGGCGACCATGAAGCGGATGCAAGGGGGGAGAGGAATACACCGCCGCCCATTGTCCCTGCCAGGATATTGGAGCCCTGGAGTGTGAGGGAGAGGACATTAACGTTGGTCAGGCCGTTGTTGAATGCGTTCCAGGTCGCGCCGTGGTCCGTTGAGACGAAAACTCCACTCTGGGTCCCGGTGAAAACTGTCCCTCCATTGTATGCCAGCGCCTGAATGTTCGTGTCCGGAGGCTGTGTGGATGTCCGTTTCCACGTATGACCGTTATCCGTGGAGCGGGCAATCCCGAATCCCGGATTTCCACAATAAAGGTCGCTGCTCGTGCCGGCAATGGCGTGTATGCTGGGGGTCGGGTACTGCGCGTTTATCAGACCTGCAGTGTCGACCGACCAGGTGACGCCGCCGTCGCTCGTTCGCGAGATTCCACTGTAACCGCCGACGACAAGGTAGGATCCGACGACCTGCATGACATACGCATACTGAACCACCTGGTTTGCACCGTTCGCCTCATTCCATGTCACGCCGCTATCGGGCGAGACCCAGACACCCATGTGCGTCCCGGCGAACAAATTCGTCCCGACGACCGCCATGGAACGAACCTTCTGTGCTATCAAGCCGGAATACGTCCAATGCCCGCCATGGTCGGTCGATTTAAACAACCCCCCTCCCCACGTCCCGGCATACGTCGCACCGGTTGCCACTTCAAAGCAATTGATCTGTCCGCCGGGGATTCCGGTTGTGCCTACCCACTGTGCCGTCAGACCGTCATGGGCCAGGACCGAACACACAATTACGACCGCGAGACGGAACTTGTATCCCATAAGTGGTACTCCCTTGTTGAGAGATTGTTTTGGTAAAGTCTTTTCGGGACAGGCACTTAGGGGGGGGTGCCGTCGTCAGGCCGGTAGTCCTAAGATCCTTATTTCGAATGCAGGCTCAGGCCCTGCTTATTGAACAGCTCCGCACTTCCAATCGCAACGGCGGTACAGGCGAGAAATTCACATGAATCAGATGCGATAATCGATACGCGGCAATAAGAAACGGGCCGCAGCAAAGGGCATGAACACTCTATACACCTGCTCAGCGTACAACTGGTTTCATCTACAATTACTACTTTTTGAACAACTCCCACGTGATAGGAATCACCCTCAAACGCCGTTCGTCGTACTGATCAGGGGCGGCCTTTCGCCACCTCAGAGGGTGGAGCAGAGTCTCAGATGATCCACACCACCTCGGCTTCTGAAACCAGGTGCTTAAGAAACAGTCGGTCTTTGGGTTTTGAGGCGACCTCAACATATCAGGATGAAAAAGGGATCCCGGAGTCCTCCATATACTCGACATTCTTCCGAAGACGTGCCCTTCGACACTGGTATGCACTTGACGCGCCCCCCCTGCGTTTGGCCTGCGATTCTATCAAAGTATAAGATATTTTACATGAAAAAGTCACAACAAGCGGTTGAAGTTAATGACATAGATCGCGATTCGAACCCGTGTCGGGACCACATGTGTCACTGTCCTGCCGCAACGCTCATTCCCGCACAGGTGCCGGCTGTTCTTGTAGGTGCGCGCGAAATGCACTAGTTTCCGGGAGATGATTCAGCTTCCTGCGCTTAAGCTCGGCCTCCATAGAGACATTGGGAACACATGCCACCTTCCATTGCACTTGCGCGGAAGGGCATAAGGCTCACAGGGGAACACATGCAGCGGCTCTCCCATTCGTTTCCTGCATCGAAATCTCTGGCACTGGCATTCATGCTCATGCTTACCGCCGATCTCTCCCGTGCGCAGGTGGATTCAGCTTTGAACTTCTTCCCGATTCACAACAATGATCTGTGGCAGTACCGCTACCACTACGTCGAGTGTTGCTGCAATGAGGATATGTCAAGTCTGTATACCGAGCGGGTTGCGGGAGATACCACTCCGGCGAACGGCATTCATTACTGGATCCTGGAGTCGAGCCAGCCACAGTTGTTTCCCCGGCGATACATGCGCATCGATTCCGCCAGCGGCAACGTATACGAATTCTCCGGAGACACATCGACCGCCGATCCCGTTCTTTACGGCTTGCGGGCGAATGCGGGAATTATCGATACGGAAACTATCGCTGGTGTACGATCCCTTGTTAAGCGGTTCGATGGTGCGGGTACTTCCTGTTGGCTCGCATACGGTATCGGCCTCGCGAAACTTGTGACCCTGCAATACGAGTGCTTCGCCTGGAATGATCACGAGTCAGTTCTTTGTTACGCACGGATTAACGGTCAGGAAATTGGGACTTTCGCGGGAGTTGCGCATCAGCAGGAGAGAGTTCCAGCGACCTATGTACTTGACCAGAACTACCCCAATCCGTTTAATCCCGTGACGATTATTCAATACGCCCTGCCGCATTTGTCGCACGTGGTGCTCTCGGTCTATAATGCCCTCGGCCAGCTGGTCAAGACGCTCGTGAACGGGGAGGAGGAACCGGGGTACCATGATGTGTCATTCGACGCCTCGCAGCTCGCCAGCGGGGTGTATTTCTACAGACTTCAAGTTCGGGACTTCACGCAGACAAAACGACTCCTGGTTGTGAGATAAGTATCAGGCTAATGCTCACTTGTTCTTAATGGCCTGGCGCTTGGCGCCTTCGCGGTCACGTTCGTCTATATGTTCATCATCACCTGATCCAGGGAATCATGAATAACCAGCGTTCCAGGAGGTCTATGCCCTCTCGTTGCAGAGTCCACTTAGTGGGTGTTCTTATACTCGCGTCGTACAGTTGCTTTGCCCAACGAGAGATACAGTCACTGAACGGCCAATGGCTGTTCGCGCCGGATAGTCTGCGCATAGGAATGAGAGAGCACTGGTTCTCCGGCGGACTTCCCCCGACGGCCACGTCGGAGGTGCGTGTGCCCCACACATGGAATACGACGCCCGGCCTTGAAACGTACGCGGGGGTGGGATGGTATGAGAGGACTGTCCAGGTTCCGCGATCCTGGAGTACCAGTGTGACTTACATTCAATTCTCCGGAGTGTATCACGACGCAACCGTGTGGGTCAATGGCAGGAGTGCAGGAGCGCACACCGGGGCAGGGTATACGCCGTTCCGACTTGTGGTGGACTCGTTGCTTCGCTATGGCGATATCAACACGATCCGGGTTGCCGTCGACAATTCCTACAGCACGCGTTCGATCCCTTACGATCGCTCGTTCGACTGGCCCAACGACGGCGGCATCATTCGATCAGTTTCTCTGCTCGCGGTGCCCCCGCTCGCTCTGGATAACCTCAGGATCTCCGGTCGTCCGTGGCTCTCTTCGGGTGACAGCACTGGAGGGACCATTGATGTTTCATTTGATCTGCGCGGCTCGCCGGGCAACCCAAAAAAGAATTTGCAGTACGAAATTGTCGTGACGGATGAGTCGACCGCGAAGGCGAATGTCGCGTTTCGACAAAACTATCAACTGTCTTCCTCCACAGACCAGATCAGGCAACGCATTGATCTGCAGAGGGTGCATCCGTGGAACATCGACACGCCTGCGCTCTATTCGCTCAATGTCCTCCTTCGGGATGAAGGGGCGGTCGTCGATAAGATTCAAAGCACGTTCGGGTTCAGGGAAATCCGCTCCGAGGGTTCGCGCATCCTGCTGAACGGCCAACCAGTACGGTTAATGGGCGTCGAGTGGATGCCGGGTTCAAGCCTGAAAGGGGGAATGGCGGAGTCAGGGGAAGAGATGGCGAAAATGCTCCGCCTGATGCGCGGGGTGAACGCCGTGTTCACCCGATTCCATTGGGAGCAGGATGAAGCGGTATTTGACTGGTGCGACCGGCACGGCATCCTCGTCCAGGAGGAGGTCCCCCTGTGGGGAGGCGGCACTCCGCTCAATGACACACTCCTGCCCCTCGCACGGGTTCACCTCGACGAGATGATTCGGGCGCATGTCAACCATCCGAGCATCGTTATGTGGGGCGTGGGTAACGAACTCGCATCGCGCGACCCGGCAATCGTAGAGGGAGTCCGAGAGCTGTACCGGTATGCAAAGTCTCTGGACACCACGCGCCTGGTAACCTACGTCAGCAACAGGCTCGCGTTCTCCCGCGGGCATGATGCATCGGGGGTGGGTGATGTGCTGATGTTCAACGAATACCAGGACACGTGGTATGAGGGGGATCCGGCCCGGATTGGATCGATACTCGATACAATTCATCTGGATTACCCCGATCATCCGCTTGTTATTTCTGAATATGGAGTATGCGAGCCCGCGTTTCAGGGAGGAGACGACCGTCGCGCTCACGATATGATCTATCACACCGCCGTCTATGACAGCAAACCGTACGTCGCGGGAGCGATATATTTTTGCCTCAACGACTACAGGACCCACTACGGGGAGGCGGGTGAGGGGGTACTCCGACGACGCGTGCACGGAGTGTATGACATCGACGGCCACGAAAAGCCCTCGGCCCAGGTTCTCCGCCGGATGAGCTCTCCCATCAGGATCCTCAATTTCCCCTGGAATGGGACACACCAGCTCGAGCTTCAACTTGTCGGCGGAGGCGGATTGCCGAGTTATCCATGCCGTGGCTACACGCTCTACTGGTCGAAGCCGGGCGATGATTTCCGAACTCGCTCCCGGGCGGTCCACCTGCCGGATCTCTCCGCGAATCAAGAGACGAGGGTCTCACTGGATGGATTCACCGGCGACTCTGTCGTCGTCACGATCGTCCGGCCGTCGGGGGAGGTGGTGGACACGAGGGAATTTTCTTTGGGTCAGACGAAAAATCAGTAGGAATTGAAATATGACTTGTGTATATTAATATCACTGCTTACCAGCGACCCGCTTCAGGTATTTGAACCCTGGACTCGGGCATTGAGACTCGCTCTTCGATGATGAATGCATTACTCCCTCCTGCGTTCCTGATCCCGGCTTGTTTCATGGTATGGTAGACTCTTTGCGCATTCTCATTTGGAGGATGCGGAAGGGATCACGAATATCAACTATTTCAAGGGTTTTTTATGGGTTTTACGGAATTTGGTCTTTCTGACCATATTTTGCAGGGGATCGACGCGGCGGGATTCGAGGAGCCTACGCCAATACAGGCGCTGGCGATTGAACCTGCCGTGGCGGGAAAGGACGTCATCGGATGCGCACAGACGGGGACAGGGAAAACCGCCGCATTTGTGCTCCCGATTCTTCATCACCTGGCTCCCGCAAAGGGCGCGGGTCACTCGGGGAAGCTCCCGAGGGCGCTAGTTCTCACTCCGACACGGGAGCTGTGCCTGCAGGTCCAGCAGGCGGTCGTGCGCTACGGAAAGTTCCTTTCGCTTCGATCGACGTCCGTGTATGGAGGCGTCGGCATGGAACAGCAAGTCAGTGCGCTTCGACGAGGGACGGATATCCTGGTGGCAACACCCGGAAGGTTGCTTGACCACATGCAGAGGAAGACGGTCGACCTCTCTGCAGTCAGGATATTAGTGCTGGACGAGGCGGACAGGATGCTCGACATGGGATTCATCCACGATGTCCGGCGGATCATCGCGGCGATTCCGACGCACCGCCAGACGATGCTGTTTTCAGCCACGATCTCGCCGGAGATCACGTCGCTCGCTTCCGGCATACTGCATAATCCCGAGACTGTCCAGGCCGGTGAGCGACGCAACCCGGCAACGACCATCGCCCAGCATTTCTACAGCGCGCCGCAGGGGGCGAAGAACGACCTCCTTGCTTTCGCGCTGGACGCCGAGAAGATGCAGAGCGTCCTCGTCTTTTCAAGGACTAAACACGGGGCCGACAAAATCCACAGGCGTCTCGAACGCAGGGGGATTGCCTCAGTGGCGATCCACTCGAACAGGACGCAATCTCAGCGGGAACGTGCTCTCGAGGGATTCAAAGCAGGGAAGTTCCGGGTTATGGTGGCGACGGACATCGCGGCAAGGGGCATCGATGTCAGCGGGATTTCCCACGTCATCAATTTCGACGTGCCCCAGCAACCGGAGGACTACATCCACCGGATAGGTCGGACGGGGAGAGCCGGGGCGTCCGGCGATGCAATCACGTTCGTCGGCCGCGAAGAGCAGCAGTATCTGGCACGCATTGAGAAGTTCACGGGATCGCGGCATGCGGTAAAAGCGTATCCGGGATTTGTTCCCTCTTCCCCGGAGTCCCATGTGAAACAGGGTCCGGCGCCGCGCCCCGTTACCAAACCCCGGAACAAACGCGGTGGAAACCCTCATCCCCGGTTCCAGCCCGGACGGAAGCGCACCGGGCATGCGAAGCTTGAATCCTATTCTTCGGATTCCGGCGGGGGAGGGTGGTCGAACTACTGAGTCGAACGGGCAGGGCCCTGGGGGAGGGCCTTGCCGTAACCTATCGCGGAGAGTGCCATGAAGAACCTCAACGTTGCCATGCTGGGGGTCTGGAAGCTCAGGTCGAGGATTGACACGACAGCTTCCGGAGAGCGGGTGATAGATCCGATCATGGGCGCGGAACCGCTGGGGATTCTCTGTTTCTCATCAGACCATTTCGCCGCACAATTCATGAGGCGCGACCGACCGGCGTCGGGACCGGTACCGCCGTCGTTCAAGGGATCGAATAACAGCAGCGCTCTCAATGGCTACGATGCCTATTTCGGCACGTACACACTGGATGAACCCTCGGGCACGCTCAAAACGCTGCTCGAGGGAGCCGTGACACCCGCGAACGTCGGAAGCGTCTTTGAGCGCCATATCGAAGTGCGGGAAAACGAACTCACGGTGACCCTTTCAACGACCTCAACCGACGGCACGCCGGTTACCCGCAGGCTGACGTTCTCCCGCCTGACCTGAATACAGAATTCAGCCGCTTATCAAGGGCCCTGCCTCCAGAATGAGTATCTCCAGAAACCTGACGGCCGCAGTCGCGCTGCTGATTCTCGGATTGTCATGCACGCCGATTCGTCCGGCAAAACTGCAGAGACTGCCTTCAGCGCCGGGATCAATCGCGTTGGATTCCGTGCAATCAGGTATCGTCTTTGAGTACGCGCAGCATTTTCCGAACGGGACTCAGCTGTCAATCTGCATCATCAGAGGGGACTCGGAGCGGTACGCCGGGATCGAAAGACGCAACGATTCGCTGGTGTGCATCGACAATGCTGACAGCGTCTTCGAGGTCGGGTCAATCACAAAGACGTTCACGGGCACGATGCTCGCTAAGATGGTCTATGATGGGAAGGTCCGCCTCGATGAACCCATCAAGAACATCATTCCTGTGAGCCTGAAGCAAAGTCAGGTCAACGGCAGGGAAGTGGAGCTTGTGGACCTGGCCAACCATACTTCCGGCTTACCCTTTGAACCGACGAATGTCAAGAACGACAAACGCTACCCGTTTGATCCTTACAGCCCGTACAGGGACTATTCGACCCAGAGGCTCTACGAATATCTCTCCCGCGACATGGTGCTCAACTCCATGCCTGGCGAGAAACGGCTCTACTCCAATCTCGGGGGAGGATTGCTGGGTCACGCACTGACACTTCTCTCCGGCAGGACATACGAAGGCCTGCTTGCAGAGTCCATTTGCACGCCGCTCGGCATGCAGCATACATTTGTTGAAGCCGACACGGAGCGGAATGGATGGATCGTCCGGGGAAGAGATCCCTCGGGGCATTTGCTCCCGCGGGACGGTGATTGTGGCGTCCTGACGGGTGCGGGAGGCATAAAATCCTCGGCACGGGACCTGGCGAAATATCTCAGAAAGAACATAGCCGATACGACGTATTTCTACCTCGCGCAGAAATCCACAAAGGCGTTTGACGAGCACTTTACGGGGGGACTCGGCTGGGCAACGTACAGCGAGTCAGGAAAGCACCACGTGGGGGCGTTCGGAGCGACAGGGGGATACTCTTCCGGGGTCATCTTTGAGCGACAGGAACGTGTGGGGGTGGTTCTGCTCACAAATGTCTCGGCGTTCCTGCTTGCAGAGGCGAACTACACCGAGAAACTCTGCCGTGCGCTCTATGATCCACTGCCGTATGCTCCAAAACGATAGCCTGTCTCGCCAGGCATTTCAACGAGGCGGCGGACAGAGGATGCTCCGGTGATATCCATGTTGACACAGACTCCTATTAGAAGTACGTTGAATGCGAAGATTTCTTCAGTCTTCTCTATTGGGAATTGCGGGGGGTCTCTTATTCCGGGATCATGAGGGCCACGCAGCATGGGAGCCGGCTGCACCGTTCTGATGCTTTTCTTGTCGAGCCTGGAGGGATCCACGACGGACCCGACCGCCCTGTCAGAGCAGCTCGTGATCGTCCGGACCGCAGGATGGGACGCTCCGGCCGGGACAATTGCATGGTACGAACGCAATCGCCTTGGAGATGCCTGGACCCGGGCAGGAGAAGCGCGCGATGTCACGATCGGGAGTGCGGGCCTCGCTTGGGGGACAGGGTTGCACGGGGGGGTTCTTGACGAAGGCCCTGAAAAACGCGAAGGGGACGACCGGTCGCCTGCAGGTGCATTTCGCCTGAGTGCGGTCTTTGGATACGCACCGCGTGACAGCGTGGGATCATTGAGGATGCCGTATATCCAGATGACATCCACGTGCCAGTGCGTGGACGACGTTCACTCAAGATACTACAATCTCGTGCTGGACAGCCTTTCAGTCGACAGCGCGGATTGGAAAAGCCACGAACGGATGCACCCTTCCGCGGGTGATTGGTATAAATGGGGCATCTTTATCGACAACAATGTGAGTCCCCGCGAAGGAGGACGCGGGTCCTGCATCTTCCTCCACGTCTCAGAAGGGCCCGGCATTCCGACCAGCGGGTGCACGGCCATGAGTGAAGCGACCATCGTTACGCTCATCCGATGGCTTGAGGCTGCAAAGCATCCGGTCCTGGTGCAGCTCCCCGAGCTCCAGTACGAGAGGCTAAAGCCCCGGTGGCAGCTTCCCTGAACACCTCTCCCTGAGCTGTCCGATCAAGATTGGATGCCGAAATCCCGGGAGGCGCTCACATACGTGATGATCCGAACGTGACGTGACTCACAGCCCGATGTGTTAAAGAATGCCAAATTCAAGGGTGACCTGAATTAATACCCGGGGAAACTCCCGGAGTGCACCGGTCTTTGCACGAGCGGCCTCTTTTTCCGAGACAGGAAGGAGAGGCCTTCGTCGTTCTAAGGAAGGATAAGCTCATGAAACGCTCAGCCCTGCTCCGAATTCTCCTTGTTCTGATCTTCTTCGGAAACGCAGCCCGTGCCCAATGGCTCGCTTCAAGCGACACGCTCATGAGCGACATACGGGGCGTCGTTTCCAACGGCTCTTACCTTTTTGCCGGCGCCTATGCCGGAGTTTACCGGTCCGGCGACAACGGCTCCACCTGGACTTCTGTCCTGAAAAACGTCGACGTCCGTGGAGTTGTCGCGATTGGATCCAGTGTCTTCGCGGGGACCTACGGATATGGCGTGTATCGTTCCACTGATAACGGGGCCACCTGGGTCCCGGCTGACAGCGGATTGACGAATCACAATACCACG
>Ga0335081_10019607_pt1 | contig 10937 bp, 9 predicted proteins | sample Lox_Sample_35_FD_206713 | JGI IMG/M metagenome (GOLD analysis project Ga0335081, IMG submission 206713) | Soil microbial communities from Loxahatchee National Wildlife Refuge, Florida, United States - Lox_Sample_3.5 | ecosystem: Environmental > Terrestrial > Soil > Wetlands | place: USA: Florida...
CAAGAGGTCTGCACGATGGGTTCCGGCAGTACGGGAATTCCGCAGTTCAGGCATTCGAGACAAAGGGCAACACGAGTTTGTAAGGAGGGAAAATGGAGGAAACTGGCAAGCTTTCTCGCAGAGGCTTTCTCAAAGCCGCGGGGGTGGCGGGCATTGCGCCTGCGATGACTGCTTTTCCCTTTCAAAATCTCATGGCAGTCGAGGAATTTGAAAAGCACCCCGAGGAAAAGCCGACGTTCACGGTCACCAAGAAAGTTCCGCAGGTCTGCTCGCGGGCCTGTGAAATCAACTGCGCGGTCAATGTGGTGGTGGGAGTCGATCCCAAGACCGGCATGGAACGCGCCATAACCATCGCAGGACGGCCCGAGGATCCGGTCGCCGAAGGCAAGTACTGTGTAAAGGCCATGGGCTTCGTGGATTCCATGTTCGACCCGGACCGGCTGATGGTTGCCCTGAAGCGGACCAATCCGGTCAAGGGAACGGATTCCGACCCGGGTTGGATCACGGTCAAATCCGCGGATGCTCTGAACGACGTTATTTCCACCATGAAGAAGCATTCGGCAGATGAGATTCTGATCTGTTCGCCTGGGAATCCGTTCACCAACAAGCTGTGCAAGTCCCTGGGCGTGATCAGAAGCGACCAGAGAACGGAATGCTTTGGGGTTCATTACTACATCAATTGCTTGACGATCTCGAACCCACCCAACAACGTTTATTCCAGTACCTATACTCCTTCGCATCATCTGCCAGGCTATGACTACGACATGGCGAAATACCAGATTTGGTTCGGCTTCGATTCCTTCAGCAAGTCGGCCAAAGCCGGAATGCTGCCGCACTGGATCGCCGGTAAGAAGAACGGCTCCAAGATCGTGATGTTCAACCCGGTCAGAACACCAATCGCCGACAATTTTGCGGATGCGTACTATTCGATTAAGCCCGGCACCGATCTGGCGGTAGCGCTGGCCTTCATCAACACCATTATCTCCAATAAGAAATACAACGTGGATGCGCTGAAGAAGTATTCCGATGCGCCGGCGCTGGTCGATCTGGAGACCAAGACCGCGCTGAAGACCAAAGATGGAATCTTTTATGCCTGGTGTCTAAACCACCAGCGGATCGAAACGGCCGACACCTGCGACGCACCCGCGCTGGAAGGTGGCAGCTACAAGTTCACGCTGGACGGCAAGGAGATCACCGCCAAGCCGGTGTTCCAATTGCTGTCGGAGACCGTCGCTCCGTTTACGCCGGAATGGGCGGCGCCCATCACCGACGTGAAGGCTAGTGTCATCCGCAAGATAGCGCTCGATTTCGCGGCTGCGGCTCCCTATGCCGTCATACCGTCGAACAAACGCGATGCCGCGGGTCCCAATTATGCGAACAGCTGGAGGCTGCGTCATGCCATCAGCGTGATCAACACCCTGATGGGTTCGATCGATCATGAAGGCGGTCTGCTGCTTTTGCATGATGTCAAGATTCCCTGGCTGGAGGATCTGGCGAAACCGGTCGAGCCGTATCCGGCTCTGCCCCCCAAATCGCCCGACTTCCGGAACGAGTTCCCCGTCAGCAATGACATCTACCGGCACAAGGACTTCTCCGCTCCCGGCCATTACGGCATGTTGGGTTACGGCCTCTACACCTCGGATACCGTAAAGGTCGTTTTCTATGCCAACCCGCATCGGGGCCTGTTCGCAACCATCCAGCCCCAGATGCTGGAGGCGGCTTTAGCGAAGAAGGAAATGGTGGTGGATTGGAACCTGTACCTGGATGACCTGGGCTACTGGTGCGACTATGTTTTGCCGGCGCCGCACCAGTTCGAAGAGCCCAAGCTGGATGTGCGGACCTACTATCCGAAATGGGCATGCCTGGTCGGTGGTTCTGCCGTCCAGAAGCCACCCGGCGATCAGATCGGCTGGGGCACGGTGACGACCAAGATCGGCTTGGCGCTTGCCTCGAAGTACTGGACGACGGATGGTAGTGGGGATCCCAAAAAACTGGTGCCCATGAACATCGCTGACGCCACGGTCCAAGGTGTAGGGGCGGCGGCAAACGCGAAGGAGTTCATGGGAAAGGGCGGCTTCTGGATCAACAAGGCGCCCTATCAGGACTACAAGCAGATCCGGGACCAGGGATTCGGCCGGCCCGATGGGCGGGTGAGAATGTTTATCGACGAGTTCACCAAAGTCGATCATTCGCCGCTGCCGATCTGGGCGCCGAGATGGCAGGAGCCCGACGAGCAGTACCGGTTCTCCCTGCTGGTGACCAGGGCCCCCTGGTACATGCACGCCGATCCCAACTTCATCAACAACCCCGTGCTGAAACAGATCAACGACAAGAACTACATGGACGCTGTGTGGATCAGTCCGCGCGCGGGAAGCAAGCTCGGCCTGAAGGATGGCGACGCAGTGATCGTCGAGAGCAACCCGAAGTACATGAAGCTGCTGCCGCGGCCGGTCAAAGCCAAGGTGCATTTGTCCAAGCGCGTTACGCGCGACGACTGCATGCTTGCATTCCATGGCATTGGCCACCGGGCAAAGAACCTGAAGGTGGCGGCCAACTACGGGTACCGCGACGGCGACCTTGTCCCGCAGAAAGACCCCAGCATGAGCAAGAAGCACGATCCGCTGGGGATGGGCTGGGTTGAAGACGTTTACGTCAGCATCAGGAAGGCGTGAGGGAGGCCAGGATGAAAGAACAAGCGATCTTAGTCGATACCACGTATTGCACCGGATGCAATAGCTGCACCTATCGGTGCATCCAGGAATTCGGTGAACACGACCTGGCAGCCCGTGGATTCTTCCGCACCTTCGTCCAGATCACGGACGACGGCATGGTGAAGAAGCAATGCATGAGCTGCAAGGATCCTCAGTGCGTCAAAGCCTCGTCGGGAGCCTTTACCAAGTCGGCCTACGGCCCGGTGTTGGTGAATGCCGCCCAGATGAAGGGCGCGAAGGACGCAGCGGATGCCTGCCCCTTCCACGTCCTCCAGTATGACGAGAAGACCGACAAAGTGATCAATTGCAACATGTGCGCGCACCGGCTGACCGCGGGACAAAAGCCGGCGTGCGTGGACGCGTGTCCTTCCGGAGCGCTGCAATCCGGCGATTACGAGACGATGGCGGCCCAAGCCAAACAGCTCGCGGCCGAGAAGAAGCTCAAGATCTACGGATTGCACGAGAATGGCGGGACACACGTCATTATCCTCACCAAGGCGGATCCGGTGGCGCTGGGTTATCCCAAGGTCGCCAGGAAACACATGGCGGAACTGACCGGCGATTTGACCGCACTGCCCTTGGTTGCGGGCGCCCTCTATGCCGGCTTCAAGAAGTACAGCGACAGAAGGGCAACCGTCGAGAGCGCTGGCAAGGAAGCGAAAGCGAAGTAACCGTGTCGCACAACTCGATCCGGCGGGCCGGTCCTGCCGGCCTGCCGGATTGCGTGAAAATTCTTCGGCTGCCCTCTCTTGAGCAGCCAGTAGAAGGTGACAAATGGAAGCACTGGCAGAAGGAGTGGCGGAACTGGAAGCCAAAGCCGCACTGCATTCCCTGCTTGCACAAGCCATGAACTATCCCACCGCAGAGCTCGTCGACTCCCTGCGTAAGGGAAGGTTTGCCGGCGCTCTTAACGAATCGCTGGCCATGCTGGCCCGCGCTGCTTTGAAGGGCGACATTGAGAAGTGCAGCAAGGAGTATCAACGGAGAGACCCCTCGGACGAGAAGGAGATGCTCCTCGAGCTCGAGCGTGACTATACCCGGATGTTCTTCTCATCGAAACCCCGTCTGGCCTATCTGTTCGAATCGGTCTATCGCGAAGGCAGGCTGCTGCAGGAATCCACCTTTGAGATTGCCGGACTCTACCGCGATGCGGGGTTGGTCCTGAACGACGATTTTAGACTTCCCCCGGACCATATTGCAGTGGAACTGGAGTTCCTTTCGTTCCTCTATTTCAAGGAGATCGAAGGACTGCAGAACGGAAACAAGGAAGCCGTTGAATACGCGCGGGAGCTGCAGGGCATAGTCACCCACAAGCATCTCAAGCCTTTTGCAATCAACGTCGCTGAGAGGGTGGCCCAGCATGCCAGAACGCCCTTTTATCGGACGGTAGCTCATGTCCTAAAGCAGTATTACTCACAGGAAGTGCTGGCTTAAAGGTCGCTTCACAGGAGGCGCGCTTTGAAACACATCATTCATATCGCAATCGTACTGTGTCTCTTCGTGGGTGTCGGCGTGAGTCAGGCGAAGACTGGCTCCGCAGAGATGCTGGTGCAGACTGACTGGCTTGTCGCCCATCTGAACGATCCCGGCTTGGTGATCCTGCATGTCGGGATAGACCGCTCTGCCTATGACGGCGGTCATATCGCCGGAGCCCGATTCGTCGACTGGAGCGACATCACCGTCGCGCGCAATGGCGTTCCTAACCAGCTGCCTGCCGCCGAGGTCTTGCAGACAGCTCTGGAGCGTGTTGGTGTTGGCGATAATGCGCACGTCATCGTGTACGGGGATACGCCTCTGCTGGCGGCACATGCCTACTTCGCGCTCGACTATCTCGGCCACGCCAACCAGTCCATGCTCGATGGTGGGTTGGCGAAATGGAAAGCGGAGAAGCGTCCGCTTAGCAAGGCACCGCCGACCGTAACCGCCGCCAAGCTGACGATCCAGCCGCACCCTGAGCTGCTGGCCGACCTGGAGGCAGTTCAGAAAATGGTGGCGGAGAAGAAGGTCCCTATGATCGATGGACGCCCGCCTGAGCAGTTCTCTGGCGCTAGCCCCGGGGATGGCATCAAACGCGGCGGGCATATCCCCGGGGCCAAAAACGTGTGGTGGGTGCAGACGATAGTCAGCAAAGAAAACCCTGTGCTGAAGCCCATCGCCGAGATCCGCGCCCTCTACGAGGCGGCCCGCGCCAGGCCCGGCGAGGACGTCCTGGTTTATTGCCGCACCGGGCCCATCGCGATGCACGAGTACTTCACGCTCAAGCTCGCAGGCTTCCGTCCTGTGCTCTACAACGGGTCATTCATGGAGTGGAGCAACGCGGCTGGAACCGCCATTGAGAGCGGAACCGGCGGATCGCTCTAGCGCGGTCCCGTGTCGTTGTCCAGATCCGCCGGCCCGCGGTATTCGGGCAGCGCCGCCGGCCGGTGGATCGCTCCGCCGATGGTGACAGGCCCCGGGGAAGCTGCAGGCCGCTTCCCGCGCGGCCTCGAAAGGAGCAAGGGACGGTCATGGCTGCGAAGGTTACACGCCGCGAGTTCGTCAAGCTGTCTGCAAGTGCAGGAGCGGCACTCGGGGTGGGGAGTGTTCTTGCTGCGGAGGCGCTCCCTCGCCCCGGCTGGCATGGGTCGCAACGAATCGCACAGATCGCCACCAACTGCGAGATGTGCTTTTGGCGTTGTGGGATCCTCGCCGAAGTCGCGGACGGAAAAGTCGTAAGGATCACCGGCAATCCCGACCATCCTCTGACCCAAGGGCGCCTGTGCGCGCGCGGCAACGCCGGGGCTGAACTGCTCTACGATCCCGACCGGTTGAAATATCCGCTCTTGCGAACCGGCAAGCGCGGCGAGGGCAAGTTCGAGCGCATCAGTTGGGATCCGGCCCTCGATCACTTCGCCAAGCGGCTGCTGGATATCAAGGTCCAGTACGGACCTGAGAGTGTCGCGCTCTTTCCTCACGGCGTAGCGTCGACGTTCTTCGGCACGCTGATGAAGGCGTACGGCTCTCCGAACCACGCCGAGCCTTCGTTCGCGCAGTGCCGGGGCCCGCGCGATGTCGGATACGCGCTCACCTTCGGCCGTGACCTGGGTTCTCCTGAGCCGCTCGACCTGGAAGAAGCGAAGCTCATTGTTCTGATCGGATCTCATATCGGCGAGAACGTCTTCACCTCGCAGGTGACGGCCTTCGCCGACGCCCTGTCGCGTGGCGCCCGGCTGATTGTGGTGGATCCGCGCTTTTCTACGGCGGCAGCCAAAGCAGATTGGTGGTTGCCGATCCGGCCCGGAACTGACATTGCTCTGCTTTTGGCGTGGATGCACGTCCTCATCGCCGAAAACGCTTACGACAAGGATTACATCGGGAAATACGCCAACGGCTTCCCCGAACTCGCGGCGTACGTGCGCGGATTCACGCCAGAGTGGGCGGAAGCGATCACTGAGCTCCCCGCGGCCGACATTCGAGAGACGGCCATGGCGATGGCGGAGGCCAAGCCGGCCGTACTGCTGCATCCCGGGCGGCACGCAGCCTGGTATGGCGATGATACCCAGCGCGCACGCGCCATGGCCATCCTGACGGCGCTGACTGGAAGCTGGGGACGCAGGGGAGGAATTTTTCTTCCTACATCATTGAAGGTAGGAAAACTCAGCCTCCCCCCGTTTCCGAGGTCACAACGGGGCCGTGCAGATGGCGCCGGCAGCGTCTTTCCTTTCGCCTCGGAGGAGGAAGGCGTTACTAATGGGCTGGTCGACGCCACTCTGACCGGCAAGCCGTACCCCATCAAGGGCTGGATTATCTACGGCCAGAACGTGCTGGAGAGCATTCCGCAGCGGCAGAAAACGCTCGCCGCCATGGAGCAACTTGACTTCATCGCGGTGGTAGACGTGATGCCGATGGAGCAAGTCAACTACGCTGATCTGGTCCTGCCGGAGGCCACCTATCTGGAGCGCTACGATTGGCCCCACGTTGTGCCCAGCGCAAAGCGGCCGTTCCTGGCCCTGCGCCAGCCCGCGGTCGAGCCACTGCATGAGTCGCAGCCGGGTTGGTGGATCGCCAGGGAAATGGCGCGCCGCCTCGGTCTCGAAGCTTATTTCCCGTGGAAGACTCCCGAGCAACACCTTCAAACTCTCACCGAGCCGATGGGGGTCAATGCGGACGTGCTGCGGACGCGCGGTGCAGTCACTTTCGCGGGCAGGCCCTATATTGAAGATCGTCTTCCGGAGGACGGCCCGCTGTTCCCCACCGCCAGCGGCAAGATCGAACTGTATTCTTCGTCGCTGAAAGAAGCGGGCTTTGACCCGCTGCCGCGTTACACGCCGGTGGCGAATCCCCCGATCGGATATTTTCGCCTTCTCGACGGGCGCACTCCTCTCCACTCCTTCGCACGCACGCAGAATAACGCGCTGCTCGACTCGCTGGCAGCGGAGAACGAACTCTGGATCAACGTCAAGGCAGCGCACGATCTGGGCTTGCGAGACTCGCAGCGGGTTGTGCTGGAGAACCAGGATGGCGTGGGGAGTCTGCCCATCAAGGTGCGCGTGACCGAAGGCATTCGCCGTGATTGCGTTTACATGGCGCACGGGTTCGGCCATCAGTCGAAGAGCTTGAGGCGCGCCTACGGCCGAGGCGCTTCCGACACCGGACTAATGACGCGCGTGCAAGTGGATCCCATCATGGGCGGGACCGGAATGCGGGTCAACTTCGTCCGCGTGCTGAGGGGAGAAGGGTAGAGGCTATGGCACGATACGCCATGGTCGTTGACCTGAAAAGGTGCGTGGGCTGCCAGGCCTGCACGGTGGCATGCGACAAGGAATGGGATGTCCCCCTCGGCTGCGCCCGCACCCATGTTCAGCCCACGGGTATCGTCGGTACGTTCCCCAAGCTGACATCCGGCTTTCGCGTGGCGCAATGCAACCAGTGTGACCACCCGTCGTGTGTAGCCGCGTGCCCCACCGGCGCCACCCATCAGTCATCGGACGGCATCGTCCGCATCGATCGCGGGCTGTGCATCGGCTGCGGCTATTGCGTCGAGGCCTGTCCCTACGACGCGCGCTATATCAACCCTGCCATCAACCAGGCCGACAAGTGCGACTTCTGCGCGGCCCGCCTGGAGCGCGGCCTGCAACCGGCCTGCGTCGCGACCTGTACCGCTCACGCCAAGTACTTCGGCGACCTGGAGGATTCGAACAGCGAGGTCTTCCGCATGGTCTACGAAAGCGGTGCGCGCAGACTGCAGACGGCACAGGTCTCCATCGGCCCCAACGTCTATTACATGGGCAGGAAGCAGGATGTTGACCTCGTGCTCGCCAAGTTTCCACCGCGTGCGCCGCGGATGGCGGCTTCCAGCGAGTTCTGGGCCCGGCTGCTGAAGCCGCTGGTCCTGGCTGCGGTGGGCGCCACCTTTCTCGGCCAGGCGGTCGCGTTCTTCTATCAGTTGGCGAGCGGTGAGCAGGACCACGAAAACCAGGAGAAGACTTGATGGTGGCTCCAACCATTACGCAGGCGCCGCGGCCGCTCACGGCCGCAGAAGCCGACGCACTTTCCCAGCGGCAGGTGAAAAAGCATGACGTGGCGATCATGCTGCTGCACTGGTTCAACGCCGTGGTTTGGATGCTGGAACTGGCCACCGGCCTGGCTCTGCTCAGCTCTTCCTTTAGAGTCATGCCCTGGTGGTACATCCGGATCGTGCAGGGGTTCTTCCAGTCCCGGGCCAACATGCTGCAATTCCACATCGCTCTTGGGATCACCTGGATCGTGGTGTTTCTCGTCTATGGCACGTTTGGATTCCGGACCTACCTGAAGAAAGAAGTCTTGCAGCGAGAGATCAGCCTCGATGGCGATGACATCCAGTGGCTGAAGACTCGTGTTCTGCGCATGCTAAGGCGTTCCGCCGAGCCCTTGCCGCCCCAGGGCATTTACAACGCCGGCCAAAAGCTGTTCGCATCGATGGTTTATGCCATGGTCCCGGTCATCATGATCACGGGCCTGATCATGACCTTGCACCTCGTCGGCACGGCCGCGGTCGGGTGGGCCGCGGCGATCCACTTCGCTGCCGTGGGAGCGGTCGTCTCCGGGCTTATGATCCATGTATACATGGGCGCGGTATTCCCGGAAGAGAAGCCCGCGTTCTTCTCCATGATCACGGGAAACGTGGATGAACTGTATGCCTACAGCCACCACTTCAAATGGTGGAAGGAAGTCTGCAGGGCTCGCAGCCCCATCTTGGATGGGCCTGAGACGCACCCACCACATGCTCCGCAGAAAGAGGAAACGTCAGTTGAAGGAGAGAAACACCAATGAGGCGCTCCATAGAGCTCACTGGAAACAAGCTGGCCGTACTAGCGGTAGTGCTGCTGGCGGCTGTGCTGGCCTTGGCCGCCGCAATCAGCCATAGCGTGAGAGCGGCGGAGACCAAGGCCGCGGTGGAGGCCATTACCAAAGAGGACAGTCAGGTCACCGCCGGCGAGCTAGCGCAATGGATCATCGGGAAGCGGCAGGACTACCAACTGATCGATCTGCGTGAGCCCTGGCAGTTCGACGACTATCACATTCCCACCGCCATCAACATTCCGTTTGCCCAGTTTTTCGGCGCCGAAAGCCGTCTGGACAAGAGCAAGAGGATAGTCGTTTATGGTCTGGGCGCGGGCCAGGCGGCGCAGACGCAACTGCTGCTTGCGATGAAAGGCTACCGGGCCTGCGCGCTAAATGACGGCATCATCGCCTGGTGGGATGAGGTCATGACCCCCACCAGCATGCGCAGCGCCAACCCGCAGTCATCCGGATATCAGCAGGCGCGGCAGCTTCGCGAATATTTCATGACGGGAGGCCGCGTCGGCGAGCCGCCGACCGCCGTGACTGCGCCCCCGCCCCAGCCGCCTGCGGCAGCGGCTCCGGCGAAGACCGTTAAGAAACCTGCTACAAAGCCGGCTGCTAGACCCGTCGCGAAGCCGACGCAGAAGCCGGCGAAGGACAAGGAAAAAGAGCGGTTGAAGCTGGGGACGGGCTGCTCTTAACCAGTTCAGCCGGCGAGCAGTTCAGAGCCCCGCGGGATCGCAACTGAAGGAACTTCAGAAACGACTTCTTTCCAGATCCGGCAGGCGCTGTTTTACGGGTTCCAGCTGCTCAAGAAGATCTGTGACATACAAGCGCGACTTCTGAATTCTCGCGCCAAAGTGATTCTCCAGTCTCGCTTGCACCATGCGCGCCAGGTTGAGCACCTGCTCAAATCCCGTGTACTTGTTGCGCCACTGTTGTTGCGGGAAGTGGTAACGGATCACCGAGTTCTTGAGCGCATGCTTGTTGGTCGGGTGGCGGAAGAAATCTGGATTGTTCAGGACAAAATTCACCAGGGGAATTCGGAGCCATGCCAGCATGATCTCAGGGGTACTGAAGTAAAAGAACGGTTCGTGCCGCAGATGATTTCTGCGGCACCATTCAAGGGGAGTTGTGTAGCTGATATCTACCTTTAAGTATGGGTCCGCCACCGTCAAGACCCTCTTTGACGCATCCACTTCGTAAAGCTGCTCCCCGCCGGCCAGAATTGCAAACCCGCCCATGCTTTCGACGATGGACATTTCTTTAACCATCATGTAGCGGAAGAGTTCGCCCGCGACATATCCATCTTCAATGTAGTTATCCAGTTCGTTCTTCACGAAGTCGAAAATATCGAGAGGATACAGCTCCTGCCGTACCTGGTTCTGCTGGCACCATCGCTTCGCATATACGACGTCATGAGCGTTCTTGCCGTCGGCGAATTCAACCGTCAGTACACTGAATGGCAGGTTGAGTCTAAGGAAAATCTCGCTCAGCGTTTCGCTGTCGACTCCGCCGCTTGAACAGATCCAGATGGGCTTGCTTGTAGACTCCGCTAGAGAGACCGCCGCTTTCTCCAGCTCTTCAATCCATGGGAGCGGTGTACGGACACAATGGGAAAATTTGAACCGGGAGGCGGCTGTCGGGAAATCCGGCTCATCCCAACAATACTGCAAGTTATCCGCGCTCGCCATGGTCGGATTATAGCTCTCACGCCACCACGCCTTGGGAGTTGAGGGCGCGGCGTGGAACACGGCGGAGCTCTGCTGGCCAGGTATCGCTGCGGGTACACGATTCTGACGGGCGACTGCCGCCGCAACGGGAAACTCGGATCAGCATGTCACTGCAGGTCAAGCTGCAAACGTGCTATATGTATCACAGGCTTAGGCAGGGACTGTATATGAGCAAGTTGGAGAGGCTGTT
>Ga0335081_10019608_pt1 | contig 10936 bp, 7 predicted proteins | sample Lox_Sample_35_FD_206713 | JGI IMG/M metagenome (GOLD analysis project Ga0335081, IMG submission 206713) | Soil microbial communities from Loxahatchee National Wildlife Refuge, Florida, United States - Lox_Sample_3.5 | ecosystem: Environmental > Terrestrial > Soil > Wetlands | place: USA: Florida...
GCTCAAGATCGGCGAACGGCTACCCGTGGCAACCGGCTCGTTTCAGCCCGGCATCGGCGGCGTCGGTATTAACCCGCTGGTCAATACTCAGTTCCAGTACATAGACGTCGGCGTGAATATTGACGTGACGCCGCACGTGCACGCCGACCGTGACGTTACTTTGAAGATCACGATGGAGATTTCGTCGCAGGTCAACACGGTAAACATCGGCGGCATCTCCCAGCCGGTCATCGGGCAGAAAAAAGTGGATTTGGGCGAAATCCGGCTGAAGGACGGAGAATCCAGCCTGATCGGCGGCATTCTCGACGATACAGAGACCAAGTCGCTGAGCGGCATCCCCGGGTTAGCACAAATTCCGATCCTGAAATACCTTTTCGGACAGACCACCACGGATCATCAGGAAGATGAGACGGTATTCGCGATCACTCCGCACATCATTCGTGGTTCGGATGTAACCGCAGACAACCAGCGCGCTATCGATATTGGGACGGCAAATGCAATCGAGTTGCGGCACGTGAGCCGGCCAGCGGCCCCGGCCAGTTTGCCGGCGCCAACGGGTCCGGCGCCGACGCCTCCGAGTGCAACCCGGACTCCGGCGGTTCAGCCTCCGGCGGCACAGCCTGCCGCGCCTTCGGCGGCAAGTTTCCTTTTTGATCCGCCGACGATTCAGGCGACCAAGGGGAACACTTTCGCCGTGAATCTGCTGATTGCGGGCGCGCAGAACGTTTATTCCGTACCCGTGCAGTTGAACTACAACCCCAGCATGCTGCAATTGGTGAATGTGTCGGACGGCGGTTTCCTGTCGCAGGACGGACAGGCCGTGGTGCTGGTCAAACGGGAAGACGAGGCCGTGGGGCAGGTGCTGGTTACGGCGAGTCGTCCGCCTGGCGCGGGCGGGGTTTCCGGACAGGGCACGGTGGTCACCCTCACTTTCCAGGCCAAGGCGAGCGGCCAGACTCCCCTGACCATTACCCGGGGCGGCGCTCGCGACCCCGGTTTGCAGGCCATCGCAGTCAACGGGGCACAGGCTTCCGTGACAGTGGAGTAGCACGGAGTGGGCCCTTCTCTGCACTCGATGGAATTGATCACGAAGATGAAGATGTTGAAGTCTGGTTGCGGCTTTCCGGCTTTTCGCTCTGAGCGCGACAGGACGACGGCTCGAAGAGCCGATCGCGGTTTCACGCTTATCGAGCTGGTGGTCGCGACCATGATTCTGGCGATCCTGACCCTCATGGCCGTGCCTTTGGCGCACGTCACGGTTCAGCGCGAGAAGGAGCGCGAGCTCCGGCAGGCTCTGTGGCAGATGCGCGACGCCATCGACCGCTACAAAAACGATGCCGACAATCAGCGATTCCAGATCAAGGTAGACAGCCAGGGCTATCCGCCCGATCTGGAAACCCTGGTCAAGGGCGTGGACATTCAGGGAAAGAAAGTCCGCTATCTGCGTGCTATCCCTGAGGATCCGATGACCAAGAGCAAGGAGTGGGGCCTGCGCTCCATGCAGGACGATCCCGACTCCGACTCCTGGGGCGGACAGAGCGTGTTCGACGTTTACACCAAATCGGAAGGCACCGGGCTCGACGGGACGAAATACAAGGACTGGTAGATGCCAGGGGGGACAAACAATACGGAGCGCGGGACAGTCGGCCTCGGCATCAGATGTCGGGCCTTCGCTTGCCGGCGGAACGTCCCGAGGCGATTCGCGCGATCATTTGGCTTTACTCTGCTCGAGTTGATGATCGTGATCAGCATAATGATGATCCTGCTGGCCGTGGCTGTGCCGATGTACAACCAGTCCATTGTGCAGGCCCGGGAATCGGTTTTGCGCTCGAACCTGAACATGCTGCGTAACCTGATTCAGCAATACACTCTCGACAAACAGAAAGCTCCGCAATCGCTCGACGACCTGGTGCAGGGTGGCTATCTGAAGCAGATCCCGGTTGATCCCATGACCCGCGAGGCAAACTGGGAGGTGGTACAGGAGGACGTGCTGATGGCCGCGGACCAGCAGGATCCGGGCATCACCGACGTGCACTCCGCCTCGAACGGCACCGCTAGCGACGGAACGGCGTATAGCAGTTGGTAGCAAACATCTGCGGCCCAAGCCCGCGAAATCCAACCCGTTTTGAATGTCTTAGACGCTTACCCGCTGCCTTCGATTTTGGAGGTGAGTAAGCCAACGTGATCGACGCCGGCACTGTGCGCATCGTCTATGACCGCGGCGACATCGCTCCAAGGGAGACTGTCATCGGCCTTGACGAATAGCACTCTCTGGGCGCGCGTCTTATAGATGTCGATGAGGCGGCTGTCGAGGTCCTGCCAGGCAACGTTCTCCTGGTTCAGCTTCAGCTGTGGCTGGCCATCCGGGCCGGGAAGCAATTGCAATACGACCGAGCGATTGTTCGGCTGCGGCTTGGCGTGCTTGGGAGGAGGCTGCGGGATGGCCGCTCTTTCTCCCCAGGGAGTATGCGGGGTGATGATCATGAAAATGACCAGCAGTGTCAAAAGCACATCAATCAAGGGCGTGACATTCATTTGGCCGAATGTGCCCTTGCCCAGTCCTCCACCACCCATTGTTTCTCCCGAATGAGCGGAGACCCACAAAACCTTTTACTAATTTAGATGCCGACGACGCTTTTCACGGTGCCCGGCATTCACAAAGTCCTTCAAGTTCCGCTCGTAGAATTGCACGGCTCGTGGTGAAAGCACTAACATCTATCTATGCCCGTCGAAACTGAGATTCAGGCTCCCGCGTCCATTCGCGCGCCGCGCGGCAATCGAATTACCTGCAAAAGCTGGCAGCAGGAAGCCGCCATGCGCATGCTCATGAACAACCTCGACGAAGAGGTCGGCGAGCGGCCCAGAGATCTTGTAGTTTACGGTGGAACCGGTCGCGCCGCGCGCAGTTGGGAGGCCTACCATGCCATCGTCGCCACGCTGAAGAATCTGGGGAATGATGAGACGCTGCTCGTGCAGTCGGGCAAACCTGTCGGCGTATTCAAGACTCACGATCACGCGCCGCGCGTGCTGATTGCGAATTCCAACCTCGTCGGCCACTGGTCGAACTGGGAGAAATTCAACCAACTGGAGCGCGCCGGCCTGATGATGTATGGGCAGATGACGGCCGGATCGTGGATTTACATCGGTTCGCAGGGCATCATTCAGGGAACGTTTGAAACTTTTTCTGCCGCGGGTGAAAAGCACTTCGGCGGTGATCTTGGAGGGAAGTTGATCGTGAGCGGTGGTATGGGTGGTATGGGCGGAGCTCAGCCTCTGGCTGCCACTATGACGGGCGCCGCGTTTCTGGGCATCGACGTTGACCCGGAGCGAATCAAGAAGCGGCTCAAGACCGGCTACTGCGACTTCATGGTCACGACTCTGGATGAGGCGCTGCGCATTCTGAAGAATGCGGTGCGCAAGAAAGAAAACGTTTCGGTCGGGCTGGTCGGCAATTGTGCCGACATTATTCCGGAACTCGCCGAGCGGGGCGTTGTTCCCGATATTCTGACCGATCAAACTTCCGCACATGATCCTTTGAATGGATATGTGCCGAACGGCATGACTTTGGAAGCGGGGCTGGAGCTGCGCAGGCGCGATCCACAGGCCTATCAGGAGAAGTCGCTCGATGCCATGGCGCGGCACGTTGAAGGCATGTTGCGGCTGCAGAAGATGGGTTCAGTCACCTTCGACTACGGGAACAACATCCGCACATTCGCCTTCCAGCGCGGGGTGAAGAATGCCTACGACTTTCCCGGTTTCGTGCCGGCGTATATTCGACCGCTGTTCTGCGAAGGCCGCGGGCCGTTTCGCTGGGTGGCATTGTCGGGTGAACCGTCGGATATTCGCGTCACCGACGATCTGGTTTTGGAACTGTTCCCCGACAACCGCATTCTTCGGCGCTGGATCGAACTGGCGCGCAAGCGGATCAAGTTTCAAGGGCTGCCGGCGCGCATCTGCTGGCTGGGATATGGCGAACGAGCGCAGTTTGGACTGGCCATGAACGATCTGGTGAAGAAGGGCAAGATCAAGGCGCCGATCGTCATGGGACGCGATCATCTCGATTGCGGATCGGTTGCGTCGCCATTCCGCGAAACCGAGAGTATGAAAGATGGCTCCGACGCCGTGGCTGACTGGCCGCTGCTGAACGCCTTGATAAACACGGCGGCTGGCGCGTCGTGGGTCTCGATTCACAACGGCGGAGGAGTGGGAATTGGATACTCGCTGCACGCCGGGCAGGTGACTGTCGCTGACGGCACCGAAATGATGGCCAAGCGCATCGAGCGCGTGCTAACCACCGATCCGGGGATGGGAATCATCCGCCACGCGGACGCGGGGTATGACGAGGCGAAAGCGTTTGCGAAGAAGAAGGGCGTGAGAATCCCGATGGAGATGAAGTGAGCATCCACCACCGAGGTACGAAGACACGGAGTTTCGAGGGCACAGGTGCCTAAGAGCCAACCGCTCTTGCTGGCCAACATCGGCCAGCTTCTCACTCTGCACTCATCAGCGGCGTACGCCGGCCCGCGCCGCGCTTCCGACCTCAGAGAGCTCGGCATCATCAAGGACAGCGCCGTGCTCTGCGTGGGCGGGAAGTTCGTCTCCGTCGGCTCGACGAAGGACGCGCTGCGCGATCCGTGGCTGCGGAAAAATCGCAAGAAAGTCATCGAGATCGACTGCGCCGGTAAGGTTGTCATTCCAGGATTTGTGGATTCCCACACCCATCCGGTCTTTGTCGTCCCGCGGCTGGTGGAGTTTGAAAAGCGGATCGAAGGCGCTTCCTATGAGGAAATCGGAGCCGCTGGTGGAGGCATCCGCTCCAGCCTGGAGGGTGTCCGCAAAGCGTCTAAGAACGCGCTGGCCGCGAAGGTCCTGGCGGCCCTGCATGATATGGCCGCCTACGGTACCACGACAGTTGAGGCGAAATCCGGTTACGGGCTGACCGTCGAATCGGAATTGAAGTCGCTCGAAGCGATCCGCGAAGCAGCCTCGCGCTGGCCCGGGACGGTCGTGGCGACGCTGCTCGGCGCCCATGTTGTTCCAAATGAGTTCCAGGACCGCTCACAAAAGTATGTTGAGATCGTCTGTAAAGAGATGATCCCGCGTGCGGCGAGGCGGAGGCTCGCCCAATTCGTGGACGTCTTCTGCGACAGAGGTACGTTTACTTCTGCGGAAACAGAGCAGATTTTTGCCGCCGCGGAGAAGCATGGGCTGCAGGTTCGAGCTCACATGGGTCAGCTTTCAGAAACGCTTCTGTGGCCATTCTTGCGTTTTCATCCCGCGTCGTTCGATCACATGGATCACGTAAATGAAGACGACATCCCCCAGTTGGCCAAACGTGACACGGTCGCTACGCTGGTGCCGGGTGCGAATTATTTCCTGGGACTAAAAGAATATCCGAAGGCTCGGCGATTGATCGAAGCGGGCGTTCCAGTGGCACTCGCCACCGATTACAACCCCGGCACTTCGCCGACTGTCAGCATGCCGATGGCGATGTCGCTGGCCTGCACACATCTGAAAATGTCGCCTGCGGAGGCGATCGCCGCGGCGACCATCAATGGGGCCTGGGCGTTGCGTGTGGCCGAGAGAAAGGGGAGCATCGAGCCGGGAAAGGATGCCGATCTGGCGGTATTTGCGGTTGATGATTATCGTGAGATCCCGTACTGGTTCGGGGCCAACCATTGTTCAATGACCGTGCTGAACGGAGCGGTCGCTGGGATCAAGTGAATTTTCATACAGCGCGTATGAAGCTCACGAAGGAGTATGCATTCCGCAGTTAGCGGAAAGAAAAATAACCACATTCGTCTCGAAGCGGTAATGACTTTTCTGATCCGAACAAGAACACCCTGAGGAAACTAATGACGCGAATTCTTAAAGTGATGACTCTTGTCGTGCTGCTCGTCTCGCTGGCTGCAGCGCAGCGGTTGCCTGAGACGGCAAGACCGAGAAACTACCAGCTGACCTTTACGCCTGATCTCGAAAAGGCGACGTTTGAGGGCGATGAGACCATCTCGGCCGAAGTGCTGAAGCCGACGTCGCAGATCACGCTGAATGCCGCCGACATTACATTCCATGACGTCAGCATCGCCAGCGGCGGCGCGCTCCAGAAAGCCACGGTCAGTCTCGAGAAAGAAAAAGAGATGGCGGTCTTGTCAGTCGAAAAGCCGCTTTCCGAGGGTCCGGCGACGATCCACATCAGTTATTCCGGCATCCTCAACGACCAGATGCGCGGCTTCTATCTGGGCAAAGACGACCAGGGACGCAAATACGCAGCGACGCAATTTGAAAGCACTGATGCCCGCCGTGCCTTTCCGTCGTTCGACGAGCCCGACTACAAAGCTACCTTCGACATTACGGCGGTCGCCGACAAGGGCATGGTGGCGATCTCGAATCAGAAAGTGGTGTCCGACACTCCCGGCCCCGGCGACAAGCACACCGTGCGCTTCGCCACTACTGCCAAGATGTCGTCATACCTGGCTGCCCTGATTGTGGGAAATTTCGAGTACATCGAAGGCGAAGCGGATGGCATCCCCATCCGCGTTTATTCCACGCCGGGCAAGAAGGAGATGGGCAGGTTTGCGCTGGAAGCGGCCGAGTACATTCTCAGCTATTACGACAAATACTTCGCGATCAAGTATCCGTATGGGAAGCTGGATCTGGTGGGCCTGCCGGACTTTTCCGCGGGCGCGATGGAGAACACCGGTTGCATCACCTTCCGCGAGGTGATCCTGCTGATTGACGAGCAGCATGGCTCGGTTGATCTCAAGAAGGAAATCGCCAGCGTGATCGCGCACGAGATGGCGCATCAGTGGTTCGGCGATCTGGTGACCATGAAGTGGTGGGATGACATCTGGCTGAACGAAGGCTTCGCCACATGGATGGAAAGCAAGCCGGTAGAGGCGTGGAAGCCGGAATGGAACGTCAACCTCGACGACGTGGCCGGAAGCGGCGAGACCCTCGGCGTGGATTCTCTCTCCAATACGCGGCCGATCCACCAGGCCGCGGAAACTCCTGCTCAGATTCTCGAGTTGTTCGATGGCATTGCCTACGGGAAGGCTGCAGCAGTCTTGCACATGCTGGAAGCGTATCTGGGCGAAGAGCATTTTCGGGCTGGCATAAATGCGTACCTGAAGAAGCATCAATATGGCAACGCGACGGCGGCCGATTTCTGGAATGCACAAACGCAGACCTCCAAGAAGCCGATAGACCAAATCATGCCGACCTGGGTGAAACAGGCGGGAGCGCCGATGGTTGACGTGAAGGCGCAGTGCTCGGGGAACTCCACCAGCGTGACCTTGTCCCAGAAGCGTTATTACTACGATCGAACCAAGTTTGAGGCGGCGAACGACGAGCTTTGGCAGATTCCGCTTTGCCTGAAAGGCTCGGCAAGCGGCGACGCGGTGAAGTGCGAATTGATGACCAAGCGGGAAGAGACGTTCACGCTTCCGGGCTGCTCGACGTGGGTTATCGCCAATGCGGGAGCAACGGGGTACTACCGAGAAGGACTGCAGCCGGAGGTGGTGCGAGCGTTGGCCCGCGATGCCGAGACCAAGCTCACCGCCGGTGAGCGGATCGCGATCGATGCCGACATCTGGGCGTCGATCGGGACTGGGCGGGAGCCAATCGGCGACTATCTGGCATTCGCTGAGGGCGTGCAGTCTGACCGCAACGGAGCTGTAATGGAGGAAGTTCTGGGAGGGATCAACTTCATCGGCCGGCATCTTGTGGAAGGAACGGATCGCGGTTCATATCGCGCGTGGGTGCAGCAGTATCTGGCTCCGGCGATGAAAGAAGTCGGCTGGGAGGCAAAGCCGGGGGAGAGCGATGAGCAGAGAGCCCTGCGTGGACGCGTCTTCGGGGCGCTGGGCTACGACGCGCGTGATCCGGCGGCGCTGGCTGAGGCGCGCAAGATTGCCGACAAAGCTCTTGCCGATCCATCGTCGGTGGATCACGAACTCGCCGACCAAGCCTTCCGGCTGGCGGCTCTGAATGGCGACAGTGAGTTCTACGACAAACTGATGGCAGCCATGAAGAATCCAAAATCTCCAGAGGAGTACTACACCTACTTTTCGACTCTGGCGCAGTTCAGCGATCCGAAATTGCTGGAGCGGACGTTGGAATACGCGATTTCACCGGACGTGCGCTCGCAGGATGCTCTGCAGCTGATCACCAGTGTGCTCAGGAACCCGGCGGGCGAGAGACTGGCGTGGGACTTCATTCGCCAGCACTGGCCGGAAATTGAAAAGGCCGGCGGGCCTTTTGCCAGCGCCGAGGTTGTAGGCGCCACCGGCAGCTTCTGCGACGCCGCTCTCGGAGATCAGGTGACAGCGTTCTTCACCGCACACAAAGTCGAGGCATTTGAGCGCACCTACAGACAGTCTCTTGAAAGAATCAAGGTCTGTGCCGATTTCAAAGCGCAACAGCAGGCGCAACTGGCATCCTGGCTGGGACAACACAGCACCGCCGGCGGGAAATAGAAACATCTTGATTGATTGGCGGCGGCCCCGGAAGATTTCCCGGGCTGGTTTTTGCGCGGATTCTGCGGAGCCCTTTGGAGACTGGGTCGCACCTTCTGTGTCGCCCCTTCGGGGCTGGCTGATTCTCACGTGGTACGCACGGCTTGCGCCCTGGGCTGCATTCTTGCGCCGCTCCGCGGCTGGGAGTGCGTCTCGCATTCCACTTTTTCGAGCGTGATCGAGTAGCGACAGGGTCTCTTGCGCCCAGCCTTCGAAACTCCTGCCCCTGCCTGCACTGACGCCTCTCGACTATAGTATTGGGGTATTTATTTCTATTCCGGGACTAACAATGAGCAGGAGCAACGGCTATGCCGCGTTAACCGCAAGCGCCGCGCTGGTTCCTTACACGTTCGAACGCCGGGAGCCGCGGGCGCACGATGTCGTGATCGACATCAAGTATTGCGGGATCTGCCACACCGACATTCATCAGGCTCGCAACGAATGGAATCAATATCTCTCAGAGTCCATCTTCCCTATGGTGCCCGGGCATGAGATCGCGGGAGTGGTGACCGCGGTAGGCGCAAGCGTCACCAAATACAAAGTCGGCGACAAGGTCGGCGTAGGCTGCTTCGTTGATTCCTGCCGCACCTGCGCAGAGTGTAAGAGCGGTTTGGAGCAATACTGCACCGTCCACACGGTCTGGACCTACAACGCGCGCGACCACGAAGGCCAGCCCACCTACGGCGGCTACTCCGACCGAATTGTGGTGGATGAGAACTACGTGCTTCGCATGCCCGAGAATCTGCCGCTCGATGCCTGCGCGCCACTTTTGTGCGCCGGCATCACGCTGTATTCTCCGCTGCGGCATTGGCACGCGGGTCCGGGCGTGAAGGTAGCGATCGTTGGGCTGGGCGGACTCGGGCATATGGGCGTCAAACTGGCGCACGCTCTGGGAGCCGAAGTCACCGTCCTGAGCCAGTCGCTGAAGAAGCAAGCGGACGGCAAACGGCTGGGCGCCGATCACTTCTATGCGACTGCGGATCCCGAGACATTCACCCGGCTCAAGGGATCATTCGACCTGGTCGTTAATACCGTTTCCGCGCAAATCAACTGGAACGACTACCTGGCACTCGTCAAGGTCGGCGGGACCATGGTTGTGGTCGGCCTTCCCGAGAAAGACATCCCGATCGGCGCATTTGCTCTGACCGGCGCGCGCCGCACGCTGGCCGGATCGCAGATTGGCGGCATACACGAAACGCAGGAAATGGTGGATTTCTGCGGCCGGCACGGCATCGCCTGCGACATCGAAGTCATCCCCATTCAAAAAGTCAATGAGGCCTACCAGCGTGTGTTAAAGAGCGACGTGCGCTACCGATTTGTGATTGATATGGCTTCTCTGTAGCGAATCTGCGGATTCGCAGGAACTGCGCAAGTCTAGAACAGACGGCCGACGGTGAGGTTCACACGACTCGCGCCCGTGGGACTCACGCTTCCCGCCAGGGCGATTGGACCGATAAAGGTCTCGGCAATCACGCCCAGATTGAATGTTCCGCGCACCACCAGCGGGCCATAGTTGTTGGAGGCCGTGCCAAAAGCCGAGCCAGCTTCGTACCACCCGCCCCAGTAAACTTTTCCGCCGACGAGTTGCGGCAGCCGGTAGAGCTCGCGGCGAAATCCCAAGGCTGAATAGGCATAGTGATTGCCGAGGAATTCCTGCGGTAAGTAGGCGCCGAGACGGAATGCTCCTCCCAAGGCGAAGACCTGGAATGGTCCGGCCGAGCCGCGAAACGTCGTGCCGCCGGAGGCGGCAAGGAACAGTGACGTCTTTGATCCAAGCGGAACGAAGTTTGAGGATTGCAGGTCGAACTGGCCAATGGAGTGGGACAAGTCCGGGCTTTGCAATACGCGCGAGAGTGTAGCCACCACGCGCGTTCCTCTACTGGGGACCGCAGGACTGTCCTGCCCGTCCCATACATAGCGGGCGCGAAATTCGCCGGTAGTGCCGCTGGTGATGGGGAGTCCCGCGCTGCCAATCAGCGGACTGAGTTTCCCTTCGAAGATTTCATAGCCGAAGCGGATTTCGCTGCGGCGGCCGGTGTAACCCAGATCAAGGCCACCTCCAGCGCGCTCATCGCCGAAAACGGCAGTCTGAGTCAAGCCGGTGAAGGAGTTGCGGGCCAGTTTGGAAGCAAAGGCGTACGGCGCAACAAAAACTCGTGTTCCGAAGACCGGTTGGTAGAACTCCGTGGCCGCCAGATTGCTTGAGCCGAAGAGCAGATCGCTTCGCCATTCGCCACCGCGGTCAGCGAAATCCATGAACGTTACGCGGGCACCGGCGGAAAAATTGAAGGCCGCGACTCCCGATCCGTCGACATTGACCGCCAGATCAACGAATGGCGGCCCATAGGATTTTTCGTGGGCCGTCACCCGCAAGGCGGGAAGTCCGTTCTGAACAAATCCTTCATAGCCGAGCCGGTCGAACT
>Ga0335081_10019609_pt1 | contig 10936 bp, 9 predicted proteins | sample Lox_Sample_35_FD_206713 | JGI IMG/M metagenome (GOLD analysis project Ga0335081, IMG submission 206713) | Soil microbial communities from Loxahatchee National Wildlife Refuge, Florida, United States - Lox_Sample_3.5 | ecosystem: Environmental > Terrestrial > Soil > Wetlands | place: USA: Florida...
AGCAGGTCGCCGACGTCTCGCTACGGGTGTGGACGCCGCAGACCGCCACGCTCAAGTTCGTCAAGCAGGTCGCGCCCGCGGTCGAGGACCTGACCGGCAGGCGAACCTCGACGCGCCCGCAAGCGGGTGACTACCCGACCGGGGCGTGGGGGCCAGGGGAGAGCCGGGACTACCACGTCGGTGTCGAGGTCACCCCGGCCGGCATCGGCCAGGAGATGCTGGCCGCCCGGATCAGCCTGGTCGCCGGGGAGGAGGTCCTCGGGCAGGGGCTGGTCCGCGCGATCTGGACCGATGACGAGGCGCTCTCCACCAAGATCAACCCGCGGGTGGCCCATTACACCGGCCAGGCCGAACTCGCCGCCGCCATCCAGGAGGGCCTGGAGGCCCGCAAGCAGGGCGACGAGGAGACTGCCACGGCCAAGCTCGGCCGGGCGGTGGCCCTGGCTCATGAGTCGGGCAACGAGGACACCGCCAAGCTGCTGGCCAAGGTGGTAGACGTGGTCGATGTGGAGTCCGGCACGGTCCGGCTGAAGAAGAAGGTGGAGGACGCCGACGAGATGGCCCTCGACACCCGGTCGACCAAGACGGTCCGGGTGAAGAAGTAACACGTGAGGAGGCGGCGATGGCGGTATGTCCCAACGGCCACGATTCGGCCAGCGACGACTTCTGCGACACGTGCGGCATGCGCATCGGCGGCAGCCCGCCGCCCGGCAGCCCTGTCACCGGCTCGTCGCCCGCATCCGGTGCCCCGTCGTCAGCCTGGCCCGATCCCGCCGCCCCGGTATCCGCCGAACCCTGCCCGCGCTGCGGCACCGCCAGGAGCGGCCAGTTCTGCGAAGCCTGCGGCTACAACTTCGCCGGCCCCCGCTTTACCCCGTCTGCTTCTCCCGCCCAGCAGTACTCCTCAGGCGCTCCAGCCACTACCATCCCGCCGACCTCTGCAGCTTCCCCTGTCCCCTCTAGCCCGCCGCCACGCGAAGCTCCCCCGTCAGCCTCCTCGTTCCCGTACCCGCAGGCCACCTGGACCGCGGTGGTGGGCGCGGACCGCACCTACTACGAGCAGGTCCAGGCGGTTACCGGACCGGAAGGCGCGGCGGTCGCGTTTCCCTCCTACTGCGCCGAACGCCGTTTCCAGCTCGTCGGGAACCAGATGCGGATAGGCCGGCGCAGCGTATCGCGCGGCCTGTCCCCGGAGATCGACCTGACCGGGCCGCCCGCCGATCCGGGCATCAGCAGGCTGCACGCGGTGCTGATCGCGATGCCGGACGGCGGCTGGGCCGTGCTCGATCCTGGCTCGGCCAACGGCACGCTGGTCAACGGTTCGGAGATCGGCGTCGGCGACCAGGTAGCGTTGCACGACGGCGATCGCATCAACCTGGGAGCATGGACCTCGATCACCGTGCACTGCGGCTAGGAAAATCTCTACCGCGTGTACGGCATTGGCGTATAACGACGGAGGATTGCAGGCACTAACGTATGCACATGATCACCAACCCGTCCTCGCGGGACCATGCCGAGGTAGACCTTGGTCCCGCTGCCGGCGTCAGCGACAGGGGCCTCCGGCATCACCGTAACGAGGACGCGATGGCCCTGGCCGCCGAGCAGACTCCGGACGGCCCGGCGGTGGTGGCCGTGGTATGCGACGGGGTCTCATCCTCGGCCCGTCCCGACGAGGCTTCTCAGGTGGCCACGCAGGCCGCGCTGCCGCTCCTGGTGGCCGCGGTACAGGCGGGCGGTGATCTCGGCGCGGCCTCGCTGGCCGCGGTGGCGGCGGCCCGCCAGGCCATAGCGGACCTGCAAGGGCCCGGCGGCGACACCTCGGCGACCACGTTCGTTTCCGCGGTGGCGAGCGGCTACGAGGTGACCTTGTGCTGGCTGGGTGACAGCCGTGCCTACTGGCTGGGCCAGCCGCCCGAGGAATCCCGGCTGCTCACCCGCGATGACTCGGTGGCCGGCGGCATGGTCGCGGCGGGCCTGGTGGACGAGGCCGCGGCGATGGCCTCGCCGCACGCGCACGTCCTGACCCGCTGGCTGGGCGGCGAGGCCGCGGACCTGGCCGATGACCCCGAGCGCGCCGCGCACGTCGAGCGGTACACCCCGCCCGGGGCCGGGGCCCTGCTCATCTGTTCTGACGGCCTGTGGAACTACATGGCCGAGGGTGCGGACCTGGCCGGGCTCGCGCTGCCTAAGGCGCTGACCGACCCGCTCAGCGCCGCCGCCGACATGGTCACGTTCGCCGTCGACGCCGGCGGCGCCGACAACATCACCGTCGTCCTGATTCCCTACCTCGGCCCCGAAACCCCCTGACCGGCCTGAGCTCCTGGTGCTCGTGCGTTCCTGGCGCTCTGCCGTGACCGCTGATATCCCGCCCGGTGCCCCGGCCCGCTGACCCATACTGCATGGTTGCCGCGCTCATGCAGCTCTTACGACCTGACCGCGGCAACCATGTCGTATGAGCCCGGTGCTGGACGGCGCCAGAGTGGCTGAGGTCCAACGATTGCCACACACATCACAGGAATCTTCGTCAAGTGATGCATGGATGAACGTTCATCAAATCCTGGATGACATTCGCTTGACTCTTGCAGTTGAAGTCTCGACAGCAATATCCCTGGTAGGGACGCTATTCCCGTGAAGAACGACGTAATCCTGGTCCTGGTGGTCATCACGGCTCTGTCCTTTGACTTCACCAACGGCTTCCACGACACGGGCAACGCGATGGCCACCTCGATCGCGACCGGGGCGCTTTCCCCGCGGGTCGCCGTCGCCTTGTCAGGCCTGCTCAACCTCGTCGGGGCGTTCCTCTCACTGGCTGTCGCGGCCACCATCGCCAGTGGCCTGGTCAACACCGGGGACGTCACGCTGACCGTGGTCGCGGCCGGCCTGGCCGGCGGGATCATCTGGAACCTGCTCACCTGGCTGTTCGGCATCCCGTCCAGCTCGTCGCACGCGCTCATCGGCGGGGTGATCGGCGCGACGATCGCCGCGGCGGGCGGCAGCGCGGTCAAGTGGCACGGCCTCACCTCGAAGGTCATCATCCCCGCCGCCTTGTCGCCGATCATCGCCGCCCTGGTCGCGGCGACCGGCACCTGGCTGCTCTACCGGATCAGCCGTAACATGACGACCGCGTCCCGTTCCCATGGCTTCCGGATCGGCCAGGTCGGGTCGGCGTGCATGGTGTCGCTGGCGCACGGCACCAACGACGCGCAGAAGACGATGGGCGTCATCACGCTGGCACTGATCGCCAACGGCACGCTGCCGTCCGGCGCCCAAGCGCCGTTCTGGGTGATCCTCACCTGCGCGCTGGCCATCAGCGCCGGCACCTACGTGGGCGGCTGGCGGGTGATCCGGACGCTGGGCAAGGGGCTGGTGGAGATCGAGTCGCCGCAGGGCATGGCGGCCGAATCCTCATCCGCCGCGGTCATCCTGCTGTCCAGCAGCTTCGGTTACTCGCTGTCCACCACCCACGTCGCCACCGGGTCGATCATCGGCACCGGGCTGGGCAAACGGGGCGCCGAGGTCCGCTGGGGCGTGGCCGGGCGGATGGGCAGCGCCTGGCTGCTGACCTTGCCCTGTTCCGCGTTGGTCGGAGCCGCCGCCTACGGGATCGCCGACGCCGTCCACGGCACGCCGGGCGTGATCATCGTCCTGATCATCCTGGCCGTGCTGGTGGCATTCATTTACTACCGGTCCCGCAAGGCCAAGGTCGACCACAAGAACGTCAACGCGGAGTGGAGCGGAACGGTCGCCCCGGCCGAACCCGAGCACGCCGCAGCAGCCTGAGCGACAAGGAGCAGATCATGAACTCCTGGATCAACCTTTCAGCGATCTGGAAGATCGTCGTGTTCGGACTGATCGCCGGCGCCGGGCTTCCCTCCCTGTTCGCGCTCGGCATGGTCTCCCTGGCCAAGGGGCCCAAGACGCAGACCGCGGGCGCCGACTCCGACGCCGTGGTCGGCGGCAACCCCGTGAACACTGCCATCGCCGCAGTGTGCTTCCTGATCGTCTTGGCCGCAATCGGCTGGGGCATCTACGAGATCTATAAGATCGGTCACCCCGCACCGACTCCGGCCAAGTGATCGACGGCCGGACGAACGTCACCGGAACCTCATCGGGAGGGTTTGCGACATGGCCTTGCCACCTTTCGTGGGCTCGATCATCGGATGGCTGCGGGCTGGCTATCCCGAAGGAGTACCCGACGTCGACTACATCCCGCTGTTCGCCCTGCTGGGCAGCCAGCTGACGAACGAGGAGGTCAACGAAGTCGCGATGGAACTCCTCAAAGAGAGCGACCCGGAGTCGGCCGAGGCGATCAAGCGCGCCATCGCCGCCGTCACCGACCACGACGAGCCGAAGGATTCCGACGTCGCCCGGGTCAGGGCCCGCCTGGCCGCGGGCGGCTGGCCCCTGGCCAAGCCCGAGCACTTCAACCCGGCGCACTGGCCCTGACCCGCCGAGCCGCGGTCCCGATCGAACCGCCGACTGATCCCTGGCGCGGCCCGGGCCGCCCTCAGTACTTGGGGCCGACGAATTCGTCGAGCCGCGCCACCGCCTCGCGCCGGGCCACGGATATAGAATTGCGCCGCGAGAAACGCCAGGCTACCCCCGAGCCGGTCCAGGGCCTCACCGCACAACCGGAGGATGTCCGCGGACTCGTTGCCAAAGATATAGCGTGGATATTCGTACCAATGGCCACCATCGGCGAGCCTCCTACACACCCGGTTCACGCCACGCCAGCCATCGGAATGGAACAACCCCCTGGCGAATTCGCCCGGGAAGTTCCGTACGATGACGTGCTGCCATCCTGCTAGCTCGGTTTTCCGTCGGTGCTTGCGTCCCGGCCCGTGCTGCGGGAAAAGGCAGGCCCAGTGCTTCGAATAACTCTTGACCATCGTGCATCCGTGCTGGCGAACGCGGCAGACACTCGACGTGGGCATGACCGCCGACATGGCGCGCCCGGCAGCGTCCATGAGCCCGGGCCAGTCGTCGGAGCAGGCGATCGCGAGCACGTACACGTCTCGCGGTCCGCGCGTGATGTGCCCGTCGCCGAGGTACAAGCCCAGCAGGTACGCGTAGGACGACTCATCCATGGACCGTGCGTGGCACCGCGGGCAGGTGATCTTCCGCGGCGCCGCGATCCCCGACACGACGCGGCGGCGCCCGGCACGCCAGTGCCGGATGGCGGCGACTGACACCTCGCAGATCCGAGCGTTCTCTTTATCAAGAATGCCAATAGCGGATAGGCAAAGAGCAGTATTCACTGTGGCTTGCGGGTACATGGCCCCATCGTCCCACGTACCACCGACATTTTGTGGTTAATGCATTCTATGTGCCGGGAGCGGGATTCGAACCCGCACGCCCTTTCGGGCAAACCCTTTTGAGAGGTCCTTGTCTGCCAATTCCAACATCCCGGCACGATCTCCGACATAGGTTTGAACGGGTCCAAACAAAGCTGCCGCAGACCAGGATGAGACCAATCTACCTGATCACGGTACGCTCGGGGGCATGAGCCAGAACCCGCTGCGTGTGGTGATCGCCGAGGATGAGGCCCTGATCCGGCTTGATCTCAAGGAGATGCTGGAGGAAGAGGGCTACTCGGTCGTGGCCGAGGCGGGCGACGGCGAGTCGGCGGTCGAGCACGTCACCAGCCTGCGCCCCGACCTGGCCATCCTCGACATCAAGATGCCGGTCCTCGACGGGATCTCGGCCGCCGAGCGGATCGCCGCGGAGCGGATCGCCCCGGTCGTGATCCTCACCGCCTTTTCCCAGCGCGAGCTCGTGGAGCGGGCCCGCGACGCGGGCGCGATGGCCTACCTGGTCAAACCGTTCACCCAGGCTGACCTGGTGCCGGCCATCGAGATGGCGGTCAGCCGGTTCGCCGAGATCCGCGCGCTTGACGACGAGATCGGCACGCTGCGCGAGCGGCTCGAGGTCCGCAAGCTGCTCGACCGGGCCAAGGGCCTGCTCCAGTCCGAGCACGGGCTCACCGAGCCGGAAGCCTTCCGCTGGATCCAGAAGACCTCGATGGACCGCCGCCTCACGATGCGCACGGTGGCCGAGGCGGTCATCGAGGGCAGCATGGGCGTTCCCGAGGAAACTCCGCAGACCTGAACAAAAGCGAGAACCCGGGGGGCCGTTGGTGCCGTGCCCGCCTTCCCCGGCTGACACGTTGTCTACTTGGACCCCCCGGGTCCGCCGTCACCACGTTAGCGACCCGCCGCCTCACGAGCAAAAGCACGCCATTGCGGCCCGCGGGCCAGGCGGCGTCCGGTCAGCTGCCGATCACGCCCTGTGCACGCTCCAGATCGCTGCCGTTGCCCTCACGACCGGGCACCTGGTCCCTGATCAGGCAGGTTAGCCGGGACGTGCACACGCGGTGGCCGGCCGAGTCGGTGATGACGATCTCATAGGTGGCGATCGTCCGGCCCCCGTGCGCCAGGGTGGCGACCGCGGTGACGTCCCCGTCCTGGGCGCCGCGGTGGTGCGTCGCGCTGATCTCGATGCCGACCACGACCCGGCCCAGGCCGGCGTGCAGGGCCGCGCCCAGCGACCCGATGGTCTCCGCGAGCACGCAGGAGGCACCCCCGTGCAGCAGGCCGAACGGCTGGGTGTTGCCGGCCACCGGCATCGTCGCCACGACCTCTGACCCGGACGCCGACAGGATCCTGATGCCCATGCGGTGGGCCAGGGTGCCCGCGGCGGTCGTTACCGCCACGACCCTGTCCAGCATCTCCTGGTCCATCCGTACCTCCCCATACCAAGCGCCCGCTCGGTCCACACCACAAGGGTGCCATGGGCCCGGCGGGCGTCTGAAAAGTGGCACCCGAAGTCACGCGCTCGCACGCATTACCACCCGACGCCACTAATTTCCGTCACAGTTTGGTCATTTAGGGGTGACTTCGGTCTGTTAGCGCTCACAATAGGCCGGAACCTGTTCACGAAGGGAGCTCAGTATGCGCGAGATCGGAAGACAGCGACGTCTCCGCGGGCGGGCCGCCATCGGGCTGGCCGCTGCCGCGGTGGCGGTAGCGGTCGGCGGGTCCCTGGCGGCCACTCAGGCCCAGGCGGCGAGCACCAAGCCGGCATCACCATCCGGGAACGGCAACTGCAACAGCAGGCCCACAATCACGGTGGAGCCCTTCGGCTCACCTCTGCCAGATACTCCGTACAGCAGCACGCCGCAGCAGACGTTCAGGTACACGCTGACCAACTGCCACGGCATGCAGATCAGGCTGCTCACCTACGGCGCCATCACCCAGTCGATCGCCGCGCCGGACCGGCACGGCAACCTGAAGGACGTCGTGCTCGGCTTCGCGACCCTGCAGGACTACGTGAACTTCGTCAGCCCGCCGCCGAGTTCGCCGAACTTCGGCGGCCCCTACTTCGGTGAGACCATCGGGCGGTACGGCAACCGCATCGCGAACGGCAAGTTCCCGCTGAACGGCACGACCTACACGCTGCCGGTCAACAACGGGCCGAACAGCCTGCACGGCGGCTTCGTCGGCTTCGGCAACCACATCTGGCACGCCACAGGGACCGCGAAGACCAGGCACAGCGTGTCCGTGACGCTGAAGCTGGTCAGCCCGAACGGCGACGAGGGCAGCGGCCTGATCCCCGGCACCAACGTCTACGAGCCGAACTGCTCCATCCCGGCGAACCCCCCGACGAAGTGCACGGGCTACCCGGCCCAGCTCACCGTGTGGGTCACCTTCACGCTGGACAACAACAACCGGTACTGGATCCACTACAAGGCGCGCAACGACGACAGGAAGCTGTCGACGGTCGTCAACCTGACCAACCACAGCTACTTCAACCTGGCCGGCGAGGCTTCGGGCAGCGCCGCCAACCAGCTCGTCAAGATCAACGCGAACACCTTCACGCCCACCAACAACGTCCAGATCCCGACCGGCGCCATCACCCCGGTGTCGGCAGCCCCCCAGTTTGACTTCACCCACTTCAAGCCGATCTTCCCGTCGATCGCGGACTGCACCGGCGGCCCCACCTCGCTGGGCTGCTCACAGCTGCTCATCGCGCAGGGCTTCGATCACAACTGGGTGCTGAACAAGCAGACCCCGGGCACCACCGGACCCGCCCGGCTCAACCTGGCCGCACGCGCGCTTGACCCGCGCAGCGGTCGGCTGCTGACCGTGTGGACCGACCAGCCGGGCGTGCAGTTCTACACCAGCAACTTCCTCAACGGCAAGCTGGTCGGCATAAGCGGCCACATCTACCGCCAGACCCAGGCGTACACCTTCGAGACCCAGCACTTCCCGGACTCGCCCAACCAGCCCAATTTCCCGTCCACGACGCTGAAGGCGGGCCACACCCTCAACACGACCACCATCTTCGCCTTCAACTCGTAACACCCGCTTAACCCGAGGTCCCCGTTCGCCACGCGCCATAAGGCAGATGGCGGACGGGGACCTTCGCTGCCCGTTCGGACCATAGGATCGGAACGTGGCGACACACGTGACGAGCCAGGACCGGCTCCTGCTGCTCGATGGTCATTCGCTCGCGTACCGGGCGTTCTTCGCGCTGCCGATCGAGAACTTCTCCACCACCACGGGTCAGCCGACGAACGCGGTTTACGGGTTCACCGCGATGCTGATCAACGTGCTCCGCGACGAGAAGCCGACGCACGTCGCGGTGGCGTTCGACCGGGGCGAGCCGACGTTCCGGCACGAGCAGTGGGTCGAGTACAAGGCCAACCGGCGCGAGACGCCCGAGGACTTCCGCAGCCAGCTCAGCCTGATCTTCGAGGTGCTCGACGCACTGGGCATCCGGCGGCTGTCCGCACCCGGGTACGAGGCCGATGACCTGATCGCAACGCTGGCCACCGAGGCCGCCGCCGAGGAGATGGACGTCCTGGTCGTCACCGGCGACCGCGACGTCCTGCAGCTGGTGAGCGACCGGGTGACGGCGCTGATGACCCGCCGCGGCATCACCGAGATGACCCGCTTCACCCCCGAGGCGGTGCAGGAGAAGTACGGGCTCTCCCCGTCTCAGTACCCGGACTTCGCCGCCCTGCGCGGCGACCCGAGCGACAACCTGCCCGGCATTCCCGGGGTGGGGGAGAAGACCGCGACCAAGTGGATCGCCGAGTTCGGCTCGCTGCAGTCCCTGGTCGACCGGGTGGACGAGGTCAAGGGCAAGGCCGGCGACGCGCTGCGCGAGCACCTCGGCAGCGTGCTCCGCAACCGCCAGCTCACCTCGCTGGTCACCGACCTGCCCGCCGAGACGGTCGGCGCGGTGCCCGGCGACCTGCTGCCGGAGGCCTGGGACCGGGAGAAGATCCACCAGCTCTTCGACACGCTCCAGTTCAAGGTGCTCCGCGAGCGCCTCTACCAGACGCTCCCGCACGGGCTCATCGGCGCGGTCGGCTCGGACCCGGCCGTCCCGCTCGGCGGGCCGGTGGCGGGCCGGCCGGAGAAGGCCGCCTTCGAGGTGGTGACCGACCTGCCCGGACCGGACCAGCTCGGTGCCTGGCTGGCCGCCCACGAATCGGCCGAACGGTCCGGGCTCACCCTCACCGGAACGTGGGGGCGCGGGACGGGCAACGTGACCGGCCTGGCCATTGCCTCCCCCGACGGCCACGGCGCCTACCTGGACCCGACGCAGCTGACCGAGGCCGACGACCGGGCCCTGGCCGCCTGGCTGGCTGATCCCGGGCATCCCAAGGTGATGCACGACGCCAAGGGCCCGATGCACGCGCTGGCCGCCCGCGGCCTGCCGCTGGCCGGGCTGGACTGCGACACGGCGCTGGCCGCCTACCTGGCGCTGCCCGGCCAGCGCACCTTCGACCTGACCGACCTGGCCTTGCGCTATCTGGGCAAGGAGCTGCGCGAGGAGGCCGAGAACGGCCAGCTGACGCTGGACGGTTCCGGCGAGCGTGACGCGGCGGCCGCCGTGGTGCTGCGCGCCCAGGCCACGCTCGAGCTGGCCGCGGCGCTGGAAGAGGACCTGGAACGCCGCGAGTCGGTGGCGCTGCTGCACGAGCTCGAGATGCCGCTGATCGATGTGCTGGCCACAATGGAGCGCACCGGGATCGCCGCCGACTCCGAGCACCTCGCGGCCATGTCGGCCATGCTGCACGGCGAGGCGAAGGCGGCCGAACAGGCCGCCTACGCGGAGGCTGGGCACGAGTTCAACCTCGGCTCACCCAAGCAGCTGCAGGAGCTGCTGTTCAACGAGCTCGGCCTGCCCAAGACCAAGCGGATCAAGACCGGCTACACCACCGACTCCGAGGCGCTGACCAACCTGCTCGCGCAGACCGATCGTCCGATCCTCAAGCACCTGCTGCGCCACCGCGACGTGGCCAAGCTGATGTCGATCGTGGACTCGCTGATCCCGATGGCCGGGGAGGACGGCCGGATCCACACCACGTTCAACCAGACCGTCGCGGCCACCGGGCGGCTCTCCTCCACCGACCCGAACCTGCAGAACATCCCCATCCGCAGCGAGCTCGGCCGCCAGATCCGGCTCGGCTTCGTGGTGGGGGAGGGCTACGAGTGCCTGATGTCGGCCGACTACAGCCAGATCGAGCTGCGCATCATGGCCCACCTGTCCGAGGACCAGGCGCTGATCGCGGCGTTCGAGTCCGGGCACGACTTCCACGCCGCCACCGCCTCCCGGGTGTTCGGGGTGCCTCCGGAGGAGGTGACCCCGGAGCAGCGGGCCAAGATCAAGGCGATGAACTACGGGCTGGCCTACGGCCTGTCGGCCTTCGGGCTCGCCAACCAGCTGCGCATCACGCCCGACGAGGCGCGCGGGCTGATGGAGGAGTACTTCAAGGAGTTCGGCGGCGTCCGGGACTACCTGCAGCAGGTGGTCTCCCGGGCCCGGATGGACGGCTACACCGCCACCATGATGGGCCGCCGCCGGTACCTGCCCGACCTGACCTCGGACAACCGGCAGCGCCGCGAGATGGCCGAACGGATGG